>Ga0302325_10021463_pt1 | contig 13519 bp, 10 predicted proteins | sample Palsa_T0_2_FD_201948 | JGI IMG/M metagenome (GOLD analysis project Ga0302325, IMG submission 201948) | Peat permafrost microbial communities from Stordalen Mire near Abisko, Sweden - Palsa_T0_2 | ecosystem: Environmental > Terrestrial > Soil > Palsa > Peat permafrost | place: Sweden: Abisko... | reverse complement strand
TGCTCGACAGCTACCACGACGAGCGCTACCCGGTCGGGCTCGACGTGATCGACGACTCGCTCGCGCAGTGCGGGCTGATCGCCAACCCCAGCCGGGAGGGCATCGCGCTGCGCGACCGGTTCAACCGCATCCTCGGCGCCCAGCCCGCCGTCTGCCAGGACCTCGCCCTGCGGCTGTCCGGCCTGGCCATCCGCTACCCGGCGGCCGGCCCGATCGCGGGCCAGCGGGTTGCTGGCCTGCGGATCCCCGATCTAGAGCTGCGCGACGCCCCGGCCGCCACGATCTTCGGCCTGCTCCACTCGGGGAAGTTCGTCCTCCTCAGCCTCGGGTCCCCGGCCGACGCCCCGTCCGGCTACGCCGACCGCCTCGACCTGGTGACCGCCCGACTGGCCGCGCACCGCCCCGACTGGAGCGATGTGCGCGCGATGCTGATCCGCCCCGACGGCTACGTCGCCTGGGCGACCACCGCCGACGACCCGCCCCCACTGGACTCCTGGCTGGGCCCGGCGTAACTCGAAAGATCAAGGTCAACATCAGGATTTTCCCGAACGGACGCGTGACTTCGCCCCTCCCGCAACGGCCGTCCCGGCGCCCTTTCCCGCGCCACCCCGCCGGCGCCCGGTTCTGACCAGCAGAATTTCTTCGCCGCGAACGTGGCCCAGACCCCGCCCGGAGCGTTGACTAGGACCATGACGACCTCGTATGACTTCGCATCGCCGGTCCACCTGCAGGCCTTGTCGGCGCCGGGCCAGCCGACGGTGACCCCCGCGCTCGAGGAGCTCTACCGGGGCTTCGAGCAGGAGCTGCTGATTCCGCTCTGGACCGAGATCGGCGACCTGATGCCCGCCCACCCGAGGTCGAAGGCGCTGCCGCACCGGTGGCGCTGGGACGCGCTGCGGGCCCTCGCCGCCCGGGCGGGCGAGCTCGTCCCGGTCGGCCGCGGCGGCGAGCGGCGGGCGATCGCGCTCGCCAACCCGGGCCTGGGCGGCCGCCCGTTCGCCACCCCGACGCTGTGGGCGGCGATCCAGTACCTGCTGCCGGGCGAGAACGCCCCCGAGCACCGGCACACCCAGCACGCCTTCCGGTTCGTGCTCGAAGGCGAGGGCGTCTGGACGGTCGTCGGCGGCGACCCGGTGGCGATGCGCCGGGGCGACTTCCTGCCGCAGGCGGGCTGGAACTGGCACGCCCACCACAACGCCACCGCCGAGCCGATGGCCTGGATCGACGGCCTCGACATCCCGCTCCAGTACATCACCGAGGCGCAGTTCTTCGAGCTCGGCCGCGACGAGATCAGCGACGCGGAGAAGACCACGCCCGAGCGTTCCCGGGCCGAGCGCCTCTGGGGTCACCCGGGCCTGACCCCGATCGCGAAGGCGGCCAGGCCGAGCGGCCCCGGCTCGCCGCTGCTGGCCTACCGCTGGGAGCACACCGACCGCGCGCTGGCGGACCAGCTCGCGCTGGAGCGCGAGGGCTGCCCGGGCACGGTCGAGCCCGGCCACGCCGCCGTCCGCTACACCGACCCCGCCACCGGCGGCGACGTGCTGCCGACGATCCGGGTCGAAATGCACCGGATCGCCCGCAACGCCGAGACCAGGCCCGTCCGCGAGACCGGATCGTCGGTCTACACCGTGTTCGACGGCTCCGGCACCGTCACCGTCGGCGACGCGACCTGGTCGGTCGGCCGCGGCGACCTGTTCGTGGTGCCGTCCTGGCAGCCGTTCTCGGCCAAGTCGCAGGCCGGGCTCACCGACTCCGACTCGGGCGCGCTCGACCTGTTCCGCTTCAGCGACTCCCCGGTCTTCGAGGCGCTCAAGCTCAACCGGGTCAGCACGGAGGACGACGCCCGGTGAGGCACCCGACGACGCAGCCGGACGTCATCGTCGTCGGCGGCGGCATCGGCGGCCTCTCGGCCGCGTTCGCGCTCACCCGCAAGGGCGTCAACGTCCGGGTGCTCGAGCGGTCGGCCGAGTTCGCCGAGGTCGGGGCCGGCCTCCAGCTCGCCCCCAACTGCACCCGCATCCTCGACGACTACGGCCTGCTCGACGAGGCGAAGAAGCTGGGCGTGCTGCCGACCAGCATGGTCATGAAGGACGCCCTCGACGGCTCGGTCCTGACCAGCCTCGACCTCAGCCACCTGGAGCGCCGCTACGGTTCCCCGTACCTGGTCATGCACCGCTCCGACCTGCACGGCCTCTTCCTGCGAGCCTGCCAGCGGGCAGGCGTCGACCTGCGCACCGGCCAGCACGTGACCGAGTACGAGAACACCGGGTCCGGCGCCAGGGTAACGCTGGCCGACGGCACCGAGCACGCCGCCAGCCTGGTCATCGCGGCCGACGGGCTGCATTCGACCGCCCGCCAGCGCCTCGTCGGCGACGAGCCGGTCAACTCCGCCTACGTCGCCTACCGCGGCGCCGTCCCGATCGAGAAGGTCCGCGAGAACAACATCTCCGAGACCGACGTCGTCGTCTACATCGGCCCGCGCTGCCACTTCGTCCAGTACCCGCTGCGCGGCGGTGAGATGTTCAACCAGGTCGCCGTGTTCGAGTCGGCCAAGGCGGGCCGGGGCGAGCAGGACTGGGGCACCCCCGACGAGCTCGACGCCGCGTTCGCGCGCACCACCGGGAACATCCAGCTCGGCCTGCCGCTGATGTGGCGGGACCGCTGGTGGCGGATGTTCGACCGCGACCCGATCGGCACCTGGGTGCACGGCCGGATCGCGCTGCTGGGCGACGCCGCCCATCCGCCGCTGCAGTACATCGCCCAGGGCGCGATCATGGCCATCGAGGACGGCTACGTGCTGGCCGAGCACCTCGCCGCCACCCAGGACGCCGACGCCGCCCTCGCGGCCTACCAGGCCGTCCGCCCCGAGCACTGCCGCCGGGTCCTCACCACCTCCCGCGCCTGGGGCAAGCTCTGGCACCTCGACGGCGAACAGCGCGACCGCCGCAACCAGATCCTCCGCGCCCGCGACCCCCACGACTACTCCTTCACCGACTGGCTCTACTCCACCACCGCCCTAACCCCCTCCCAAGAGCCCCCAATGTTCACCCCCATCCCCCTAACCGCCCTCTCCCCAGCCCCAACCCCCTAGCCGTCCGCCCCCCGGATCCGCCCCCCGGATCCGCGCCCCGGATCCGCGCCCCGTCGCAGCTTCCGTCCCGATCGCAGACCCATCCGTTCCCGCGCCGCGCCCGTATAGAAGATGACGGATACGCACACAGGGTCGTCAGACCCGAGAGATGAGGCTTCCTTGAAGCAGGTACTGCTCGTCGGCGGGGGCCTGATCCTCGTGCTGGCGGGGGTGATCTTCACCCTCCAGGGCCTGGGCGCCGTCGGCGGCAGCAACGCCATGTCCGGGGTGACGTTCTGGGCGATCGCCGGCCCGATCATCGCCCTGGCCGGGGTGGTGCTGGCCATCGTCGGCGTCCGCGGCGGCCGCCTCGGCCAAGCCGACTAGAGGCGACGGGCTTCCCAGCAGAGAATCATAGATCAACTTCATCATCTCGAACGGACCCCGGCTTCGCCTGGACTCGCCCGCGCCACCTGGGTCGCGGCAGGCAAGCCAGGGAGCGTCGTCCGGGCCGGTCACCCCGATGCGCGAGGGCGCAGCCGGGGCGAGCTGGTTTACTGTGGGAATGCGAGCACCGGGTCCTGAGTCGCCGGACGGGCTGACCTCATCCGATGCCGCGGCCGGCGGGCCGGCCGCCCGCGCCAGGGTCACGATCCGCCAGGTCGCGGATCTGGCCGGCGTCTCGATCTCGACCGTTTCGCGGGTGCTCAACGGGCGGTCAGACGTCTCCGACGAGACCCGGCTGGCCGTCGAGCGGGTCGCCCGCGTGCACGGCTACGACACCCGCCGGGCCGTGCCCGAGGACCAGTCCCGGCCATCGCGGGAGCGGTTCGATCTGGCCGGCCAGCAGCTGAGCGGCTTGGTCGGCGTCACCACGACCACCTCGGGGACCGCCTACTTCTCCACCATCCTGGCCGGCATCACCGAGGCGCTGGCCGAGCGCGACATGTGGGCCCTGGTGTGCCCGACCCGGCAAGAGCACAATCGCGAAGTGTCCGTGCTCCAGCGGCTCATGCGCAGCGAGATGATCGGCGCGCTGCTCTTGCTGCCCGAGGAGTCCCCGGACGAGCTGCGCCGGCTGAGAGAGGACGGCCTCGTCTTCGTGGTGGTGGACCCGCTGCACGACCTCGGGCCGGACATCCCGGTCGTGTCAGCGGCCAATTCCTCCGGGGCTTACCAGGCCACGGCGCATCTGCTGCAGCTCGGGCATCGCCGGATCGGGGTCATCACCGGTCGCAGGGACGGCAGCGCCACCAGGGCGCGACTGCGGGGCCATTACGCCGCCCTGGCGGAAGCGGGCATCATGCCGGACCCGCTGCTCGAGGCGGAGGCGGACTTCCTCGTCGCGGGCGGCGCCGCCGGCGCCGAGCGCCTGCTCGGGCTGGCCGACCCGCCCACGGCGATCTTCGCCTTCAACGACTGCATGGCGGTGGGGGCGCTGCACGCGGCGCGGGCGAGGGGGCTCCGGCTCCCCGACGACCTGTCCGTCGTCGGTTTCGACGACACGCCTGAGGCCGAAGCCGCCTATCCCGGGCTCACGACCGTTTACCAGCCGCTCAAGGAGCTGGGCCGGATGGCGGTCAGCCTGCTGGTCAGGCTCATGGATGACCACCCCTACGAGCCGCTGCAAGTCGAGCTCGCCACCCGGCTCGTCGTTCGCTCGTCCACCGGGCGACTGGCCCGGTAGACGCCCCTGATCGACGGTCCCGCGGGTGCCCGCCGGCGGGTCCTGGCAGCGGCCGATCAGACCGCCGCGAAAGACGCTCGAGGGATCTTGACGAGACCGCAGGGCGCAATTTACGTTGTTCCGGAACTCCCGGAAATTTCCGGGAACAACCGGAAACCAGTCACCGGGCGGACACATGCCTCGTTCTCTGCTCACGCCGCCGCGTCGCCTGCGGGCCACCTTGATCAGGGTTGCGGTGGCGGCCACGGTGGTGGCCGCCGCCGGGCTGTGGTCCGCGGCGGGGCCGGCCCCGCTGGCCAGCTCGCCCGCCCGCGCCGCCTCCTGCCCCTGGATCGGCTCCACGGCGCCCGTCGCCACGCGCGTAGAGCAGGTGATGGCGCAGATAACCGAGGCCCAGGAGCTCGCGCTGGTCGACGGCGGCTCCGGCAGTTACGCGGGCAACATTCCGGCCATCCCGGCGTTGTGCATTCCGGCCGTCAACCTGGAGGACGGCCCGCAGGGGGTCGGCGACGGGCAGTGCTGCGTGACCCAGCTGCCCGCCCCGGTCGCGGCCGCGTCCACCTGGGACACGAGCCTCGAGCAGCAGTACGGCGCGGTCGTCGGCTCGGAGGAGGCGGGCAAGGGGGCCGACGTCAACCTCGGCCCGACGATCAACATCGTCCGCGACCCCCGGTGGGGCCGCGCCTTCGAGAGCTTTGGCGAGGACCCGTACCTCACCGGCCAGATGACCGCCGCCTACGTCGCCGGTGTGCAGTCGCAGGGGATTATCGACCAGGTCAAGCACTACGCGGTGTACAACAACGAGACCAACCGGAACAACTCGTCCGACGATGACGTGGTCCAGGAGCGGGCCGAGCAGGAAATCTACATGCCCGCCTTCCAGGCCGCGGTCAATGCCGGGGTCGACTCGGCGATGTGCGCGTACAGCCAGCCGAACGCCGTGCCCGCCTGCCAGAACTTCTACCTGCTGGGCAGCCTCGACAACGAATTCGGCTTCCAGGGCTTCGTCACGTCGGACTGGTACGCCACCCAGAGCACCCAGCCGTCCCTGGAAGCAGGCGACGACATGGACATGCCCGGTGACGACAACTACGGCGCCAACCTCGCCGCGCAAATCGGGAACCAGGTCCCGCGCGACTACCTGGACGACGCGGTCGAGCGGATCCTGACCGAGCTGTTCAACTCCAACCTCATGAACACCGGCAACACCGGCTGCACGTGCAACACGGTGACGACGCCAGCCCACGTGGCAACCGCCCTGCAGGTCGCAGAAGAGGGCACGGTGCTGCTCAAGAACTCAGGCGGCATCCTGCCGCTCAACCCGGCCACGGCCGGCTCCATCGCCGTCATCGGCACCGACGCCAGCAGCAGCCCGACCTACTCCGGCGGAGGCAGCGCCAGCACCACCGCCGGCAACCAGGTGACGCCGCTGGCCGGCATCCAGGCCGCGGCGGGCAGCGGCGTGACCGTGACCTACAACGACGGGACCAGCCAGTCCGCGGCCGTCGCGGCCGCGCAGTCGGCCAAGGTGGCGGTCATCTTCGCCGACTACACGGAAAGCGAAGGCTCCGACCTCAGCAGCATCGATCTCGGGACGACCGAGGACAGCCTGATCAGCGCGGTGGCGGCGGCCAACCCCGACACGATCGTCGTGCTCAACACCGGCTCGGCCGTGACCATGCCGTGGGCGAACAGCGTTGCGGGCATCGTCGAGCAGTGGTATCCGGGACAAGTGGACGGCACCGCCGCCGCGGCCGTCCTGTTCGGCGCCGTCAACCCCTCCGGGCACCTGCCGGTCACCTTTCCCGCCAGCTTGTCCCAGGTGCCCGCCACCACGGCGGCGGAATTCCCCGGCGCCAACGGCCAGGTCCAGTACAACGAGGGCATCGACGTCGGCTACCGCTGGTACCAGTCGCAGGACCTGACGCCGCAGTTCCCCTTCGGCTTCGGGCTGTCCTACACGACGTTCTCGTACTCGGACCTGTCCATCACCGGGTTCAACGGCTCGAACACGGCCACCGTCACCGCCACCGTCACCAACACCGGTTCGCGAGCGGGCGCCGACGTGGCCCAGCTGTACATCGGCGACCCGTCGGCGACCGGGGAGCCGCCGTCCCAGCTGAAGGACTTCCAGCGGGTCAGCCTCAACCCCGGCGCATCGACCACGGTCACGTTCACGGTGCCGGTGCACGACCTCACCTACTGGGCCGGCCCGGGCGCCGCGAGCTACCCGACGGCCTGGGAAGGCAGCGACCCCGACGGCGGCGGCTGGACCGCGCCGGCCGGCGCCTACGCCGTCGGCGTGGGCGACTCGTCCGCCAACCTGCCCCTCACCGGCACCCTCACGCTGGCCAACGCGGTCGGGCCGGACACGGTGAGCCTCACCACCCCCGCCCCGCAGGCGACCGCCGTCGGCTCCGCCGTCAACCTGCCGATGAGCGGCACCGACTCGGCGGCCGGGCAGACGCTCAGCTACACCGCCAGTGGCCTGCCGGGCGGGCTGTCCATCAACCCGTCGACCGGAACGATCAGCGGAACCGCGCTCTTCAGCGAGGACGACGTCGTGACGGTGACGGCGACCGACGGCGAGGCCTACGAGGGCAGCGTCTCGTTCCCGTGGAACGTCGCCGCGCCGCCGGTCACCGCGCCGACGGTCCCGGCCGGCTCCAGCTGCAACGCCCCGGCCGCGGGCGAGTCCCAGCTCAACGAGGCGAGTTTCGTCGCCAGCACCAGCAACCCCTCGGGCGACGGGGCGCAGAACGCCATCACCAACGCGGTCAGCGGCTCGGCCGGCAGTCGCTTCAGCACCGACACGGACCAGACGGCCGGCATGTACTACGAGGTCAACATGGGCTCGCCGCAGACCTTCAACCAGATCGAGATGGCGTTCCCGTCCTGGGCGACCGACTACGCGGGCGGCTACAACGTCGAGGTCTCGAACAACGGCAGCTCGTGGACGGTGGTGGCGAGCTGCTACGGCAACGGGAGCCCGGAGACGGCCACCTTCGCCGGCCAGACCGCGCAGTACGTCGAGGTCGTGCTGACCGCGCCGGACCCGAGCTCCTGGTGGTCGATCGGCCAGTTCCTGATCTCCGCCCCGGCCGGGACGATCCCGCCACCGGTCGGCGACTGCTCCGCATCGACCTCGGGCGAGAGCCCGCTGGCCGAGTCGGGCTTCACCGCCACCGCGCCGGTGCCCGCCGGCAGCAGCGGGGCCCAGAACCCGATCACCAACGCCGTCAACGGCAACACCGACGCCGGGCGCTTCACCACCCAGGCGGCCCAGGCGGCCGGCGACGACTACATCGTCAACATGGGCTCGGCCCGGACGTTCAATGAGATCCAGCTGGCCGCGCCCGACGACCCCACCGACTACGCCAGCGGCTACAGCGTGGAAGTCTCGCCCAACGGGTCGGCTTGGTCGGTGGTAGCGACCTGCACGGGCGCCGGCACACCGCAAGTCGTGAGCTTCCCCGCCCAGACCGACCAGTACGTGGAGGTGGTGCTCAACGCGCCCACCCCCACCGACTGGTGGTCAATCGAGTACTTCGACGTGTACTCGGGCGGCGAAGGCCCCTACGGCGGCACCGCCGCCGCCGTGCCCGGCACCGTGCAGGCGGCGAACTACGACACCGGCGGGCAGGGCGTCGCCTACAACGTCACCTCGACCAACGGCTCCGCCAACAGCTACCGCTCCGACGGGGTCGACCTCGAGGCCACCGCCGACACCCAGGACACCACCGGCGGCGGCGCCTACGACCTGGGCTGGACGTCGGCCGGGCAGTGGTTCAAGTACACCGTCAACGTCGCCACGGCCGGGACCTACACGGTCGCGCTCCGCGTCGCCTCGCCCTCCGGGAGCGCCGACGCGCTGCACATCGACAACGCGGCCGGCGCCAACCTGTCCGGCTCGGTCGCCGTCCCCGACACCGGCGGATACCAGACCTGGACCACCGTCGACGCCACCGTCACCCTCCCGGCCGGGCAGCAGACGCTCACCGTCGACCAGGACGCCAGCGGCTGGAACTTCCACGACATGGCCCTCGCCCCAAGCTCGGGCGGCGGCAGCGGCCCCACGACCGGCGACCAGCCGTTCGGCGGCACCCCCGCCCCCGTGCCCGGCACCGTGCAGGCGGCCAACTACGACACCGGCGGCCAGGGCGTCGCCTACAACGTCACCTCGGCCAACGGCTCCGCCAACAGCTACCGCTCCGACGGCATCGACCTCGAGGCCACCGCCGACACCCAGGACACCAGCGTGCCCGGCGGTGCTTACGACGTGGGCTGGATGACGCCCGGCCAGTGGTTCAACTACACCGTCAACGTCGCCACCGCCGGGACCTACACGGTCAGCTTCCGGGTCGCCTCGCCCTATGGGATCACCGACGCGCTGCACATCGACAACGCGGCCGGCGTCAACCTGAGCGGCTCGGTCGCCGTCCCCAACACCGGCGGGTACGAGACCTGGACCACCGTCACCGCCACCGTCACCCTCCCGGCCGGCGTCCAGACGCTCACCGTCGACCAGGACTCCAACGGCTGGAACTTCCACTATCTGGCCTTCAGCGCCTAGACCAGCCGCCAGCGGCGACGAACTTACACGGTGCCGGGCGGGAGGATCCAGCGAGTCGGTTGCTCGGTGAATCGGGCGATGGTGTCGAAGTCCCGGTCGTAGTGGAGGATCTCCAGGCCGCGGGACCTAGCGGTCGCCGCGACGATCAGGTCGGGAATCGAGGCCGATCGGTGCTGGGCTTGCTCGGTCAGCGCCTCTTGGATGTCCGCTGCCTGTTCCCAGATGTCCTCAGGGACGTCGACCCGGTCGAGGGACGCCTCGAGCTGCTCCTTCATCCGGGCCCGTTCCTGGATGTTCCTGGCGGAGTACAGCATCTCCAGTTCGGTGACGGCGCAGATACCGACCAGGGCCCGGGTAATGAGGGGTTCCAGCTCCTCGCGGACTGCGGGCAGATGGAGCCGCGCCAGGGCGCTCTTGTCGGCGAGGTAGCGAGTCATCCCCACATCTGCTCCTCGGCCCCTGGCTCGAGCAGGAAGTCGAAGGCGCCCGACTCGCCGAGGGCCACCAGGTCGCGTACGGCCGCAACGCGAATCACCTCGCGGAACGCCGCGCTGATGGTCTCACGGATGGACTCGGTCCCGAGGATCTCCCGAACCTTGTCCAGCTTCTCCATATCGATGTCGACGCTGGTCTTGGCCATCCATTCACCTCCACTTTGGATATCTCATCTGCGTATGTCGATACATCCAGTATCTGATATTCGAGAATATCAGAAGTGTCGCCGCAGGTGCGACATACAAGCCGCGGGTGATGCCCGCAGGTCCGCGCGGAGCGTCGGAAAGCGGGCGGGGCGGCTCCCGGGAGCCGCCCCGCCCGAGGCCAAACCGTCCGCTCAGCTGCTTTCCGTCGCGTAGACGACGATGTTGCTCAGATAGTGGCTGGTCGCCGGGTCGAACGCGCCGCCGCAGGTGATGAGTCGGAGCTCGGCGTCGGGCGTCGGGCCGTAGACGGCCTGGGTCGGAAAGCGGGCCTTCAGGTAGCTCTGCACCGCCGTCACCACGAAATCGACGGTGGAGCCGTCGGACCGCCGGACGTAGATCGGGTCGCCCGGTCGCAGCTCCGGCAGCCGGAAGAACACCCCCGGCCCCTGGGTGGAGTCAATATGCCCCAGGATGATGGCCGGGCCGACCGCGCCCGGCCGCGGGCTGCGGGTGTACCAGCCCGCGACCGAGGTCGTCGGAGGCACCTGAATGGTGCCCTGCGCGGTCAGGCCGAGCGTGATCAGCCGGGTCCGCACCCCGATCTCGGGAATGGTCAGCGCGGCGGGCGCGGCGACCGGAAGCGGCGGGGCGGTGGCCGGGGCCGCCACGATCGGCGCGGTCGGCGCCGGGAACGCGACCACCTGGGCGGCGGCCGCCGGACGCAGGCCGGGAGTCCCGTGCCTGGTCAGCAGCAGCCCGCCGATTCCGGCGATCGCCGCCGCCACCCCGGCGCAGGCGATCACCGCCCACCAGCGCTCCCGCCCGGTCATGCCGCCGCGAACGGCGCGCGCTCCGGCCGGGCCGCGCGGCGGCTGCGGCGCAGGCCGAGGCCGCCGCCGACGGCGAGGACGGACCCGCCCGCGATGACCTCCAGCCAGGGCAGCGGCGAGCCGGGCCCGCGCGGCGCGGTGCCGCCGAATCCCGTCTGGGCGCCGCCCGCCGGCAGCTGACTGCTGCCGTCCGCGTCCTCGAGATTGTCGATCTCCAGCCCCTTGGCCCCGTCGAGCACGACCAGCGTGTGGATGCTGCCCGCGGCCAGCGTGACGGCCGTGTTCGCGTCACCGCCGCCCGCGGTCACCGCCACCGTCTCCGCTCCGGGCGACACCGCCTGGTAGGACGTCACCGACGCGAACGGCAGCTTGCTCGCGATGACCTTTCCGCCCCAGCTCACCGTCACCTGCGCGTGCTTCATCGACGCCTGCACCACCCGCACCAGGGCCTGGCCCGACGGCGTGCTCAGGTCATCGCGGAAGACCCGTATCCGCAGACCCGAGCGGGGGCCGACCGCCAGCGCGGTGTACGCGGAGCCGGCCGCGACCCTGATGCTCGCGGAAAGCACCGGCGGGCTGGTCGGCGAGGCGCCCGCCCCGCGCATGGCGACGCTGTAGTCGCCGTCGGGAACCGCCAGGTACGGCGAGACGTCCCCGTAACCCACGTGATGCAAGACCATCTGCGCGTCCGGATTGCCGAACGAGTACAGGTACACATCCACAGCCGGCGTATTGGGCGACAGGTGCGCGAGCCGGATCCAGGCGGTGCCCGAGCCCGCCGTTCCCTGGCCGACGGCCCCGCCCGCCGCCGCGGCGGCGCTCACGGCCGGCGCCGCGAGTAGCAGGACCGAAGCGACGAGCAGCAGCGCGACCCGTCCGATGTTCCTCAGATACTTCATTGCTGACCCTCTCGATAGGGGTTGGGGGTGTGATGAGTGACGATGGTCATGGCTGGGAGATGCTCAGGTCAGCCGGGGCGTCGAACCGCACGCCGACCAGCGCCTGGCTGCCGCCGCCGATCGCGGTCACCGCGGCCGGCCGGTAGGGGCCCTGCTGAGCGTCGAGCAGGCCGACGACGGCGGACCGGGCGGCCGGCGAGGCGACGCCGATCTCGGCCCCGCGCAGCGGCACACCGGACCCCGCGCCGGGCGCGCCGATGAAGGCCAGCAGCCGGACCGGCCGCTGGGCGGACAGCAGCGACAAGATCGCCAGCAGCCGGGCGTCGACCAGGCCCGACGCCAGCGCCGCCCGGGCGGACGCGGAGGCGCGGATGTTCTTGTTGCCAAGCAGCTGGCGGCCGGCCGAGGCCAGGGCGGTCTGCTCGGCCGCGAGCTGGGTCCTGAAGGCAGCCGGGCCGGCCGGGGCGATCGCGCGGACGTCGACCCGCGCGGCGCCGGAGCCGAAGCTGGCGATCACCTCCGGGGCGTACGCGGCGGCCAGCCGGGGGCCGAACTGACCGCGGACGGCTGCCGCCGTGGCGACGACGATCCCGGAGCCGGGCAGAGCGCGGGCACCGGGCGGCAGCGGCCTCAGCCGGGCGGCCGGGAACCCGTCCCGGCGCAGCTGCCGGCACATCCCGGGATCGCACAACACCGTGACGTCCCCGCTCATCTGCTGCGCCACCCAGGCCGCGGCCTGCAGCCGGCTGGCCGCGGCGGACGATACAAACGCCGACGCCGACGCCGACGCCGACGCCGACGCCGACGCCGACGCCGACGCCGGCCCGGCGGCCGGCCGGGTCCGGCCCGAGCCCCCGGTTCCGGTATCTGCCATGATCGGCGCGGTCGCCGCCACGCACACCAGTACCGCCGCCCCGCCGACCGCCAGCGCCCAGCGCCGCCTGCGATGCGGCAGCAGCAGCCGCTGGACGCGGCCGCCGATCGGCCACGACAGGCCCCGGCCGGCCGCGCGGGTCGCCCAGTGCCGCAGCGGCACGCCGCTGATCGTCGGCCCGAGCAGCAGCGTCGCCCGGGGCGGCGGCTGCCCGGCGTCGGCCGCGTCGGCCGGCCGATCCGCGCCGCCGGCCGCGATCAGACCAAGCGGCGCCAGCTTGCCCGCGACCAGGTAGCGCACCGTGTCGGTGGTCAGCCCCTGCCCCGACGCGCTTCCCACCCGGGCGCCGATCTGGTCGGCGCTCCAGCCGCCGTCCACGCCGCCCTCCGCGATCGCCGCCATGATCAGGTAGGGCAGCAGGGGCAGCTGGACGACCTGCCCGTCGCTCCGGCCGACCAGAAACCGGCGTCCGCCATAGCCGCCGCTCTCGTGCTGGCCAAGCAAGCGCAGCCCGTCGGCGGGCAGGAACAGGTCAGTTGCCATGCCGCCGCCCTCCTCGTTAGCAGACTTGCGAATAGCAGGAATTCAATGCCGGAAAAGTGCATGCCAATTTGGCGCGGTATGTCCACTTCATCCCGTGCCGGATTAATGCGATCTGTACCAATTGCGAGGGATTAGAACTGGCTGGTGGCCAGGCGCAACAGCATATACCTAACGCGGGGAAATAGTGGGAAACCGATAGCCAAAGACATCGCCTAGTCGACTTCGAAAGCTAAATATAGTCGGATGGCCTGCCGCGGTTGATAACCGGGCCCGCAGCCTCTCGGCGAGGGAATGCCACTCGCCCTTTAAGTCTGCATTGTCAGAACTCGCGCGTTTCGCGCCTATTGCCCGCACGAACACGCGGCCATGGCCGTCCGCCAAGCCCAACGCTAAGCCAAAAGC
>Ga0302325_10021461_pt1 | contig 13520 bp, 10 predicted proteins | sample Palsa_T0_2_FD_201948 | JGI IMG/M metagenome (GOLD analysis project Ga0302325, IMG submission 201948) | Peat permafrost microbial communities from Stordalen Mire near Abisko, Sweden - Palsa_T0_2 | ecosystem: Environmental > Terrestrial > Soil > Palsa > Peat permafrost | place: Sweden: Abisko... | reverse complement strand
CAACGGCCGCGGCTTCGGCATGTCATCCTCATAGCCTTCCTCAGGATAGTCAGGTGGCTTCACAATAATTGGCGGCGGCTCGCCCTCGGTCGCCGGCTGCACTTCGAGCTGCTTCTTCGGCGCATTCGGTTTCGCGAACTGCTCATCAGGACGATCGGCAACCGCGACCTTCATAAAGTCCATCCACATCGGCAGCGCTGCTTCCGCGCCCGTCTCCTTTTCACCCAGTGACTGCCGGTTGTCGAACCCGATCCACGTCCCGCATGTGATCGAGGGCGAAAAGCCGATGAACCACGCATCCGTATAGTCGTTCGTCGTTCCGGTCTTTCCGCCGAAGGCATGCTTCATCGCTGCCGCGCGTGCCGCTGTTCCATGCTGCACGACTGCCTCCAGCAGGATCATCATCTGCCGCGCTATGTCCAGGGAGATCGCCTCATGCATCTCCGGCGCCTTCTGTTGCAGCGGAGCTCCATCTGGAGTCACCACTCGCCGAATGAAGTGCGGCTCAATCCGTATCCCGTCGTTCGGGAACGCGCTGTACGCTCCCACCTGCTCATACAGCGTCATGTCCGCCGCTCCAATCGCAATGGGCAGAAACGGCGGCAGGTTGCTCGTCACGCCGAACCGGTGCGCTACTTCAATCACCTTCTTGATTCCCACCTTGTCCGCCAGCCGCAGCGCCGGAATATTCCGCGATTCCGCAAACGCATTGATCAGCGTCATCGATCCGTTGAAGTTCCCGCGCTCATAATCGTGCGGCGTGTACGGCCCGCTCGGCGTCTGGAATGTCGTCGGTGTATCCAGCACCGTGTCCGTCACCTTCATCCCGGACTCCAGCGCCGCCGTATACACATACGGCTTAAAGCTCGATCCCACCTGCCGCTGCGCCTGTGTCGCGCGATTGAACTGGCTCAGAGCGAAGTCTCGCCCACCCACCATCGCCAGCACTTCGCCGTTGGAGTTGTCCATCGCCATCATGGATGCCTGCGCTCCACTGTCCTCCTCCAGCACTACCTTTAATCCCGCTGGTCCCGCTATCGGCTTTCCTGTGTCAGTCACTCGCACGTAAACGATGTCGCCCACCGTCGCCAGGTCGGTCGCCTTCGTGTGGGTAGTCCATTGCCAGTCCGCCGGCCCCATCGTCGCGGTCTGCGTGCCAATCCGCACCTCCATCTTTTCCGGCTGCACATCCACAACCAGCGCATGGAAGTACGCTCCCACCACAATCGGCTGCGTCCAGTCCGGATGCCTGTAGGCATCACCCTGCGCCAGCACATTTTGCAGATGCCCCTTCCATCCATGTCGCCGCTCATAGGTTGCAGTCCCATCCAGCACAGCTTTATTGGCTACCCGCTGCAGGTCCAGGTCGAGCGTCGTATACACGCGTAACCCGGCTCCGTGCGCCACTTCCACGCCGTAGTCCCGCTCCAGTTGCCGCCGCACTTCCTCCACAAAGTACGGGGCCTCGCTGTTCACCGGCGTCTCCAGGTTCAATCCCAGTGGAGCTGCCCGCGCCGCCTCCGCCTCTGCGGCAGTTATCTTGCCGTCATTCTGCATCTCGGTCAGAACCAGGTTGCGACGCTTCAGTGCACGGTCAGGGTACTTCACCGGCGAGTAGTACTCTGCGCCCTTCGGCAACGCTGCCAGCATCGCCGCCTCCGGTAGAGTCAGCTCCCGCGCATGTTTGCTGAAGTAGTATTCAGACGCCGCCTCGAACCCATACGTCCCATGCCCCAGGTAGATCTGGTTTGCATACAACGTAAAGATCTGCTGCTTGGTAAAGTGGCGCTCAATCTGCAGCGTCAGGTAGATCTCCTGCAGCTTGCGTCCCCAGGTCTTTTCTGACGATAGAAAAAGATTGCGCGCCAACTGCATCGTGAGCGTCGATCCACCTTGCGTCTTGCCCTTTGAATGTAGGTCTTCATACGCCGCTCCCACCAGACGGATCGGGTTGATGCCGCCGTTGCTCTCAAAATCTTTGTCTTCAATGGAAAGGATCGCCATCCGCAGCATCGGTGGAAAGTCCGAATACGGCACCACCACCCGCCGTTCCAGCGCGAACGATCCAAACACGTTCCCATGGATGTCGTAGAGCTCTGTTGTCGTGTTGGGACGGTACCGTTCCAGCTCCGCCATCTGCGGAATGCTGATGCAATACACCAGCACCAGCGTCAGCATGACGCCAAACACCGCTGATGCAATGGCCAGCAGCAGAAATCCTGCCTGCGCCGCCGGCCTGCGATCGCGAAACTCCGGCTCCCGGAATGGAAACCGCTTCATCGCGCGCCACAGCGCAGACTGCGGCTTCTCCAGCTCCATATTCGCCTTGTCTTCTTCTGGGTTCAGGAGACTCCGCACGGTCTCCACCTTACACTCAGGCCCTGTTGATTTATGCTGCTTTGTCCTTCAGCATGTCCAGCGCCTTGGTCAGTTGATCGTCCGGCGCCGCAACCGGCTTCTTCGGGATCGCAGGTGGCTTGCCCGTCGGTCCAGGTACCGAATCGTCGGTATTGTCAAAGTTGTCCAGCGCCGATGCCACCACCGTCGTAGGCGTCACTCCATCATCCTCAAACTTCTTCCCACCCGGAGCCGCATACTTCGCCACTGACAGAATTACTGCCGAGCCGTCCTTCAGCTCGAAGGTCTTCTGCATCGTTCCCTCGCCGAAAGTCCTCTCGCCCACCAGGTCGCCGCGTTTGTTATCCGCAATCGCCGCAGCCAGCAGCTCTGCCGGCCCGGACGTTCCCCGGTTCACCAAAACCACCAGCGGCGCGGTCGTATTCAATGACTTCGCCGGATCCGCAGTAAACGTCTGCTTGGGGAACTTCTGCCCCTCAAGCGTCGCAATCGTGCCTGAATTCAGGAACAAGTTTGCCGTTCGCACCGCCTCCGGCACATCGCCCGCCGCCACATCGCGCAGGTCCAGCAGTATCTTCTTGTTCCCTGCCTTGTTCATGTTTTTGATGCGCGCTTCAAGCTGGTTCACATGTTCCTTATCCAGGATCACCGGCTTCAAATACAGAATGCTCGAGTTCTCATACTGCGTCTCGGTTACCGGAGGCTCGCTCACCACAACGCGGTTCAGCGTTACCTTGTCCGGGTCGGCTTTGCCACGCCGGATCACCGCCAGTTGCAGCTCGCTTCCTGGCGCTCCCTCCAGCATCAGCTGGATCATCGCTAGCGAAAGGTCGCGCGTATCCTGCGTCCCAATGCCTTCAATAATGTCGCCGTCATTCAGGTTCGCGCGCTCCGCCGGGCTGCCCGGTACCACTGAAACCACCGTCGCATACCCATACCGCTTGGAAACATTGATGCCCACCTGCGCCTTGCCGCCCTTGTCCGCCTTGAAAGTCTTGTAATCATCAGGCGTCAGATAACTTGAGTCCGCGTCCAGGGATTCCAGCAGCCCACGCAGCGCGCCGTTCGTCACCATGTTAATGTTCGGGTCCGTCACATAATCGCTCTGTACGTGCTGCAGCACTTCGGCATACACGTTGATCTGCCGGTAGGCTCCATCCTGCTGATCACCAGCCGCATGCACGCCATGCGCATTCACGCCCAGAAAGATCGCCAGCACCAGTGCCACTGATGTGGCCAGAAGGGAAAGTTTTAACGTCTTAGGCATAATCGGCTTGGGGTCTACTCCATCACAAGATGCACATCTAGGACGATTTCTCGCCCGCTTGGGTTTAGACGCACCCCAATCTAAAAATGATACTACCCTGAGTCATTTAGCCTATTTCCCACCTGCATTCGTTTGACCAACCCCAGCCCTAACTCTATGATGGATAAGTGGCTGATTCTCGCGGCAACCGCCGCTTTTTGCAGTCTTTTCCCATCCAGACGGCGGTGTAGCTCAGATGGTTAGAGCGACGGACTCATAACCCGTAGGTCAGAGGTTCGATTCCTCTCACCGCCACCAGATTATTCGGTTCTGGGTGGGCATCACCAAGATGCCCAACATCACACAACCCTCGACAGCACCCGTAAAAGTCCTCGGCGTCATCCCTGCGCGCCTGGCCTCCTCGCGCCTTCCGCGCAAGGTCCTTCGCCCATTGCTGGGTGAACCGCTGCTCGTCTGGGTGCATCACGCCGCTGCCGCATGCCTGCAGCTCGAACGCATCATCATCGCCGCTGACTCCGAAGAAGTCATGGCCCTCTGCGCCGCCCGCGGCTTCGACGCCATCCTCACCTCACCCGATCTCCCCAGCGGCTCCGACCGCCTCTTTGCCGTCGCCCAGCAAATCCCCGCCGAAATCTACGTCAACATCCAGGGCGACGAACCTCTCCTGGAACCGGAACACATCAGTGCACTGCTTGCACCATTCGCCCTGCCTCATGTTGAAGTCACGACCCTCAAAGTCCGCTGCGCTCCTGCCGAAATCAACAACCCCAACGCCGTCAAAGTGGTCACCGCGCCCGACGACCACGCACTCTACTTCTCGCGCGCCACCATACCCTTCCACCGCGACTCTGAAGAGAGTCTCATCTACTACAAGCACCTCGGCCTTTACGCCTATCGCCGTTCAGCGCTTGAACGCTTCGCCGCGCTCGCTCCCACACCCCTCGAACTCACCGAGCGCCTGGAACAGCTTCGCCTACTCGAAAACAACATCGACATCTACGTCACCGAAACCCCGCATGACACCATTGGCGTCGACACCGAAGAAGATCTCGCCCGCGTCGAAGCCATCCTCCGCTCCCGCTAGATCGTTTCCATCCTCACCCGCAGCACTTCTTCCGTCGACGTCACACTTACATCCACCAGGCTCTTCACCACCCAGTCGCATCCCGCCGCGCGCAGCTCTTCCACGGAGTGCGTTCCCAACACGCCCATCACCCTGCACCCAGCCGCCTTACCCGCGCCCACTCCTGTCGGCGCATCTTCCACCACAATGCACTCACTCGGCGCGGCCCCAACCATCTCTGCTCCCCGCAAATACGGTTCCGGATGCGGCTTGCCATTCACCACGCGATCCCCACTCACAATCCTGTCATGAAGCGGCAAATTCGCAGCCTTCAGCCGCCCAACCAGCAGCCGCCACGTCGCGGAAGAAACGATCGCCCAGCGCTCCTTCGGCAAGCTTTCCAGCAGTGAACGAACTCCCGGCAGCACTTCCAGGTCGTCGGTGTCGGCGATTTCCATGTCCTCAATCAGCCGCAGGCCTTCTTCCTTGTCTACGCCCGGCGCCAGCTGTTCCATGATCTCCACGGCTCGCGTGCCGTGCGCAATCTGAACCTCGCTCGCGTTCGGAACCCCATAGTGCGCCGCCCATCTCTTCCAGCTGCGGTTCACGCTTGCAATCGAGCTCACAATCACGCCATCGTTATCGAACAACAACCCCTTGGCTTCCACCACCACCTGCGCCATCAAGCCCCCTCGAGCACAAAAGCCTGCGCCGCCTTCAGCACCTGCTGCACACTCGCCTGCGAACAGCTTTCGCAATACACGCGCAGCAGCGGCTCTGTCCCGCTCGCGCGCAGCAGCAGCCATGTCTCCGCGGCATTTTTCTTGCCCGCGCACGCCGCATTTTCCAGAAAGAACTTCACCCCATCCAGCGTCTCCACACGCAATACCTTCATGCCGGCAATCTCGCTCGCGCCCACAACTATCTCCTTCGCGCGCCGGATCGCACTCTCCTTCACCGAATTCTCGATGTGCATATCCACGCGTCCGTACTGGTGCTCACCGTACTCTTCCTGCAGTCCCGCCACTAGCTCGCCCAGCGTCTTCTTCTCATCCGCCATCACATTCGCCAGCAGCAGACTGTTCAGCAGCCCATCGCGCTCCGGCAGATGTTTTGAAATCCCTACACCGCCCGACTCTTCACCACCAATCAAAATCTCGTGCTCCAGCATCAAGTCCACCACGAACTTGAATCCGATCCCATGCTCATGCAGTTTGCGCCCATACTTCGCTGCAATGCGGTCCAGCATCTTGGTCGTGTTGAACGCGCGCGTCACATCGCCCGGCCACTTCTTGCGTTCCAGCAGCCACTGCAGCAGAACCGCAAAAATCTTGTGCGCGTCGACAACATTCCCATGCTCATCCACCGCACCAATGCGATCGGCATCGCCATCTGTAATCAGACCGGCCGCGCACTTGTGCTCGACCACAGCCTTCTGTGTCGCCGCAATGTGCGGCAATATCGGCTCCGGATTAATCCCCGGAAACGCCGGGTTCAGCTCACTGCGAAACTCAACATACGAAATCCCCGCGCGCGCGAAGATCCCCGCCACGTACCCCTTCCCCGCGCCATACATTGTGTCAATCAAAAACCTATAGCCCGATTCCTTAATCCTCTTCAGGTCGACAAACTTCTCCAGCGCCGCAATATAGGTCGGCGCAAAATCCACAACCTCAACCTTCGCCGGCGTCGCCGCCGCAGCTAGCGGCTTCAGCAGGTAGCTTTCAATCGACGCGATAATCTTCGGCGATCCCGCACCACCATAGCTCGCCTTGTACTTCACACCATTCCACTCCGCCGGATTATGGCTGCTCGTAATCATCACGCCGCCCGCGGCCTTGCGCTCGCGCACCGCAAAGCTAAGCTCTGGCGTCGGAGTAAATTTGTCCGCCAGCAGCACCGGGATCCCCGAATCCGCCAGCACCTTCGCAACCACCTTCGCAAATGACTGCGATCCGAACCGCGTGTCATACCCAATGCACACGCCTGCCTTCGCGTCTTCATGATCGATCACATAGTGCGCAATCGCCCGCGCCGCCACGCGCACGTTCTCATAGGTAAAGTCGTCGGCAATAATCCCTCGCCAACCATCCGTCCCAAACTTCACTACTGTCGTTGCTTCCGCCATCGCCAATCCCTATTCCCTGCTTTAAATCAAATCTTCGCGACCACTCTCATGCACCGCGCGCACAATCTTCGAAACATCCTGCGACCGTTCCTGCGTTGTAATCAGCAGCGCGTCCGGTGTCTCAACCACCACCAGCCCCTCCACGCCCAGCAGCGCCACAGTCTTCCCAGGTGCGTAAACATAATTCCCGCTGGCATCAATCGCAAACAGCCCGGTCGTCGCTCCATCCATCACGTTGTCTTCTTCCGCATCGCGCAAATGCTCATGCAGGCTGGCCCACGATCCCAAATCGTTCCAGCCAAAATCCGCCGGCAGGCAATAAATATTGGAGCGGCCTTCACCCTTCGCCGATTGCTGCTCCAGGATCGCGTAGTCCACCGAAATGTTTTCGCACTTCGGATACTCGCGCGCGAACACTTCCGCAAAATCTTTCGCTCCGTACTCTGCTGCAATTTTTTCCAGGATCGCAGCCATCTCCGGAGCATGCTCTCGCACCGCCGCGGTCAGCGTCTTCGCACTCCACAAAAAAATTCCGCTGTTCCAAGCAAAATTCCCAGCCTTCAAAAAAGTCTCAGCCGTCACCATGTCAGGCTTCTCGCGAAAGGATTTGACCCTGTGCACATGAATGCCATCGGTCCCGCCCTCTGCCGACGAACCCTGCTCAATATATCCGTATCCCGTCTCTGGCCGAGTCGGCTTCACACCCAGCACCACAATGTTTGCGCCAGCTGCCGCCAGCTTCACGCCTGCGGCAATCACCTCGGTAAATCTTTTCTTGTCTGCCACCACATGGTCTGACGGAAAAATTCCTAGCACCGTCTCCGGCGCCTCGCGCTCCAGTAGAAAAGCTGCCAGCGCACACGCCGGTGCTGTATTCCGCGCGCACGGCTCCGCCAGCACATGCTTCTCAGGAATCTTCGGTAGCTGCTCCACGATCACGTCGTGCAGCCATGCATTCGTAATCACCCACGCATCGCTCGCTGTAGCCAGTGGCTCCAGCCGAGCCAGCGTCTCCTGGATCATCGTCCGCTCGCCTTCGAGCGTCAGCACCTGCTTGGCGCGCGCGCGACGGCTGCGTGGCCAGAAACGTGTCCCACTGCCTCCCGCCAAAATCACCGGAGCAAATCGTACTGCACCAACTTCTTTTGTCTTCGACATCCAACCTCATTCGCAACACGCAAATACATTGCGCCCATTGCGTAAAAATCTACGGCTAGCTCAGCTTCGCGAAATACTCCTGCATCCGCTCCACGCCTTTATCAATTACGTCACCCGATACGGCATACGACAGCCGAAGGTGCTCGTCGGTTCCAAATGCCTCACCCGGGACCACCACCACATGCGCCTCGCTCAGTAGCTTTGCCGCCAGCTCGCCGGCGGTCTTTATGCCGTCCTTGCCAAGAAACGCCTTGATGTTCGGGTACACATAAAACGCACCCTCTGGCACCGTGCACGTCAGCCCCGGAATTGTTTTGAACCCTTCCAGTATGCGGTCACGCAGCTTGATGTAGTCCGCTCGCATATCGCTCACGCACTGCTGACTCGCCGTCAGCGCCGCAATCGACGCTCGCTGCACCATGCTCGTCGCGTTCGATGTTGACTGCGACTGCAGCTTGCTCATCGCACTGATGATCTGCTTCGGCCCCAGCGCAAATCCCGCGCGCCATCCCGTCATTGCATATGTCTTCGAGAGTGAGCCCAGAACGAGTACATGCTCCTTCGCCTCGGTAACGCTCGCTCCGGAAACAATCTCGCCGTTGAAGCTCAGGTACACATAGCACTCATCCAGCAGCACGTAGATTCCGCGCTCATGCGCCAGCCGAACAATCGCATACAGGTCTTCCGTCGGCAGCACTGCACCCGAAGGGTTCGACGGCGAATTCAGAATCACCGCCTTGGTCTTCAGCGTAATCGCCGCCTCAATCATCTCTTTCGTCAGCCGGAAATTCTCGCGCTCGTCCGTCTCCACAAACACCGGCGTCCCACCAGCAAATTCGATGATGTCCTTGTAACTCACCCAGTAAGGCACCGGCACAATGACTTCATCACCGTGCTCAATCAGCACTTCTACCGCGTTGAACACTGCCAGCTTGCCGCCCGCCGTAAACACACACTCCTCGGGCGTATAGCTCGTCCCGAAGTCCGCGGCATGGCGCTCGACGATCGCTTTGCGCAGCTCAGGGATGCCGGCCACGTTCGTATAGCGCGTGAAATTTTTCTCGATCGCTTCAATCGCCGCGGCCTTGATGTGCTCCGGAGTCGAAAAGTGCGGCTCGCCCGCGCCGAAATCAGCCAGGTCGATACCCTGCGCCTTCAACTTCAACGCCTCTGCGGTGATGGCCAGTGTGGCAGAAACTTCAATGCGATTTATCCGGTCGCTCAGGACCTTGTTTGCGATAGCTGTGCTCATTCTTCTAGTTTCTCAGATTTGCGCTTGAGATAGAAGATGCCCCAGAATCCCCGCAGCTTACCGCTTCCGTAGCACCCATGTCGTCATGCACCGGTGGTCCTGCACAATCGTTGTCTTCAGCGGATCAACAAGCACCGCATCCATCTGCCGCGTAATCTGTAACAGCTCCGCCTCATCCACCAGGAACCACTCTGACCCATCGCCAATTCGGTAAATATGAGGCCGCAGCTCCTCAAACTGCATCCCGATCCTCGACCCCAGCCGGCAGAACAGCATCCCTCCCGGCTTCAGCACCCGCCACAATTCCTCCACCATCGCCAGAAAATGCTGCTCATTCCGCGCAAAGTGCAGCACAGAGCTGCAAATCACCGCGTCGGCAAACTCATCCCCAAACGGCATCTTCTCAATCTCGCCCACGCGAAAATGGTCTACCCCCAACCCCGGCGCCAGCTCTGCCGCCAACTGCCGCACATGCCCCACACCGGCTGCATTCGCATCCAGCGCATAGACGTCGCATCCTTCGCGCAGTAGGTGCACCAAATTGCGCCCATAGCCGCACCCCGCGTCCAGCACGGTCATTCCCGCCGCGAGATTTCCGCGCAAGATCTGGTCAAACACATAGATGTCGATTTGCCCGAACTGCTCTTGAACCGTCACTTCCGCTTGCCTGGAACCTTCTGCTTCAGCCGCTCCACCACATTCGGAGGCACCAGCGCGCTCACGTCCCCACCCAGGTTGAACACGCCTTTAATCAGCCGCGAACTTACATACGTGTATTTTTCCGCCGGCATCATGAACAGCGTCTCCAGCTCCGGGTCCAGCTTGCGATTCATCATCGCCATCTGGAACTCATATTCGTAATCGGAAATCGCTCGAATCCCGCGCAAGACTGCCTTCGCCTTCTGCTCCCGCGCATAGTCAATCAGCAGCCCGTCAAAAGTCCCCACCCGTACATTGCCAAACCCCTGTGTCGCCTCGCGAATCATCTCCTCGCGCTCCGGCACGCTGAAAAGTGGTGTGCCCTTGTCGGAGTTCCTCAGGATCGCCACCACCAGCTCATCTACGATCTTCGCCCCACGCGCAATCAGGTCCAGGTGACCATTGGTCAGCGGATCGAATGTTCCGGGATAGATCGCTCGTATCGGTTCCATCGCTCTGCCATCGTACCCCAAAGCCGCGAATGGCTCGCTATTTCATCCCCTTTAGCAGCTTCCTCGCAATCACGATTCGCTGGATCTCGCTCGTTCCTTCGCCAATCGTGCACAGCTTCACATCGCGATAAAACTTCTCCGCAGGATAGTCCTTGATGAACCCATACCCTCCGTGGATCTGCACGCCTTCATCGCAAATCCGGCATGCCGCTTCGCTGGCATAGAGCTTGGCCATCGCTGCTTCCTTGGTCACACTCAGTCCCGCATCTTTCATCTGCGCCGCGCGCATGGTCAGCAGCCACGCCGCATCCAGCTCCGTCGCCATCGTCGCCAGCTTGAACTGGATTGCCTGGAACTCCGCAATCGCCTTCCCAAACTGCTTCCGCTCCAGCGCATATTTCGCCGCAGCATCCAGCGCTCCGCGCGCCATCCCCAGCGCCAGCGCCGCAATCGAAATCCTTCCCCCATCCAGCACCCGCATCGCGTCCTTGAATCCCTCGCCGACCTTCCCCACCAGGTTCTCTTCCGGCAGCTCGCAGTTTTCAAAGATCAGCTCCGCCGTATCGCTCGCCCGCATCCCCAGCTTGTTCTCTTTTTTGCCGGGACGAAATCCCTTCATCCCTTTCTCCACCACGAACGCCGAAATCCCTCCACGCGTCCCTTTTTCTTTATCCGTCACCGCCAGCACCAGAGCGCAGTCAGCATAAGTGCCATTCGTGATAAAAGTTTTCGCCCCATTCACCATCCAGCCATTCGCGGTCTTCTTAGCCGTCGTCCGCATCCCGCCCGCATCGCTGCCTGACCCCGGCTCCGTCAGCCCCCACGCCCCCAGCCACTCCCCGCTCGCCAGCTTGGATACATACTTCTTCTTCTGCTCATCATTCCCCGCCAGAAAAATATGGTTCGTGCACAGCGAGTTGTGGCTCGCTACGATGATCCCCACGCTGCCATCTACGCGCGAAAGCTCTTCCACCGCCAGTACATACTCCACGTAGCCCATCCCGGCACCACCCAGCTCTTCCGGGAAGATCACGCCCATCAGCCCCATTTCGCCGAGCTTCTTCACCACCTTGTGCGGAAATTCGCTCTTCTCATCCCACTCGCTCACATGCGGTGCAATTTCGCGCTCAGCGAACGAACGCACCTCGCGCCGCAGCTGCTCCTGCTCTTCCGTCAACCCAAATGCCGTCAAAACTTCCTCCAGTTAGAAAACTTGTCAGCCTAACATAGCTGACCAGGGCCACGCATTTCTTCTCGTAGCCGGGTAGTGTTCAGTTTCTTAGACCGGAGTCGATTTAGCCGCAAATCATTGGGCTAATTCGCGGAGGGCTTTTCCACGTGGTCAATGACCATCACATCAACTTCCGTCTTGCGTAATTCCATCTTGATCCCTAACTCGCCTTCGAGAGCGGCCTTGACGATTCCGGTTGAATCCAGCTTGGAAACGTCCATGTTGTGGTCGGGATCAGAAAGATATGGTGTGAAGTCGAGCACGAAGTCGTACTTGCCCGCAAGGCCTGTTTCGTTGACGACCGGCATCTGCAGCGGGCCTGAAAGAAAGTCGCCAAAATCTTGAATTGTCATTGATCTGACGACGCTGCCGTTGGCCGAGTTCTGACGAAAGGGTGCGGCATCCGGATTGGCGGCCGGGTGGACCTTTGCGCCGCCCTTGGCAACGGTTAGCACGAACGCTGTCAGCTCCTTGCTTTGGTGATGGTAGCTGAGCCTGAAGCGTTCGCTCAGCAGGGTTTGCATCATCAGCTTCATCTGTTCTTCAGTTGCTGGGCTTTCAGACTTCGCCACAATGTCGAATTTCTCTTTATCAGTCCAGTCCGGGCCGGAGATCTGGCTACCCTGCACGCCATAGGCCCACTTGATGCACGTCTGGATGCTTACGTCCTGCATGCGGAGCGTTCCCGGCGTCATCTCGGTCTTGCCGTCGTGTTCGAACTTCACCTCCGCCGCGCTGGGGCGGATGGTCGCTACCGCGAAGGCCGGTTGTTGAGCATTTGCAGTCGAGATAACACATGCGAGGAGCAGCAACCCCGTATGCCGACGGAATATCCAATCCAGAATCCGCTTCATCCATAGCTCCTCGTGCCGACCAAATCCAAAGGGATCAAAGCCTGCACGCAGTTCGTGTCTCCGGTGCTACGCAAAAAGGACGCTTGGAGTTCCGCGAAAGGTCAACCTACGCCTGCGGCTTCGGCGTGAACAGCACAAAGTCATTAGCAGCAATCGCCCACTCCGCCAGAAGCCTCTTCCCCAGCGTGCTCTTCGCCAAGCGCACATGCTCTTCCACCAGTTTCTTCAGAGCAATCTGTTGCTCCGGCGTCGTCTCCGTATAGATCTGCGCGCTTAAGAAGTCATCGTGATATCGCAACTCGGAAATCATGCGCTGCTTCTTGTCCAGCACCCACGCCAGCCCGCCTGTCATGCCGGCGCCAAAGTTAATTCCAACTTCGCCCAGGATTACAGCCATCCCGCCAGTCATGTATTCGCACGCGTGGTCTCCCGCGCCCTCCACCACCGCCGTCACTCCGGAATTCCGCACCGCAAACCGCTCGCCCGCTCTACCCGCTGCAAACAATCTTCCCGCCGTAGCTCCATACAGAGCAACGTTGCCCAGCAGCACATGCTCATGCGAATTCTCCGCTGCGCGTCCCACTGCCCGCAGAATCAGGTCCGCTCCACTCAATCCCTTGCCGACAAAATCATTGGCCTGCCCGGTCAGCACCAGCTTCAACCCTTCTCCGCCGAAAGCGCCAAAGCTCTGCCCTGCAGTTCCGTTCAACTCGAACGTCGCGTCGAGTTCGCCCAGCTCACCCTTCGCTCGCAACACAGCCGCCTCGCCGCTCAGCCGCGCACCCACCGCGCGATGCTCATTACAAATATCAGAAGTTACGTGAAATGCCTCCGCCTTCTTCGCGCATTGCAGCGCCGTCGCCGTCCACGCATCATCCAATGCTGGAGCCCGCTCCGGACGATCATTTCTTCCGCCCATCCATCGCGTCGGCCCGCTGCCCACTTCAGCCAGCACAGGAGTCAGATCCAGATTGCCGTCGTAGCGCACCTGCTCCAGCAAGTCCACGCGACCCACCGCATCCTTGAGCGACGCCAGCCCAAACTTCGCCAGCAGCCGC
>Ga0302325_10021460_pt1 | contig 13520 bp, 10 predicted proteins | sample Palsa_T0_2_FD_201948 | JGI IMG/M metagenome (GOLD analysis project Ga0302325, IMG submission 201948) | Peat permafrost microbial communities from Stordalen Mire near Abisko, Sweden - Palsa_T0_2 | ecosystem: Environmental > Terrestrial > Soil > Palsa > Peat permafrost | place: Sweden: Abisko... | reverse complement strand
TTCATATAAAATAATAGCAAATAAGAATAATTAAATAATAATTAAAATATGGGGCAAGTATCGATACGTATCGATACAGTATTTTTGCCAAGCCTGCCTAAGGAAGCCGTAAAAGCTAAGGGAAGTTGTCTGCCGAAATGATCGTTAAGCTAAGTACCAAAAACGCGTCTTAAACACACGTTTATTTGAAAAAGTCGGAAATTCCGAATGTTGTGTGTTGTGGAATGGGTGAGGTTGAGGTGAAGCGAGGGTGAGTAGAGCGGCGAGATGTCATGTGCGCATGGCTTGGCGCATCCGCAAAGTGAGGTGAGGATTGGCGCATCACAACACGGAAACTATTACCGCTTCTCTAGAGAGCCAGAAGAAGACCCCCTTAAGCATGATCCAGCTGACTCATTAACGTGCTCAGAGTTCAGGGCTTGGCTCAGGTTAGAGCAGTGACTGCCCCGGTCCAAAGACGGAAGTAGACTTTAGAGAGGCCTAGATTTGGCGCAGATTATATCAGTAATCTTAATTGGTTTTGACTTGAGTTGAGTGTTTTGTGAGAGTGTAAGTATTGTAAATAAGACATGAACACCGAAGGACATGGGATTCATTTGCAGCTATGGTACTTGTAATTCCCGTAAAGAAGTTACCTATGTATCTCGCCCTGCTCTCGGCTCGGATCACGTGCGTAACCTCATATGAATGAAACCACGCGAGAAGAAATTTAAGCAGAGATCACAGGCACCAGACCGTGCTTTACAAGAATAGGGGAAACGAAACATTCCCGAAGGACCCAAGGCTTAAGACCCCGAATCAGTAAGATGACGCTCTATTACTGGTCTGCGCCTGGCAGTCATGGTAATTACACCGACGCTCGTGAACTCCACCCGATTGCTCAACCAAGCTCCGAATCCAGTATTACCGCCGTAAACCATACCCATGCATCTTCATCACCATATCTCATCAGCTCTCGTCTATCTTATTGATCTCGGCCTTTGCCTCCTCCCAAGTCTCCTTATTCTTCTTTGCCCACTCGATTTGGCTCTTGGCATATGCAAGCTAAAAACATTAGCAAAGGAAAGAGAGCACACAGTACAAGCAACTTACCATATACCGTCTCAAATCATCCTCCTTCTCTGCCTGGAAGCGCTTCAGATCCTTCAAAATGCCAGCACTTGCATCCCGAACATCTTTCTCAGATGCTTGCTGTGCTTGCTCGAGTTGTCCGATCGACTCTCTCGTCTTGCCAATCAGATCTCTTCTCGTACGCTCCGGGTCAACATCCACAACGCCATGTATTGCGTGGTTTATTCGGCCAAAGATTCTGTTTGTGATGAAATTACCACTGGAACTCTTCTTGTGGCTTGGCGATTGCTCCTCGCTTTGTGGAGCGCCTTGAGCAACAGAAGGCGTATCACCATGGGTGGGGGGGAAGTCGGAATCTATGGATGCTGTATCTTCTTGGCTATTTTCTCGTCTCTGAAGTGGGGGATCTCGTCCTGATGAAGTCGACCGTCGCGGGATATTTCCGGTGCCGCTGCTGCTCAGGTATTGCTCGATTCTCTTGGCTTCTGATTCGCTTCTCTCCAAGGATTCGAGTAGGGCTTTCTTCTTAGCCAACTCATCATTAGTCATCTCCTGTTGTACCCGCTTGAGAACGCGATATCGAAGGACCCCACGGACAACACCGGCGAACTGCGCACTCTCCCGCATTGGCTCAGCAAAGCTTGCGCCTAAAGATCCTGAAAGTTCCTCTGTTGCAAGATATGACGAGTCTACTGCTTGGCCGACACGTTCAATAGCAGCGGCAAGAGATGGAGATGGTTCGGAGAGCGAGAAACCATTAAATCTAGCACCGAGCTCCGCCAGGTCGGAAGATAAGGAGGAAAGGTGTGTCAGAGTTCGGCGGTTGACCTTCTCAATAGGCCCTGTAAGTAATAACTCGAGTTCTTTGGTGGCCGCTTCAAAATTGATGAAGTAGGGATCGAGATCTTGCTCGCTCATATGGGCTGAATCGGGAGGAAATCGACCAAATACTTGTGGGCCTGGGATAGTATGAGCAGCCGTGGAAGGACTTGCAGCATATTCTGTAGGTTGCTGATTTGGCATACCTTGGGCGTTTACAGTTGCCGTTGAAGATGCCTTAAGCTTGGCAGAAGACGCGGGCACTGGAAGCCAGGCATGGGCAGGTGAGGGGTTGGCAGGGTCGAGAGGAGGGGCTTTCATGGTGGATTTAGGAATGGAAGCGATTGGATGTGAGTGCAGAACTTCGTTCTTGTAGCAGTTAGCAGGATATCCTTGCAGAAATATTGTATCCGACATACCCAACTTGAGTTTGGATCAAGAAATCTCCACCAAACTCCATCATTCCGAACCTCATCCATTCGCCGACATCGGTTGAGGAACACGGCGAGCATGCGCTTTCGCAGATCAATAATTTGTTGATCTTGCTTTGCTTTAGTTGGATTCGCCGCATAATCTGCCATGGTATGCTTCTCTGGAATAGGAGGAATAATCAAGGTAGGGTGTAGACGTGAGAGCGCATCGCGGAGAGAAGCAAATTCGGAATATCGCCGACGAACCTCTAGATCCTGCCAGGAGTTAGCACATACGCTCAAAGTGTGGATATAGCACTCACTCCTGTTCGAATAGTGTAGACAATGTATTTGCCTCCGCTTTCCAAGCTCTTACCAGCATCCACGATCAAAATTGGGAGGTCAGGATTCTCATAAAGTATCTGCTCGATCCTGCTATCATAGCCACCTTTCTTCCTCTTCGGAGCGCCTGATGGTCCTCCATACTCCTCATCACTGCCAGCATCGCTGGTATCATATTGCTGGGGTCGGAGATCTGCTTCGTGTTCTTGCTGGTCGCTGACAGTTGAAGGAGTGCGGGGTCCAGCATAGACGTGTTCTATGAGATCCCAATCGGGGTCAGCGTCAGACTCATCATCCACTAAACAGATAGATTCCATCATCTTGTGATCCAGCAAAAGCAAGAGTGCAAAGAAACTCACGAGAGCCTGGGGAGCTGGGGTTGGCGGTAGATGAAGCTGTTGAGTCGCGACGCTCAAAGCTGGTCCCATACGGGTTGTTGTCCTCGTCGTTCCACATCATGCACAGGAGTCAGCTCCTTCTGGAGCTTTCCGAGGCAAACAAAGCTTGCTGTGGGTTGGTGTCGTGAATAATGTCGTGGGCAGACTCATTCGGATGTGTATTTAGGTGGACGTTTAAAGATGAGGCGCTCACCAGGCCATGCAGCTTCGTCATTGACGCACGTGCACGGACGATTTTGTGCCTCGGGGCTTCTCATTCTTCACTTTTCTCACACTTCACTTCAAGAGGACAGCCATCTGGAGTAAATCTCCGTCGCAAGTGATAATGAGCACTATGTTCCTTGAGTCTTTTTCATTCATCTTGTCATCTTAGCTTCTATTGCACTACTCGCTATTGCTCATGCTGCAAGGGGTTTTAACTGCAGCTACATTGCGCTTGCATCTACTGGCACGTTGAGCCGTAAATCACCGTTTCTAACTTTCGCGAGAGGTGTATGAAGAGTTCGGCCATTTACAGACTCGAATGTATGAGCGGAAATATATGGAAAGTGTGTGGAAGTTGATCCACCATCGGCTGCCACTCTGCCTTCAATACTCGAAACACAAGGGCCATGCAAAATGTATTACATCTACAAATGCGCGAAGTAAGAAATCAAGATCTGTCACTGAATCGCAGCTAACTTCCCCGAGATATGTTCGCAGCTCCAATCCGCCAGATACCCAGCAGGACTGCTAAGCCTCGTGTGACAGCCGAACCCCTGAAAGACCAATTCAGAAGAAGAGTACCTGTTCTCAAAACTAAATTTCCCTATCAGTCTGTATCTTTGTCTCTGGGGAGAAACTCAGTATTTATGCTGCGCATCCGCTCAAAGAGAATTCGCGTTAACCCTCTCCTCAAAATCAGTCGAGCTCAGATACTCGAGCTTTGGCTCGTTGAAAGTAGATCCCTTCTCCTCTGCAGCCTTCTCCCACTGTTCTCTCAGTCTTGCCTCCATCTTTGCCATATTCCGGGCGTTCACTACTGCTCGTTCTGGAAAATGTGCATCTTCGGGTCTCTTCTGGAGAAGGACGCCTTCGAGGTTGTTGAATCTGGGAGGACATGGATGAGATCCTAGAAGGTTGGAAGTTCGATAGCAAGGGTGCAAATTTTTGCCTCTGCCGTACTAACTTCTTGTGGAAGCAATGTCTTCAAATTGTTGTGATCGTATCTGTAAAGAGATGGCCGATTGACACCACACATTGCAATAAGTGCGTCAGACCTGTCAAAATGCAGAGCGTCTCTCGCAAAGTCGATGTAAATCGACTTTTCAGAGAGCTGTTGCTTCAAGCTGATGCTATAGTGTTCGAGACCAGTGGCACCCGCCTCTCTGGAGGTAAGCAAGATGGCTGGGATTTTAGTAGATAAGAAATCGTGCTTGTTGTTAAATTGTTCATCGGAACTATTCTTGGTCTCTTCATTGGTCTCGAATTCGGCGTCCTCCTCAGAGGCATAATCGCCCTCATCGGAGTCGCATTCCTCAAGGCTCGATTTTACTTCGATAGTCCTAGGACTTGGAAGAGCGAAGGACCAGATCAAGCGTCGGAGCTCAAGAGGCAATGTCGGAAACAGGTTCAAAGCTCCGTCATCATCTGTGGTATCTTCGCTTATGAAGCTTTTGGCCCAGCAGGGTTTGACAGATGCCTTCAGCTTCAGTTTATAGTGAACATTAGCAGGCCGGCGGTGGAGGCGGCGGCACATGATTCGGTGGCGCGGCGATGGAGAGCTCCACAGGTGGCTCCACTGCTGGCTTGGCATTTCTATATCCGCAGATGCTATCATCGTTGACAATGCTGACGATTCTAGTAGTTAGAGGTAAATATGAGAAAGAGGTTTCAGAAGTGCTCAGGTGCAAGGCAAGAGCGCAGAGAGTACGACCGGAATGGCAGAGCTTGGCGGCAGGTAGTTTGCAGGATGGACTGTGTTAATTGTAGATTTGCTTTGTTGTGTTGTGTTCGGTCCGGTTCGGTTCTGTTTTGAAAGCAATATGTTAGCTATCGATCTTCTTCTTTATTTATAAAGTTTTTAATGGGAAATTGCTAGCGCCTCCTATTCACTGGAAATTGGTTCAAGGCGACCCAGACTTGACTGCAACACCTTTTGAATAAGAAGCACAAACCAGATTTTAACAAAGCAGCACACCTCATGCAGACTTCAATTGATATGCATGTTTGGCAGCATCTAGGCCTTTTCAAAGCGCCGAATTTTCAGTTACTTTACTTTCCATAAACCACTACCAGAACGAAAGTTAGTCTACGTAGACCACGAATTGCAAAAAAATATCAAAGGCACCAGAAAGGCCGAATCGCAATGGCAATCTCAAAATTGGCAGAACCATCAAGAACATTAATATCATCTATTTAATGTGAGATTTGTGTCAATACCAAACCCTTCGTTCTCTTGTCCTTATTCTGTAGTCTCTCTCGAGTTTTCCGAGGCATTTGAAAGGCGCTTAGGAAAGGTATTTTGCCGACTCTTAATTCTCGTCATCCGACTCCTATGATCACATAAGCCATTATTCGGAGAATGTAACGAGATTAAGCTTACGTCGTCTCCGGGCTCTGAACAATACTTGGCGTGCAAGTCATTCCTACCCCACTGCTCAAGCTGAGGAAGCCGTTCCAATTTGCTCCAGCGAGCCATCAGATCCGCCTTAAGTTGTTCCACATCGTAACCTGACCCCTCTTGGAGAATAACTTTCTGTAGGCTTTGGAAGCGAGACAACACGTCAAATGTTTCCTTGCCCAACACGTTACCAGTGATCAGAAACTGAAGCTCTTTCTCCATGATAGTTGTGTCTCGTGGAAGATTATTAAATTTTCCATGAGGTCTCTCACTCAATATCTTCCAGGGTTGCTCATTTCCATAAAATGCTGAGAATGCATAAAAGTTTTCAAAGAAAATTGTGTCTCTGGAGAAGTCAATCCAGATTTTCTGTCCATCAAGTTCTTTCTCGAAACATAGACAGTATCTTTCTTGGGCTGCTTCTCGTGACTCCTTGCAGGTAATCAGGATGTTCGGGACTTTGTGCTTGGCGGCTCTCGTTCTGCACGAGCTGCTAATTCTTCGATGCTTCTCACGGTTTTTGCGACGGAGTTCCCCAGTCGGGTCTTTGTCTTTGTCCAACTCCCGAAGCCAGCCCACCCCATAGTGGGAGAACTTGATCATGCGTGGCTCTGCGGCGTGCTTCCAAATCATCAGACGAAGCTCCAAGGGCAGCGTTTGGAACAAGGTGAATTGTCGTTCGGGTTCTGGCTTTGCGAGTGCAAGGACTTGTTCTCCATTGTTCTTGACCGCAACAAGGACGCTGGTTACCTTGGCTGATTGCGATCTCGTCACAGGCTGCAGAAGTAAGATTATTAGAAAAATCTTAAAGTCATGCCGTGATACTAAGGATTGAAAACTTACTGTCATTGTCGGGAATGCGGTATCAAGTTTGTTACAGTTTCTGCAGCGCTGCCATCACAGCTGCAACTGCGCTGTGTTGAGCGCAGCTCCATGAACGATTAGGCAGAAGTCATCTAGTCGGCTTCAATTGGTTCATCGGACCCCTGTCTAGCGCCTCGACGCCTCCTGTTCACTACAAAAATCTCCAGGGTAGGAAGGGACAACAAGTTCTTATAGCAAGGGAGAATTTGATTTTGAATCAGATATTTATGTACAGATTCAAGTTCTTCGCTTTCAGATAATTCTTACCACAACGTTTTGAGTCTTTGAAATATTCAGTCTTTTGTACCAAATACACTAACAACAACAGCAATGGAACCGAAAACATGCTGCTTGTATGACGGGCTCAATGTTCCCAGTCTTTGAATCTGAAGGTTTGAATCTTTTCTTGCAATGGATACTTTATACATCCACTGCAGCTCTCTAGAGGACGATCTGACCAACTAAGGCAGAAGTATAGACGAACTTCATCAATTTCAATATATTCTGTTATTGATTAGTCAATGATAGGTAAAATAATAACGGTTTGAATTACTCGGACTGAAATTATCATTCAAAATCAGACGTCCGCAATGGCCTAAGCTGAGGAAGACTTCCTGCCCAATCCTTCTCTCATCAGCTGCCTTGGCCTATCGCGCTGTATAATCTGATTTGCCTTCAGGGAATGCACACGGGCTTAATGCGTTGTCTCCATATGCCACTTTCTCTAGATTCTCCTCCCTGTCTGAATCGACATCGTCTCGAGCCTCTTCGGTGTAGGAGATCTTAACAACGCGTGGCTCAGGTCCTACGTACTTCCAAATCATACGTTTAAACTCCAGAGAAAGTTTTGGAATCGGGGTAAACTCCGGCTCTGCGTTGTCCTCGATGATGATGGGGTTAGCAAGCAATGAGCCTAGAAAGTCCATTACACTAATATGATATGACTTTCTTTGCAACACCAGATCGGGCTGGAAGATCTTGAAGATGACGGGGTCTGGAAAGGCATTAGATCATTTCCATGCTTTGATGTTTTGATTTGAGCGGTGGAATTAGAGCCATGGCTGATCACAACAAGGCTCTCGGACAAATTGCAAGTGTGTTGGGGAGTTGGCGGTGACTGAACAGGAACACGAGTGTGATCAAGCTTCGGGCAGATCTGATGCTCTTGATAGGCAATGGTCATCTAATTATCTCTCCTCCCTTGCTTGCATGTCTTAAAATTAACCATCTTTAGATTTGTGAGAAGTCGTTGTTGTGTTAGTTTGAAGTGGAGGTATAGGAAGAGATGTTCCATTTGTCTATATATATTGAAGGGAAAATTTACGTGGGCACCCACAAGGGCATTCACCTGACAAGACAAAATGAGTTGCATGGGCTTCCACCTTTCGTAAGGGAACCTTGATGCTTTTTTTATGTGGGAAACTTCTTGACATTTGCAAAATTTCCACAGTGCAAGGGTCATAAGGGAGCTCTTTAATATGACCTACTCACTAAACTTGTGCGAGATGTTAACCATATTTAACGAAATAAGGAGTCTTTTAAAGGCAACTAGTCACTGTCATAAAGACCTCGTATTGTTGTTAGAGCAGTCGATATATCTGTATTAATGTTTGTGAAAAGCCTGAGCTAGGAGTTATCTCAATCCATGAACCCAAGGATGATTGATGGTCCAACCGCTCTATTCCCAAAACAAGTCTCTTCCCAAAGCGCCATCCTTGAACACTCTTGAAATTCCCCTTCTTCAACGTCATAAATGTGGGGAATGTACTGCCAGGAGTCGATGCCCTTAGCAAGATTCGGTACCCTGAAAAATGATGTTATATCTGTCCGTGTCGAACTCTTGACCACCAGCATACGCAATGTCCCCGAGTGTTCGGATATTGCACAAGTTGATAATATCAGAGGCATAGTTTCCCAAGTAAAGCATGGCAGGGTCGATCTTATAGCCATTCTGTGAAGCACCGATAGAACGAGAGACGTTTAAGAGGAGGGAAAACCATTGGATACTCACATCGTTACAGATGTAGGTCGTAGCGCCAACACCGAATTGCTTGTTGTAGCAGATTTTCAGGCAGGAATGTGGGCCAATGTTGATTCGACAGTCCATAGTATTGTTAATATTGAGAATAGAGGCAAGGCTCTAGTCTTGATCAGGAATTAGAACACAGATAGGGGGCTTAACCTTGAAGAAAAGTCAGCCAATGTTTTACAAACAATTTGGAAATTCAACTGGAGCGTGCTCATCTTATTCAGAATAGTATGGGTTTCCAAGTTTCGCTCCTTTTCAAGCTAGATTTCAGGATTACCCAAGACTTGCTCGGCAGTGCCGGTCAACTCAAATGCATGGCCACCAACCTCGCCTCTGAAAATGATTGGCTGGGCATTTTGGACTTCAAGATCGGCACGAGGTGGTACACTGGCAGAGAGAACCTGATCGGGTTAGTTGAGATTACGGGTGAGGTGGAGAAAGAACCTACGTACTAAGGTGAATGAGGCTAGGAAGGTAAGAGCCTCGGTGAGTGTGATGCAATTCATCGTGGCGACTGCGATTGAGGTAGTTTTAGATGGTTGAGTGTGTGGAGGGAATGGTTGTGGAAGAGTGATTGAGGAATATTGTGGAATGTGTGGGGGTTTGGACGAAAACGTTGTTGTGTGGTGAGTGAAGTTTTTTTTTTTTCGAGGACTTGGGGAAGAGATGGATTGATTTTACAGTATATAGAAGAGAGAAAGGTAGCACGTGTCGATGTTCTCAAAGAATATTTAATGCTAATACTAGTTTACTTCGGATCTTATGGTTAACTGAATTCGGCTGAAAACACAAATGAATTCACCTCGCACCACATTACAGAAACTCCACTCCTATGGGGCACATACTCAGAAACAGATCAATGCCACCCTGATCTTCCTCTGGTAGAACTCGAAGTCTTGGAATGGTGCCGGCGAACCGATGGATGGCGATGGCTAAACCTCAGAACTTCTTCCCGACTACTACTGCTCACATCTGACGGGTCACCCGCAGATTCTCCGTCTCTCACTCTATGTGGCTGTGCCGGCTCAGAATTCGTTGGCATTTGAACAACCGGAGCAGGCTGTCCACTAGGTTGGAAGTACACAGCCGCTCCAGGAGTCGAAAATTGGGCATAAGCAACAGGAGGCGGTTGAACCCCGGCATTTCCCCAATGTGCAGGATTCATTCCCGCGCGATTGACACCGTCGTACTCAGCATTCGTAACAGGATGTGATCTTCGGTGACTTCGATGTTTTCGGGGAGTTTCAAAGCGGTCGCCACCAGAGAGGTAGTCGGTTATGTTGTCTGCTCCACCTCTGCCATACTCCGTTTGATCATGGTGGCGTTTGTGTGTTCCCATCGATTGAAATCCAGGAGAGATTTTAACTTCACCACCCAGATAACCCTCCCTCTTTTTCTGCTTCAAAAGTAAGAGAAAGAGTAATATTCCCACGCCGATTACTAGTAGTCCACAGACGACACCAAGGGCGATGATGGCGCCGTGGTCTTGTTTTGATCCGGATGTGGTACAACTCAATTCTGCATTGCCACCGCCATCATAACCACCGACAATATCTGTAGCCGTCACTGTGCATGTCGTGGTAATCGTAGCGAATCCATTACTGGAGTAGTAATTTCCAGCTGGAGGCGCGGTGGTTGTTGGTGAGTATGGAGGTGGTGAGCTGGAATATTGCACTTCTGCTGGAGTCGTTGGAACAGACGTTGCGTATGAGTTTTGCCAACTCATCTTTGGAAAAGACTGAAAACTCTGGCAGATATTGAGAGCTTTTTGAAAGTTGCGGCGAATTATGTTACCCCGCGATGTTTAAGTGTTAGAATCATGGCAAACGGGAAGATGTCAAACTGAAGGTCGTTGGCGTTCCAACACTTCAAAAGACTTCAGCGTACAAACCTAGGATAGCTTCAATATGAAAACAATGAAAGTAACTTAATTCAAACAGTAATAAATCAGGAAAAAAACTCAATAGTGGTAAAGTCGTGGCGGGCCAGGACATCCTAATTTAGAAACTCCACTAGAAGAAGTTACCTTCCAAACTGATATTCTCAACCCTATCTGGAACCAATATGCTTTCAGCCCCTCGATGCAGAGCTGCTTTGTTACGCAATCAATTTATCTCGTTTCCAGCAATCAAGATGTCACGTCAGACCCGCCGCACCTTCCCGAGCAATCACAACAAATCCAAATCTCGGTGGATCATGACTCCATATCATACGATTATGTTTGCTCCTTTTGACCTCTATTCAACGTTTTGACATTTCTATCTCTTAATCTTATACGCGCAATCTACAACTGAATATCTTTGACTAAAACACAGCTCGCGCAGTGCCAGGTTGCGGACGTGTCAAATCGTGCGCTGGGCTTGCTGCTGAAGTGCCGGAACAGAAGCTTCTTGGAATTTCGGGACAAAGCTTGGTGGTGCGGTCGCCATTGGTCTGAAGGCGGGTACTCTATTTGCCCTCGGAGCAGGGATGGAAGATTCTCGACCTGGCGCCGAATGTCCCCGCAAATGACCATCTCTACCTCCCATCCTTTGTCTCTGACCCTCAGCAGCAGAAGCCTCGCTGTCTACGTCCGTAGTCCCATCATGCCCTACACTGTCCCTCTTTCTCCTTGCTTCCCTTCTTGTGACTCTTCTTCTCTGTGTCTGACGTGCCGAACGAGGAGAATACAGTCCTTCGTTTCCAACTTCGGGTATCGTAATCTTATTCGGAAGCTCCCCACCACGTTCAAACATTGTCCCCGCACTGGGGCCTTCCCGATTCTGTGTTCGGGGCGTCTGTCCTTGTATGCTCCTCTGAGGAATTTGATTCATGTCTCTCGTCCTTCGTCCTTCTTTTGCTGCTGACTTTGGGCGAGGTGGTTGAAGTTTTGCATACGCGGAGTCTACAGATCGAGAGCGCTGAGGAGATTCAGAGTATCGTCGCCGACCAGGAGATCCAGAACGTGATCTAGACTCGAATATTTCACGGCCGAAACTGGTTATTGTCAGTGCCAGCTCTGATAGTACAGAAAGGGGAGGTTCAAATACTCTTTGATTCGTTGCTCGAGGTTATGATCTGTTGCATGGTATTGCTCCCAGCCGCCTTTGGGCTCTGAAAACTTGTACATTAATTCCAATGTCAATGGTATGATTGCCCACCACTTTGCTGACATGCCAGTGCTGAAGTGTTTGGACTTGCTTTTTGAACGACTTCTACGGGGAGGTGAAAGACTGGGAGAAGTCAGGACCATTGAAACTTTACCAGTGGAACACTGAAACTTACCTTCTGGCTCGAAGACGGCCCCTGTTGAAGTCCCTTCTCCTTGGCCGATCTTCAACGTGCTCGTTACTTCGTCTTTGGCTTCGATTCCGAGCTGCTGTTCTCGCAATCACCTCGCCTTGACTACCCTTTGAAGCACTTCGATCGTGAATGGAAAGTCTCCGAGATGATGTCGTACTTGCTCGTCGCCCCCTACTAACAGCACTCAAACCCGCAGCAGCCAAGCCGACAGCGGCTGGAATCGCAAAATCTCTGATACTTGTACCAGAAGGTGGACTGGGTTGAGGATCGTATCGCATCCGAGGTCTTTGTCCTTGAACTATCCTTTGCGGCTGCGGATATCCCACTGGCAACGAGCTCGATCTTGGAGGGTATGGCTGGGTGTGTGGTAGTCTTGAAGAATTTGATCTCACAGGAGCATGTGGTTGAATTTGTGGTAGTCTGGATGAGACCGAGATCGAGCTCGAGTTAAAACTCGAAGTCGTGGATCTTGATCTTCGTCTTCGTCTCGCGGAGTCACTACTCTGCGGTGAGCCATCTCTCCCATATTCCAGATCCTGTGACCGTCTGTATCTGTTGCCTCTATCTCGGGGCGTGCAGCAAAATCCCCAGCACAATAACCCCATTGTCGCAATGATGAAAAGTACGATTGCCACGGCGGTACCTGTTCGTTGACCTGGTGTCCAACAGTTCCAAGACGAGCAGCTGGAAGTCAACGGGTCTGCTCCTGAGTATGTTGGTTGTGCTGGAGGCGTTTGAACTAGCGTGCCAGTGGATATTGGAACGCTATTCGTGTTGAGAATTATTGCCACTACGTCTGTAACGACCAATATCGGCAGCGAGGACGGATTAAATTTGCTTGCCGGGTCGAGTGGAGGAGGAAAAGTTGTGTATTGTACCAGTTCGGTGATTGGAGGGTTCGGAAAGAGGATTGAAAATCTTTCTTGGTTGGATGTTGCTGTTACTGTCGTTGTAAAGGTTGTGGTTCGAGTCGCTCCGTAGGTAGTAAGAGGGGCTACGGGTTGAGATGCCATTGAGGCCCGAGGAGAGAGGCTTTGTAGAGTCAGGTACTTTTCGAGTTCGAAGTCGAGTTATGATACAGGAAAGCGTTCTCCAAGTCAAACACCGAGAATTTCTCTGATCGACTGAGTAGTGAATTTTTTGAGTTCTCGAAGTTGTTTGCATTAGACACGTTTGATAGCCGATTAGAAAGAAGGAGATGCAACTTACAGCCACCATGCCACAACTGTACGAATCTAAGGCAAGGCGCTTTGGGGAAGATGATGTGGCGTGATTTTATGGATGGAAGGTTGCAGGAAACATGAGAAGGCACGCCACGACCGATTTACTGGCAAACATCAATACTTCTAGAAGGCTGGAATGCAGTTGGATTGGATGGCGCATCTGAGTACAGGAAAGCAGGAACTCGAGGTAATGCTCAACTTCGTGTGGAGAGGTCCCTGATATTCATCCATCTATCCACCACTCTCTCCTCATGGAGAAATAGAATCTCAACTGCACGTGCGTGTGCAATTCAGAAACGATATCCTACAATGCATCATCTCCCTCCCATGCAGAACGCGTATGACGAAAACCAAGACAAGACCGTAATATCGAAGGGTGTGAAATTTGAAGGCGAGCGAGGTAAGGCGGCTATTCTTCGTTGGTAGTGGTAGTGGTGACTGTCGTCGTGACCACGGTAGCACGCTCAGCATCCAGCGCAG
>Ga0302325_10021459_pt1 | contig 13520 bp, 9 predicted proteins | sample Palsa_T0_2_FD_201948 | JGI IMG/M metagenome (GOLD analysis project Ga0302325, IMG submission 201948) | Peat permafrost microbial communities from Stordalen Mire near Abisko, Sweden - Palsa_T0_2 | ecosystem: Environmental > Terrestrial > Soil > Palsa > Peat permafrost | place: Sweden: Abisko... | reverse complement strand
GAGAAAAGTCTCTGGGCGGAGATAAGGAGACTTCCCAGTCCTGTTTAACCGGAGCAGGAACGGGGAGCTGTGCGACCACCGCCACAAAAACCGGAAAAGCGGACGGACTGGGAAACCCCTTGCTCGGGGAGCGCCGTCCGCTTTACCGGCTACATCCCAGCGATGCCGTGGACGTGAGCTTCACTCTTGCGCCCGAATTTAACCAGACATTGACTTTGCAACCCGATGGCTACGTCGCGTTGAAAGATGCGGGCACGGTTTACGCGCAAGGCTTGACGATTCCTGAGTTCAAGGAAGCCGTGCAGCAAGCGTACCGGGGATATCTGCATGATCCGGAGGTGGGCGTGGCGCTGAAGGACTTTGAGCACCCTTACTTCATTGTGGGCGGCCAGGTGGGGCATCCGGGGAAATATGAACTACGCTCCGATGTCACCGTGGCGGAGGCCGTGGCCATTGCGGGCGGGCTGGCGCCGGCGGCGAAACATTCGCAGGTGATCGTGTTCCGGCGGGTGAATGACGATCTGGTTGAAACGCGGGTGGTGGACCTGAAGAAAATGCTGAAGGAGAAAAACTTGCGGGAGGATGTTCACCTGCGTCCGGGAGATTTGGTTTTTGTCCCGCAGAACGTCATCTCGAAGATCGAACAGTTCATCACCCGGCCGACGATGGGCATGTATCTGAGTCCTACACAGTTTTGAAAAAAAGGGATCAGGACATTGCAGATTGTAGATTTCAGATTTCAGATTTCAGATTGTTTGGTTGAATCGCATGGACCGTAACGACGAGCACGGGATTCACGCCGAGTTGCAGAGGACATCTTCGTTGCCGCCGCCGACACCAACGGCGCGCGAAGTGGCGATGATTCTGTTCCGGCAGCGCAAGGTGTTCGTGTGCGCGATGGGACTGGTGCTGGCGGGCGCGGTTTTCTATCTGGTGGCGGGAGCGCGGTATCAAACCCGCCTGCAGGTTCTGGTGGGGCGAGAACGGGCGGACACTCCAGTCACGGCGCAGGAAAACGCTCCGGTGGACCTTACGCGGCTGGCCATTACAGAGGAAGAATTGAATTCCGAAGTGGAGCTGCTGAAAGACGACGAAGTGATGCGCAAGGTGGCGGAGGCCAGTGGTTTGGCGAAGCCCGACTGGACGCGTTTTCTGCGGCCGGGCGAAGGGCAGGCCGCGCGGGTGGAGCGGGCGGCCCGGCGGCTGGGCAAGAAGCTGGAAATTGAATCGGTGAAGAAGACCAACCTGATCGCGGTGAAGTATTCGTCGGCTGATCCCGCACAAGGGGCGAAAGTGTTGCAGACGCTGGCTCAGGTCTACATCGAGAAGCATAAAGAAGTGCACCGGCCTACCGGCGAGCTCCGTTTTTTTGAGCAGCAGACGGTCGAATCGCGGCGGCAGCTGGAAGACGCGGAACAAAACCTGCTTCAGTTCACGGAGAGCCACGCGGTGGTGATCGCGTCCCAGCAGCGCGATCTTGATCTGGTGAAGCTGAGCGACACGGACGCCAGCCAGCGGCAGACGCAGATCGCCATCGCGGAGGCTCGGCAGCGCGTTCAGGAATTGAAGAAGCAGATGGCCACGCTGGCCGAACGCACGATTACCCAGGTGAGAACAGCTGACAATCCGGAGCTGGTGGGGTCGTTGAAGGCGCGGCTACTGGAACAGGAGCTGAAGCGAACCGAATTGCTGACCAAATTCGAGCCTACCCACCGGCTGGTGAAGGAAGCGGACGAGAAAATCGCGGAGACCAGGGCAGCGATTGCGGTGGAAGCGGCAAATCCGCTGCGCGATGAGACCACCGACAAGGACAAGAACTACGAGTGGGCGAAGAGCGAATTGCAGCACGAGGAAGTCGGGTTGGAAGGCCTGGAGGCGAAAGCGTCGGCGACGGCCGTGCAGGTGGCGGCCTACCAGACCCGGGCTCAGCAAATGGGCGCAGACGCGATCGCGCAGGATGACCTGGCCAGCACGGAAAAGGCGGCCGAGGAAAGTTATCTGCTCTATATCAAGAAACGGGAGGAAGCGCGCATGGGCGATGCGCTGGATGAGCGCGGCATTGTGAATGTTGCGATTGCCGAGCAGCCGGTGGCCGCGGCGCTGCCGCTCTGGTCGGCCTGGATCGTGCTGGCGGCTGGGCTGGTGGCGGGAGGGATCACGGGAACGGCGGCGGCTTTTGCGGCCGATCATCTGGATCCAGCTTTCCGGACGCCGGAAGAAGTGCTGGCGTACCTGGGGACTCCGGTGCTGGCGTCACTGCCACGGAAAACGGCGGATCGGCGCTTTCTGGCCTGACGAACGGACCCGGTTTGCGATAGAAGCAAAATCGTTAACCACGAAGGACACGAAGTATCACGAAGGGACTTACGGAGATGAAGGAAAGGGTGAAGCTATGAGCCTGGAAATTTTGCAATCTTCGGAAGCGGCGGAGGAGACGGCGCGGGGGGATAGCCTTCCTGAGCCGGGTCGGGCTAGCTCTCTTCAACCAGGACCCGAGACCGGGGCCGGGAAATGGATATGGAATCCGGATGGTTTCGCTCGGGAACAATTGCGCGGGCTGGTGCAGCGGATATTTTTTTCGCAAGCCACGGCTCGGATGAGGCAGATCGTGATCAGCGCCGCAGAGTCGCGGACGGACGTTTCTGACATCTGCCTGCAAGTGGGGGAGAGTCTTTCGCAGGAAACGTCGGCCAGCGTTGTGGTTGTGGCTGGGGATCACTCGGGTTTGCGGGCTGGTTTGTCGGCTGGCGACGGGCTGCTTCCAGATGTTCCAAGGCGGAGTGCTCTGGCGACGCGAGTGTACGGCAATTTGTGGATTACTCCCGGTCTTCGGCGGAGAGACGCGGCGGAGGATGCGGCGAGAGGAGTAGCGGGAAATGCGCGGCGGGAAATGATCAGCAGCACGGCGTGGTACTCGCGGCTGTGCGATTTCCGGCGGGAGTTTGAGTATTCGATTTTGGAAGGGCCGGCGGCGGGGGAATCCAGCGATTCGGCGATCGCGGCGCAGGTGGCGGACGGAATGATCCTGGTGCTGACGGCACACGGAACGCGCCGGGCCACGGTCCACCGGATTCAGGAAACGCTGAAATCGACGCAGACGCATCTGCTGGGGACGATTCTGGCGGAGAGAAGGTTTCCGATTCCGGAGGGAATTTACCGGCGGCTGTGAGAGCGGTCGCCAGTTGCCAGTTGCCAGTGAAAATCAAAAACCAAAGACCTCACTACTGAGCTCACAAAGCCCGAACGCGCATGAACTAGAGCTGGTCTAAATGTCTTCTCCCCATCTAAATCCCAGTCCGCGGCAACCCCAGGCAGGTGATTGGGCCGCGCGGTTGATTCCCGGAGCTGCGGGCGTCTTCCGCGCAGCCAGGAAAAAGTCTGTTATGCGGGTGGGAGCTCGCTTGGAACCCTTGGCGGGTCAGGTCTCGGCATCTTCGCGGGAGTCGCTGCGGGAGAACTTTTTTGCCGGGCTGCTGCCGGAACCGGTGAAAAAACTCTGGTCGCGAAATTGGCTGGGTGCGATGGCAGCGGACTTCGCGCTGATTACCGTGAATTGGCTGCTGGTGGTGGCGGTTTTCCTTCAGTTCGGCCGCATCTTTTCGCACGGGCGAGCGTTTGAGCACTCGGCCGCCGGAGCAGTTCGGCATCAAGTGCTGGGGATCGCTCTGTTGCACGCGACGCTGCTCACATTGCTCGGCTATTCGGAGGGGCTGTACGCATGGAGCGGCGATTTGCGCCGGGAGGCCGCGGCGTTGGGCAAGTCGGCGCTGTGGGCGACGGCCATCCTCGGTGTCGCCGCGTGGCTGCTGGCGGCTTCTGCCATTTCGTGCAGCGAGATTTGCGTAGCGGGTATGTTGCACTTCGCGATCCTGCTGGCCTGGAGGCGAGCGGGACATCGCAAGGCGCGGCTTACGGCCGAGCCGGGACGGCAAGTGAGGAATGTCCTCATTATCGGCGCCGGACCGGTGGGGCGCCGAGTCGAGGCCGAGGCGGAGGCCCACTCCGAGACCGGCCGGGTGATCTGCGGTTTTTTGGATGACGAACTGCCGATGGGAAACCGGGTGATCGGGCGGGTGAGCAGCCTGGCGCGGCTGGCGCGCACCGGATTTGTGGATGAAGTGATTCTGGCGGCGCCCCGTAACCGCGAGTTGATTCAGCGCGTGCTGCAGGAAGCGCGGCGGCTTCGGCTGGACGTGAAGCTGGTGCCTGACCTGTTCGGATGCACGCCGGAGGGGAGTGAGGTGGAGCGATTCGGAGATCTGCCGGTGATCTGTCTGCATCAGGAGCCTTCCCCGGCCCTTGGACTCTTCGTGAAGCGGATTTTCGACGCGGCGGCAGCGGCGGTTGCCTTGCTGCTCCTCAGCCCGTTTTTGGGGTTGATCGCGGGGCTGATCAAAATCAGCTCGAATGGGCCGGCACTTTACGCGGCGCAGCGGGCTGGACACAAAGGCAGACTCTTTCGTTGCTACAAGTTCCGGACGATGGTGAGCAATGCGGACACTTTGAAGTCTAGTTTGCGTCGGCAGAACCAGAGGTCGGGACCAGTCTTCAAGATCAGCGGCGATCCGCGGATCACGAGGCTGGGGCAGATTCTGCGGCGCTACAGCCTGGATGAACTGCCGCAGCTTTGGAATGTGCTGAAGGGGGAGATGAGCCTGGTGGGGCCGCGTCCGCATCCGCTGGACGATTTTGCGGGGTATGAGATTGAACACCTGGCACGGCTCGACGTGACACCGGGAATCACGGGACTGTGGCAGGTGACGGCGCGGCGCGATCCTTCTTTTCAACGGGGGATGGATTTGGACCGGGAGTACATCCAGACCTGGAGCCTGGCGCAGGATTTCCGGATTCTTTTTCGGACATTTCGCGCGTGCATTGAGGGAAGTGGAGACTGATGGAAGCCGTTTCGGTGCGGGAAGAAACTCGGGGCAAGTGGGCGGCCGGCATTGGAGCACCGTTGGTGGCGGCGGCGCTGAAGCCTGTGCAAGTGCTGATGGCTGCGCCTTCCATGCTGTTTCTGGCGGCGCTGGCTGCCATGCTGTTGCGGCACCCGGATGTGCCGTTTTACGCGATTGACCGGGTGGCTTTCGGGCTTCTCGTGGTGGGAGTATTGGCGCGGGCGATTGTGCTGCGGCAGCGCCTGTTTGTGATGGAACGAGCTTCGTGGCCCATGGTTGGACTCACGCTGTTGGCTGTGGCGAGCGTCGCGGGACAGCCGTTCGATAACGAGACGTGGTCGTTGTTGGCTGCAAAGTTTCTGGTGCCGTTCACGTTATTTCACCTGGCCCGGCTGGTGTTCCAAGAAGAACGGGCGCTGCGGCAGTTCGAAATATTCGCACTTGCGGTGCTTGCCTATTTGAGTTTTACGGCGATCGCGTTTCTGGCGGATGCGAAGGAACTCATTTTCCCGGGCTTCATTCTGGACCCGAGCCTGGGACACCACGCCGACCGCGCGCGCGGGCCGCTGCTGCAGGCCGTGGCGAATGGAGTTTCGCTCAACATGCTGGGACTGCTGGCATGGCACGCCTTCCGGCGCGGGCGATTTCGCGGACTGAAAGCCTGGCTGCTGCTGGCCTCCGTTCCGGTGGCAGTTTTGGCGACGATGACCCGGGCAGTGTGGCTTTCGTTTGTCGGGACCATTCTGGTGATGATCGTACGATTTCGAAGGGGGGGTTGGTGGCGGGCTGCGGTTGCGCTGGCGCTGGTGGGGAGCGCGGGTTTGCTCTGGGTGCTTTGCAATCCCGAACTGGAAAGCACGATTGCGGAACGCTTTGAGGAAAGAGGGCCGGTAGATTTCCGCGAGGCCGTCTATGCCGGAGGGTGGCAGATGTTTTTGGAACGTCCGCTTACGGGATGGGGCATTAACCAGATGCCGGTCGAACTGGCGCGTCACGTGAGCGGATACAAAGAGAAGATGCTCTATCCGCACAATACTTACCTGGAGTTGCTGGTGGAGCACGGCGTGGCCGGGTTGGCGCTTTACCTGTGGCTGATGTGGGAGATCTGGCGGCTGAGGCGGGGGTGTATTCCTCGCGGGGAGCGGGGCGGCTTTCTCGACGGACAGTTCCACATGCTGTGGCCAATCCTTCTGGCGGTGTATTGGGTGAATGCGGCGCTGGTGGTGATGAACTACCAGTTTGTGAATGGGCTTCTGTTCACCCTGGCGGGGATGCTGGCGGCGCAGCAGAGGAGAGCGTCGATGGAAGGGCGGCTGGAAGTGCTGGAAGAAAGTCGGGTCGGGGCATGACGACCGTCGCTTATCTCGCGAATCAATTCCCTTCCCCGGTCGAGCCTTACGTCGGGGATGAGATCGAAGAATTGCGACGCCGTGGAGTCGCGGTGATTGCGGGGAGTGTGCGAAGGCCGGAGGGGCGCGTGCGATTGAGTTGTGCTGCTGAGCGTGATTCGGACCGTGTGGATCTGGAGACGGTAGTTCTCCAACCGGTCCCAATCGCTCTCATGGTACAGGCGGCGTGGTTATGCTTGCGGCGTTGGCGGCGAATCGCGGACCTGTTGCAACGCGTGATTTTCCAAGGGCGGGAAACTCTTGTGCAGCGCGGGAAGGCGCTGCTGCACACGTGGTTGGGAGCTTGCTTCGCGCTGCGACTGCAGAGGCGGGGGGCGCAGCACATCTTTCGTGTGCAACATATCCACGTACACCACGGATACTTTGGCGCGTGGGTCGCGATGGTGGCGGCGCGGCTGCTGAACGTGAGCTATAGCATGACGCTGCATGGGTCAGACCTGCTGACGGGTGCAGCTTACCTCGACGCTAAGCTGAAGAACTGCCGCTTCTGTGTGACGATTTCGGACTTCAACCGGCGCTACATTCTTGAGCACTATTCGACCATCGAACCGGGCAAGGTGATTGTGGCCCGCCTGGGAGTGGATCTGCCCGACGCTGGGCACTTCTCGGCAGCCAAGGTTCGGTCCTCAATATTCGAGGGATCAATCGTCCGTAGCTCCGGCGATTCGCGGTCAGATTCGCGGCTTCACTTGCTGGCGGTGGGGCGGTTGCATGCGGTGAAGGATCACGCGTTTCTTCTGCGGGCATGCGTTCAGCTTCGGCAGCGTGGGATGGACTTTCAGTGCGAAATTGCGGGCGAGGGTGCGGAGCGGCGCAACCTGGAACGGCTGATTCAGGAATACAGGCTCGACGAGAGAGTTCGGCTGCTCGGGCATGTGCCTCGCGAACAGCAGGACGCGCTCTATCAGAGGGCAGACGTGGTTGTGCTCACGAGCCGAAGCGAGGGCATCCCGCTGGTGCTGATGGAGGCGATGGCGCGAGGAAAAATCGTGGTGGCGCCGGCGATTACAGGGATTCCTGAGCTGGTGGTGGCGGGACAGACTGGATTCCTTTACGAGCCAGGGTCAGTCGAGGACCTTGTGGCGAGGATCCTCTGGATTTATTCACTGGTCTCGGCCGGCGGATCGGCGGGCGATTTTCCGACAGAGCCTGGCGCGAACCAACCTGACCGGGATCGTCTTGACCACGTGCGTCTGCGGGCGAGGGAGCAGGTTCGCCTCCATTTCAACCGAACGAAGAATCTGGAATTGTTCGGCGATCTTTTTCTGGAGCGGGTCTTTCCGGAGCGAATTCTTCCGGCGCGGCAACATCCTGGAGCAGATCGCCGGACGGCGTAAGAACTCACCCCATGAGGATCCTCTACTGCAACAAATATAACTTTCCCTTCAGCGGCACTGAGGTTTACCTCTTTGAGCTGATGGAGCTGATGCGGAGGCAAGGCCACGAGGTGGCGCTATTCTCGATGGCCGATGCGCGGGGCGAGGCTACTCCGTACGATCACAATTTTGTTCCGCATGTCGAATTCAATCAGCGGGCGGGACTAGCGGAGAAGGTGCGGCTGGCGGCCCACGCGGTCTATTCGCAAGAAGCACGATTGCGGATGCGGGCCATGATCGAGGAATTCCAGCCGGACGTGGCGCACGTACGGAACATTTACCACCATCTTTCGCCGTCGATTCTGTGGGAGCTGAAGTCGCGGGGCGTTCCGGTGCTCTATCACATCAATGATTTCAAACTGTTGTGTCCTGCCTACAACCTGGTGCGGCAAGGGGAGGCTTGTGAAGATTGCCGGGCAGGAGCATTTTGGCGCGTGCTGGGCTCGGATTGCTATCCAGGGCTGGGGGCGCGGACGGCGCTGATGATGGAAGCTTACGTTCAGCGAGGACTGGGAACATATGAAAAGTGCGTGGACCTTTTTCTGGCGCCCAGCCAGTTTGTGCGCGACAAGTTCGCTGAACACAAGTGGGACACGGGGAAATTCAGAGTGCTGCCGCATTTTCAGGTCGCAGCGGCCACGGTTGAACCCGCAGCGGAGAAGAATGCTTTTCTACTTTATTTCGGAAGATTGTCCGCGGAGAAAGGCGTGAGCGATCTGTTGCGGGCAATGCGGCGACTGTCCGAACTGAGGCTGGTGGTGGCGGGCGATGGTCCGCAGGGCAGCGAGTTGCGGGCGCTGGCCGTAACCCTGGGCCTGACTAACGTGGAATTTGTGGGCCACGTGCGGGGTGCGGAACTCGATGCGCTGATTGCGCGGTCACGCTTCACGGTTCTGCCGTCGCACGCGTATGAAACGCTGGGCAAGAGCATCCTCGAATCGTATGCCAGGGCGCGGGCGGTGGTGGCTTCGGACCTGGGATCGCGGCGGGAGTTGGTGCGGGAGGGCGAGACCGGACTCTTGTATCCGGTGGGCGATGTGGAGCAGTTGGCGGCGGCACTTGTGTCGCTCTCTGAGCCGGAACTGGCGAAGAGGATGGGACTTGCGGGCTGGCAGTTGGTGAAGAAACGGTACACGCCGGAATCGCACTATCGGGCCATGTTCGGGTTGTATGAGGAGCTTATAGCGACGAACCGCCACGCGGATGTTGGCTCGACAGGTGGACGGGGGGGCTTGCGAAGAGCGGCGGGATCGCCGGTTCCCAGGGAGGTTGTCGCCGGGCTTCCGAGGCGGCGACTGCGCGTGGCGTTCATCGGCGGACGCGGGGTGGTTTCGAAATACAGCGGCATTGAGAGTTACTACGAGGAAGTGGGCGCACGATTAGCGGAGATGGGACATGAAGTCACGGTGTATTGCCGCAACTATTTCACGCCGCCACGCAAGAAATTCCTGGGCATGCGGGTCGTTCGGCTACCGACAATACGGTCGAAACATCTGGAAACCGTGGTGCATACCGCACTGAGCACGGCTCACGCGCTGACGCAAAATTTTGACATTGTGCACTATCACACTTTGGGGCCGGCGCTGTTCTCCGGGTTTCCGCGATGGTTCGGGAAGAAGACGCTGGTCACGGTGCAGGGACTGGACTGGCAGCGAGGGAAATGGGGACGGCTGGCCGCTTTCGTGTTGCGACTGGGCGAGCGTGCATCGGTTGGGCTGCCGAATGGGACCATGGTGGTGTCGAAGACTTTGCACCAGCGCTACTGGGAACGGCACGGTGCGGATTCCTTCTATGTGCCGAATGGGGCAACATTGCGGAGAAAGCGCGAGCCGCGAAAGATGTTCGACTGGGGGCTGACCCCTGGGAAATACATTCTGTTTCTCGGAAGGTTTTCGCCGGAGAAGGGATGCCATTTGCTGGTGGAGGCCTACGAGCGGCTGAGGACAGACGTGAAACTGGTGATGGCGGGAGCGTCGAGTTACTGCGACGATTATAGCCGCGAATTGAGGACTCATGCCAGCGACCAAATCAAGATTCTCGACTGGGTCTCGGGTGAGTCGCTCGATGAGTTGCTGACGAATGCCATGTTGTTCGTTTTGCCGTCGGACATGGAAGGCTTATCGCTCGCGTTGCTTGATGCGATGGGGGCGGGGCTATGCGTGGTGGCCAGCGACGTCCCGGAAAATCGCGAAGTGGTGATGGATGCCGGATACACTTTTCGTCGAGGCGATGCCGGCGACCTGGCGGACCGGTTGAGCTTCCTGATTGCGAATCCGGCGGTGCGCGAGGCAGCGGGACGCGCGGCGAAAGCGCGGGTTCTTGAGCATTATTTGTGGCCGAAGATTGCCGGGGAGATTGAGCGGGCATACTTCCAGGTGCTGGGTTGGGAGCAGACGAAGGCGGAGAAGAAACCGAGTCTGGGCACGAAGGACGGGGACAAAATGGTTGCGCGGCGGGCTGGTTAGCAGGTGAGGCGGTAAATTTTGGGCTTCGCAGCGCAGATGGCCGAAGCGGGCGTGAGCGCTCGAAGTCAGATTTCAGGAGTCAGATTGCAGATTGAAAGTCTAAAATCTGAAATCTGCAATCTGCAATCAGAAATGGTGGGCCCTATATCACCGGCCTGCTGTGTTGCCTGTGGTCATCTCTTGTTTGCCGCGCCGGCTGCTCGATTTGGTTCGGCAGCTTATCCTCACCGTCGCCGGGTCTCGGGCTCAGGTCTAGGGACTCGGGACTAATTAGGGTTAGAGATCAGCGGCTGTGCGGTTCCTCTTCGCGAATTTCACGACGGTTAGAAAGTTTAGAAGGTCTTAACCGCAAGGGGCGCAAAGGCTTCGCAAAGGCCGCGAAGGAGATAGCAGAAACATGAATTCCTCCTTGAAGAGGACGGGCCAAGCCCGTCCTTTTTTATTACAGTCAGTTTTTATTACAATTAGTAATTCATGCAAAATGTCATCCTGGTAACTGGCGGGGCGGGGTTTATCGGGTCCAACTTCATCCTGCAGCAACTGGAAGCAGACGCGGCAACCTCGCTGGTCAATCTCGACAAACTCACCTACGCCGGAAACCTGCGGAATCTTGAGGCGGTCGCGACGGATCGCCGATACGAATTTGTGCACGGCGACATTGGCGATCGCGGCCTGGTTCAGCGACTGCTGGAGAAGCATCAGCCGTCCGCGATTGTGCATTTCGCGGCGGAAAGCCACGTAGATCGCTCGATCCTCGGGCCTGACGATTTTATTCGTACGAATGTGGACGGGACGTTCGCTCTGCTGGAAGAGGTGCGCGCTTATTGGACGAGATTGAACGGCGACGAGAGCAAGCGCTTCCGGTTTTTGCATATTTCCACCGATGAAGTCTACGGATCGCTGGGTCCGCACGATCCGCCGTTCTCCGAGACCACTGCGTATGCGCCGAACAGTCCTTACTCGGCGTCGAAGGCGGCGTCTGATCACCTGGTGCGGGCCTATCATCACACCTATGGGCTGCCAACGCTCACGACAAATTGCTCCAATAATTATGGAAGGTTTCAGTTTCCGGAGAAACTGATCCCGCTGATGATTTTGAACGCGCGCGACGGCAAACCGCTGCCGGTGTATGGCGACGGTCAGAATGTGCGGGACTGGATTTACGTGGCGGACCATTGCGAAGCGATTGCCGTGGTGCTGGCGCGAGGAACTCCCGGAGAGACTTACAACGTCGGCGGTTGGAATGAGAAGCCCAACCTGGAGATCGTGCACGCGGTCTGCGACATCGTGGATGAAATGGCGCCACGGGCGGCAGGATCTCGACGCGAGCTGATCACGTTTGTGAAGGACCGTCCCGGACACGACCGGCGCTATGCCATGGACGCGCGGAAGATTGAGCGCGAACTGGGTTGGCGGCCGAAGGAAACTTTTGAAACCGGAATTCGAAAAACCATTCGCTGGTATCTTGAGAATGAGGAATGGGTAAAAGACGTGACCAACGGAAGCTACCGGCAGTGGATTTCAACGCAGTACTCGGTTTGAGTCCGTCGGTTTGAACGCAGCCGGGTTGACCTCGAAAAACCAGATCATGAAAACCAGCGCGCACCACAAGGGAATTATTCTGGCAGGCGGATCGGGCACGCGCCTTTATCCGGTGACGCACGCCATGGGAAAAAGCCTGTTGCCGGTCTACAACAAGCCCATGGTGTATTACCCGCTGTGCACGCTGATGCTGGCGGGGATTCGGGAGATCCTCGTAATCTCGACGCCGGACGATGTTCCGAAATTCAAAGCTCTGTTGGGAGACGGAAGCCAGTACGGGATCCACTTGCAATATCAAGTGCAGGCAAAACCGGAGGGAATCGCGCAGGCGTTCTTGCTGGGCGAATCGTTTCTTGACGGCAGTGCGTGCGCGTTGATCCTCGGCGACAATATTTTCTACGGACATGATTTCGCGAAGGATTTGCGCGAGGCCGCGCGCATGGATCGCGGAGCGCGGGTGTTCGCTTATGGAGTGCACGATCCGGAGAGGTACGGGGTAGTGGAATTTGATGGCAATGGCAAGGCGTTGAGCATCGAGGAGAAACCGAAGCATCCGAAGTCACGCTATGCCGTCACCGGACTCTATTTTTATGACAAACAGGTGGTGACGGTCGCCAAGTCGCTGAGGCCGAGCGCGCGCGGAGAGTTGGAGATCACCGACGTCAACAAGGCCTATCTGGAACAAGGCAATCTGGAAGTGGTGGTGCTGGGGCGCGGCATGGCATGGCTGGATACGGGCACACACGAGTCGCTGCTGGAGGCTTCGCTCTACATTCAGGCCATCGAGAAGAGGCAGGGACTGATGGTGGCGTGTCCGGAGGAGATCGCGTACCGCTCCGGCTACATCACCGCGGAGCAGGTGGAGACGATCGGAAACTCGATGAAGAACAACAGCTACGGAGCGTATCTGTTACAGATGTTGCGGGAGAAAGTGTTCTGAGCAAATGAATCTGCGCGCGCGAGTTCGCCGCGATTCCTGCCACTATGGATGCGATCAAGAAAATTCCGACGTCTTTGCCGGGAGTATTCATCCTGGAGCCGCGCGTGTTCAGCGACGAGCGGGGATTTTTCTTCGAGAGCTACAACCAGCAGACGATGGCGGAAGCAGGAATTCTGGAAGACTTCGTGCAGGACAATCATTCCAGCTCCCGCCGCAACGTGTTGCGGGGATTGCATTATCAAGTGACGCAAGCGCAGGGAAAACTGGTGCGCGTGGTGGAGGGAGAAATTCTGGATGTGGCCGTGGATCTGCGCCGGAGTTCGCCGTCGTTCGGGCGATGGGAGGCGGTGCGGCTGTCGGCTGAGAACAAGCGGATGCTGTGGATTCCGTCAGGCTTTGCCCATGGATTTTGCGTGAAGTCCGAGAAAGCGCAGGTGCTTTACAAGGCAACTGACTTTTACGCTCCGGCCCGTGAGCGCACGGTGATTTGGAACGATCCGGAGTTGAAGATTGACTGGGAACTGAAAGGCGAGCCGATCGTGTCGGCGAAAGATCAACGCGGCGTCGCTCTTCGCGACACCGAAACTTTCGACTAGTCCGCGGGAACTCACGACGGGAATTTTACAACGCGCGTTCGTAACGGAAATTTTACAAAATGAGAGTCACGATTCTTGGAGGCACTGGGCTTCTGGGCAAGGCGCTGATGCGGGCCTGGAGCGAGGATGAGGTCAACGCACTCGGCTCGCACGACGTCGATATTCGGGACCGGCAGAAGGTACGCGAGGTGGTGAAGACAACGCGTCCGGACTGGATTGTGCTGGCAGCCGCTTACACCGATGTGGATGGCTGCGAAAGCAATCAGGACTTGGCGTTTTCAGTGAATCGCGATG
>Ga0302325_10021457_pt1 | contig 13521 bp, 7 predicted proteins | sample Palsa_T0_2_FD_201948 | JGI IMG/M metagenome (GOLD analysis project Ga0302325, IMG submission 201948) | Peat permafrost microbial communities from Stordalen Mire near Abisko, Sweden - Palsa_T0_2 | ecosystem: Environmental > Terrestrial > Soil > Palsa > Peat permafrost | place: Sweden: Abisko... | reverse complement strand
GTTTCACCGCCTGTAGCGGCAACAACTTCTCGATGGTGACCTGCTGGGCGGAAGCTTCGGGCAGCTTGGCAAGCTCTTCGCTGAACTCGAGAATCTTCTCGTTGGTCCTATTGTTCACAATTTCGTACTCGATCGTGCCATTAGGCTTCGCGGTCTTCCCATCCGGCCCGAAATTATAAAGCTGCAGATAAATCCCCAACTTCTCGTCGTAACGGAAGGTATCGTCGAGGCGTGGCCGAATCTTGAATTGACCCAACACGAACTGGCCGGTGCCGATGCTTCGGCTCGGGACCTTTTCGATGAGGTCCGCCAGGATGACGCTACTCGAAGCCAGCTTCTCCTCGTCATAATGCGGCACAGTGATGGCTGCTTCGTAGTTATTCATGTTGCCGCTGATGACATCTTTGATCGCGAGATTCAAGCGGTAAATGCCAGGCGCCAGGGGAATGGATTTCTGATACAGCGACCAACGTCGCAGCAGTAAGTATGCCTGCAGCCGTTCGGTGGGCGTATCCAGCGTTACGGTGTCCTCAAACACGTTAGCCACGCGGCGAGTCATGGTGGTGATACGCCCATAGATATTCACCGCGGCCTCCTGCACGCCGTTCCTCTGCTTGAATTGCAAGTCGTTGTTCTCGATTTGCAGCGTGATGTTGGTCAGCACGGAACTGTTAGTTACTTTGACAAAGTCGGTCTGCACTTTTACAGGCAGCATGTGATAACTAATGTGCGATGTGACAGCGGCTTCCAGATCCTTGAACTTGATGACCGGCGGCTTTTGCAGCTTGGCGAACTGCTCCAGCCGCGAGAATTCGTTCTGGCTAGCCGGCGCGTATCCGCCAATGGGCTGGCCCATGCGTGTGCCATCGCCGCGCGTGTAAAAACGGTCCTGTGACTTGCTGCTGAGGCCCATTTGCTCGGAGAGCGTGAGTCCGGCGCCAGGCACGAATAGCAGAGCGTCTTTCTCCGACGGGTCCATGGTCATGTGGAACTCGTTGGTCAACGTGGTATCCACAAATTCTATGTTGACGTCGGTGCCTATGCCCTCTATATAACGATATCTCCACTGCTCAAACGGGTAGGTCTGGGTCGTCCCACCGCCCTCCTCGGGGGGCCGCTCGTACATGCCTCCGGCGGGCTGCGAGGTGATCTCATCCGGCGGCCCGTACATGATGTAGATCCGGCCGCGATCCATTTTCCACCCGGGAAAACCCGAGGCGAACCGCTCGTTGGCGTAAGCGATGCGGCGGTAGTGTTCTTCTTTGAACTCGTTTTCCTCGGTATCGGGCGTGGGATCGCGGCGCAGCCAGAACTGCTCGATGAACTGCTCGCGTTCCTCGTCGGTCAGCAGGCCTTTAAATGCGTGGCGTTCTTCGTCAGTGATGATGTAGACTACGTCTTCCTCAAGCCACTTCCGGTAGGGCGCTTCCAACTCTTTGCGGAGCTTCTCGTCGCGCTTCTTCTTTTGTTTGTCGGTTAAGGGCTTGGAGATAGTCTCGCCCGTTTGACTACGGGCGTGGTCAACGGTGATCGTGAAAACCGCAATAACAGGTAAACAGGATATCCAAAGACGGGCGTGACTCATAGCACTTCCTTCCAGCGAGTTTGATTATACCGCCGTTATTCGGGCTTCCGCTCGATCGGCTGGATCGGACCGGTTAACACCATCCTGCCCCAGGTGGAATCGTCGTCGCCGTCTCCATAGATCAGAAAGTGGCCTCCGTAATCACCGCCGTCGGGGTCGGAATGCACGATTTCCATGCCGTAAGTGTCTCCGACACGAGGCGCGTGCCAGGCTGGATTGGTACCGAGCGTAGGCGCCATCGCTACGCGCGCCTCCAATATGAAGTCACCCACGCCGCTGCCCCATGGGTTCATGCGGATGGCATAGTCCACCGCCGACTTCGGTAGCGGCTCTTCCACGTAGTTACGGCCCGGAAGGCCGTGCCGCCACCAGGCGCCATAGGACGGTTTCTTAACATCGATTACAAAGCAAAATGCCTGGTCGCCCACGGCAAATTTCCTGCCCGCAGCCAGGCGGGGCGCTTCGACAAACCAACAGATAGCGTCTTTGAAGTACCAGCGTTTGGGTTCGGGGTGCGGGTCTGTAACATCGTTGACATTATCCTTGACCTCCGCTCCGAAATAAAGATAGTGATCGTCCCAAGCCGTATAGTAGCGTGCTTGCAGGTCGTCCTCCGGCGCCGTAGTATTGTCCACGCCGCCGTGGTTAGTCAACCGGTTGAGTTTGGGATCGTACCAGGGCGCCTGCCGCAAGCGGAGTATATCCCACACTCCATCGGTGAAAGCCAGATATTTCCATTCCGAGAGATCGGCGTCGATGCGCGGCGGCTTTTCCAGGCGGGGCACGCGGATGGGATAACACGCCGGGTCCCACTTCTGACCTGCGGCACTTACCAGCCCCACGACCGCTCCTAAAATCACCAGCAGTTTGAAGCGCCTACTTTCCGCCAGTAATTTCCCCACGAGGTTTGCCTTCCGTGATCTCCCGGTGAATGTCGGCGATCTGGCCGGGATAGAACGACCCGACCCAATGCTGCACGCCCGCGGGCAATTCCAGCTTGGCCTTGATCGGCTGGCCATCCTTCAACTCCACCAGATCTTCGAGCTTCTTGCCCTGCTCTATTTCTTTCTTGACCGTGGCGTAAATGGTTGTCATGAACTGCTCCTCACCCGCCAGGATTTCGGTGCCTCCCGCCGGGCCATGGGCCGGCAGAACATACTTGACCTTTAGCTGGCGCGCGCGGTGGACCACCTTTGGCCAATTAGCCACATAGCCGTCACCCATGCCGTTGTACGGACCGTTAGTCACCGCGTCGCCCGTACACAAGACCTGTTCCTTGGGTAAGTATGCGAAGCCATCGCCGCGAGTGTGTGCCCATCCGAAGAAGTAGAATTCGACCCGGCGCGTACCGTCTTCGATGACATAGGGCGAGTGGTCGAAAGTCTGTTGCGGAGGCTCGGCGGTAGCCAGATGCAAGTCGCCGACGTCCTTGCGCTTGGCGGAATCGGCGAGCCAGCGAGCGGGCTCGTAGCGGCGCATCTCTTCTGAGACTCCTTTATAGGCGAAGGTAGTCGCGCCGGCCTGTGTCCATAGCGGGTTACCGTAGGCGTGATCGCCGTGATGGTGAGTGTCGAAGACATACTTGACGGGCTTGTTGGAAATGCTCTTAATGTCCGCCATCAGTAACCGCGCGCCACTCGGGTAATTAGCATCCACCACGATCAGATAGTCCTTCATCTCGATCACGATGTTGTTGCAGTGTCCGAACTGGTCGAGATCGCCTTGGCGAAACCACACTCCAGGGATCACCTGCTCGGTGACCCCCAGTGTGGCATCCGATCGCGTAGCCAGAAATGCCGTCAGCGCGAGAGCTGCGAAGGCGGTGCCGCTGAACGGTCGCCACATCCGCCTGTAATAGGAAGACCGGCCGGAGTTCCCCACTCTTCAGAACTCGACCCGCACGTGCAATTGAACGATACGAGGACCCGTAAACTGGTAAGGAATAGCCAAGCCGAAACTCGCACTGGACACATCCTGGCCGCCATTCCCGCTTTCCCATGTATGCCTGTTAAGGATATTAAAGAAATCCGCGCCAAAACGAATTCTCGCCCTTTCTACTATGGGAAATTCCTTGGCGATGCTGACGTCTTCGTTGAAAACGGGACATTGACGAGCGTGAGGGTCCACGTCGGGCGCATTGCCGATCTGGAAATCGCCCTCGGGTATGTAGGCCAGAGGCAGCCCGATGGCCGAGGCCTCCGCGGCGTTGCCCGCGTTAAAGATATAATCCTTGGGATTGTTCGCATTGCCGAACTGGAGATTCCCACAGGACGTGCTGCTGCGAACGTTCACGCCTAAATTGCGGTCGGCATGCGATCCGGTAGTCGTAACGCTCGGCGTAGTCGGAACCGGAATCGAGAGATAGCCATCGGTGATAGCCGGCTCGCCGCTTTCATACTGCTGTATGGCCGATACCGTCCATCCGTTCAACAGCGCTTTGCCGACCCGGCCCGACCCGGAAAAGAACTTTTTGCCGGGCCCGAAGGGTAACTCATAGGAGTAACTCAACACCAGCCGCTGTGGCTGATCTCCCATGCGCAGCTCCTTATCCAGACGCCGGTCATAGTAGTCGCGCGCAATGCTGCCGTAAGTGCCGGGAGACCACATGTTATCGGAAAGATACTTCGAAAGAGTGTAGTTAGCAAGGAAGGTCAAGCCCGCCGCGAAGCGCTTCTGGAATTTGATGTATCCGGCGTTATAGGTGCTGGAAGTAGTGGGCGACGCGTCGTTTACGACTTGAGTGTATTGCGGCCATGGCAGCAAGGCTTGGTAAAGCGCCTGACTGGTGTTGAACTGCGGGTAGGGCGCTCTGATGCCGCCAGCTTGTACAGGCATCGCCTGCACAACCGGAAGCGCCTGCACGGCGGGCGAGTTCAACGGTTGCAGTAACGATTGTCCCAGGCCCCAGTATTGATCCGGCAGGGTATTCGGGTAGAGATGGTCGCTGTCATGCTTGGAGTTGTTGGAGAGGTAAGCGACCTCCAGCAGAATATTGCCTTTCAACTCGCGCTGGAGACTCCCGCTCCACATATATAACTGCGGCGTCCTGCCGATGGAGAGAGGATCCTGATAGGTTTCAGTCTGCCCATTCTTGAGGCTGGGGTCGAGATTGGGAGTGGTACCGAACAGACTCTGCGGAAAGGTGTTGCTCCAGTTGTAGGCGATGCCGGCTGGATTCGTGGGGGGCGGAATCTGACCTAAGGCATAGTAACCGCTACGGTCGGCGAAATCCGCATTACCATTCTGGATGCCCACATCCACAATTCCAAAAAATGCGCGGAACACGGTCTTGGGATCGATCTGATAAGCCAACCCGAAACGCGGGCCGAGCTCATGAAAGTCGATTTTGCCGACCCTGTCGCTATTCAGCCGGCCGGGACCGTAACCGTAAAAAGCTACCGCCCCGAGTTCACCGGTGGCCCCGGGATTCGGCTCGTTAGGATTGAAGGTGGCTTCCCGGCCCTGTAGCTCCGTATAGGGGACATTGACATCCCAACGAAGCCCCATGTTGATGGTCAGCTTACGGGTGATTCTCCAATCGTCCTGAATGAAAGGCGCAATATACGATTCCCGAATGCCATAGGCTTGCGCCTGGGCGTCCACTGCGTAATCCGGATAACCCAAAATAAAGCTGGCCCAGGCGGTGCCTCCGGTCTGGTCCGTGTTGCCGGTTTCATAAGAGAAGAACCGGAACAGGCCGACGGCCGGTATCGGGGACCCGCCGGTGGAACCGCCGCCGGCATTCACGTTCGAATTCCAACGGATGTACTGGACGCCGCCCTTCACCGTATGCGAGCCATGGTTCCACAGCAGGGAATCATTGGCGGTAGAGACCAGGGAATAGCGTGTAGATGCGGATGCGCTTCCACAAATGTCGGCTTCACCCGGGCGCAGGCGATCGACCGTGATATCCGGACAATTCCCGTCAAAATAACCAGTCAGGCCCGCCTTCGCGCCCAGATCCTGGCCTAAGCTGTTTTGGGCTGCGATGTTCACGTGCCGGGTGATGCCATATTCGGCCTGGTTGATCAGGTTCGGCTTGATGTTATCGTTCCACTCTACACGCGCCCTATTGATGATATCGGCGGTATTAGTTCCGAAGGTGTTGCCAAGGAAGCTGCCGTTAAGGTCCACTGGCTTCGTATACTGATAATACACGGCAAAACGGTTTTTCTCACCAACGTATTGGTCCCCCTTGAGTGACAAGTCATTGGAGTTTATCCCGTTGCTGGACCCCCCGACGAAATTCAGGGTGTTACCAGGCAGATTGGGCAGGGGCAACAGATTCAAGAAATACTTGGATACGGGACTGATGCGGTTCGCCGGGATAATATTGCCGGGGAACGGCGTCCTTTGAAGATTACCTTGGCCGTCCGTGTAGATGTTCAGCGCGTCGTAGATGGTGGGGACTCCGGCCGCTGAGAAATCGCCCGTGCGCTCGGCGGCCGTAGGCAGAGTAGTAATGTTAGTGGCAGCCACCGTGCGAAATTTATAGCCAGTGAAGTTACCCCAAATGAAGGTCTTGTTTTTTCCGTTGTATAGCTTGGGGATGATGACGGGACCGCCGCCGGCGAAACCGTACTCGTTCTGCTTATAAATGTCGCGCGTGGCAGCCTGCCATGGTCGCGCGTCCAGCAGGTTGTTACGCAGGTACTCAAAACCGACGCCATGGTAAGTGTTGGTGCCGGATTTGCTGGCATAGGAAATGGCTGCGCCCGACGAGCGTCCGTATTCCGCGGGGATCGAATTTAGATTCATCTTGAACTCGCCGATCGCCTCGACCGACGGCAACCCTCCACCGCCATTCCCCATCGAATTGGTGTCCACGTCCGTGGTCTGCCCGTCAACCAGCACATCCAGGCCGCCGCCGCGCGAACCACCGATAGTAAGTTGCCGCTGCGGATTCACCGTCGGCGAAACGTAGATGTAGCTGAACGGGCTACGCATTCCTCCGTTAATCAGGTTCGGCAGGTCGCTCTTGAGTTTCTCGTCCACAGCGGTACCCAAGCTCGAAGTGGTGGACTCGAGCACGATGGCCGTCGCCTCCACCGAAACCTGTTGAGTCACTTCGCCGACAGTGAGCACCACGTTGACGGTGCTGGTGGTACCGGTGGCGACTTCCACGATGGGACGCGTGTATGTGGCGAACCCGGACGTGCTTACGGTCATCTGATACTCGCCGTAAGGAACACCTGGAATCGTGTAAACCCCGCTCGAGTTGGACTCGGTATCGAACTTTACGCCGGTGCTGGAACTGATGATCTCAATTTTGGCGCCCTGTATGACTGCGCCGGTCGGGTCAGTCACAACGCCGGTGAGCTGGCCGCGCTCCGACTGCGACCATGCGGCAGGGGCCAGGAAGAGCAGCATAATTAACGGAACTTGTAGGGAAAAGAGAGCCCTGGGGGTACGAAGTAGCCTCGCAAATGCATCGTCGACGGTGACGCTCATAGCACTCCTCCTGGCTGAGCCATGGTGCAGTATCGGTTATGATATTCACTGTCGAAGAGGATTGTCAAGGCGATTTTCACATTTCTGCATGTTTCTGATGGTTATTTTGGCGAATTTTGCGGCAATTGCGGAGGAAGTCTCGGGCTCGCCGGCGACTGGCCGGCTATTGTACAATTCGCTGAACGTGGATTTTACCCGGCGAACACTTTTAGGCTGGCCTCTTTCGCTTCTCGCTGCACGGACGCCCGTGCCGGGCGGAAGCTACCCGGTCACGTTTGTGGATGTCGCTCCCAGCGCCGGGCTGAAAGAGCCAATTGTCTACGGAGGTGTGGGCGGGACCAGGTACATCGTGGAGTCGACTGGATGCGGCGTCGCCTTCTACGACTACGACAACGACGGCTGGCTGGACATCTTCGTGCTGAGCGGCTCGCGGCTGGAGGGATTCGAAAAGGGCAAGGAACCGAGCAACCGCCTGTACAAGAATAATCGGGACGGAACGTTTACCGACGTGACGCGGGACGCCGGCCTGATACATTCTGGCTGGGCCAGCGCGGTCTGCATTGGCGACTACGACAACGATGGCAACGACGACCTCTTCGTGACCTATTGGGGCGAGAACGTGCTGTACCACAATAACGGTGATGGCACGTTCACCGACGTAACCGGGCATGCGCGTCTGGGAGGCGATCCGAAACAGTGGCACGCAGGCTGTACTTTTATCGATTACGATCGGGACGGCAAGCTGGACCTGTTCGTCTCCACCTACGTGCACGCGAACCTGTCGGAACTGCCGCTACCGGGGAAAGGCGCCGATTGCTCCTGGAAGGGCGTGCCGGTATATTGCGGACCGCGGGGCCTGAAGGGAACCCGGAATTACCTGTTCCATAACAATGGCGACGGTACCTTCACGGATGTAAGCGAAGCGGCCGGGATTCTTAAGCCGTCCGGCTATTACGGCATGACCGCCACTACGGTGGACTTCAACGATGACGGTTGGCCGGATCTGTTGCTTATTTGCGACTCTACTCCCAGTATTCTTTACCGGAATAACAGGAATGGCACTTTTACCGATGTAGCGATCGAGCGCGGCGTGGCATACAGCGAGGATGGGCTGGAACAGTCCGGCATGGGCGTCGCCATCGTGGACTACAACGGCGATGGCGCGCTCGACATCGTCAAAACCGTGTTTGCCGACGACGTACCGGCGCTCTATCAAAATGACGGGACCGGCTTTTTCACCGATGTTTCCATTGCGGCCGGCTTGCAGATCATCCGGCATGTGCAGTGGGGCGTCGGCTTAGTGGATTTCGACAACGATACCTGGCCCGACCTGTTTTATGTGACCGGGCATGTTTATCCGGAGATTGAACGCGTGAATTCGGATTACCCTTATAAGGGCCCCCGTGCGCTGTTTCGAAATCTCGGAAATGGAAAGTTCGTGGATGCCACGGAGCAGTGTGGAAGCGGACTCACGGCCGTGCATTCCAGCCGGGGGTGTGCGTTCGGCGACTTCGATAACGACGGTGACATGGACGTGCTCGTGATGAATGTTAATGAGCCGCCCTCCTTGCTGCGCGCGGACGTGAAAAAGGGCCGGCACTGGCTGAAAGTGAAGCTGACCGGTACGCAATCGAACCGAAGTGCGATCGGCGCCCGGGTACGCGTGAAGTGCGGCGCGCACTGGCAGGCGCAACAGGTTGAGAGCCAATCGAGCTACTATTCGGTGAATGACTTTCGGCTGCACTTCGGGCTGGGCGAGGCTACCAAAGCGGACTTCATCGAAATACGCTGGCCCAGCGGGAAAACAGAAGTGATTCGCGAGGTTGCCGGCGATCGGCTGGTATTTGTCCAAGAGGGTGGTGGCATCGTCCGAGCCACAAGCTTCAACCCGGCATGAGGATGGGGGGTGGATGCATCCTCGCGCTGGCCGCCGCGCCTTTCGCCGCGCAAACCCTCTGGACTCCACAGCACTTCTGGAAGCAGGAATCCGCCTACGCCGGTGCGGGAGCCTGCGCCGGCTGCCACGCGGAAATCTACAGGAAACAGTCGGCCAGCAATCACGCGCGGAGCCTGCGGCCGGTGCTCGAAGCCGGGGAGATTACTTCGCACGTTCCGTTCGAGATCTTCGATCGAAGCTCCGGCGCCAACTTGACTCTGGTGCGTGCAAGCGACGACCGGCTGGAACTGGTGGCGCGCACCGCCGCGTCCGAGGACAAGCTGGCGCTGCAATGGGCTTTCGGGAGCGGAGCTAAGGGAATTACGCCCCTCGGCCGCTTGCGGGACGGCGCATTTGCGGAAAGCCGCGTGAGCTGGTATGCCGCCACCGGCAGCTTCGATTTCACCACAGGCGCTACGAAATTCACGCCTCAGACGAACTCTGAGAGTCTGGGCAGACCGCTGCGGAAACAAGACGTCGTCGAGTGCTTCGGTTGCCACACTACCGGCACGGCTGGCGACAACATAGAGCCACCCCGGAACAACATGGGAGTTCGCTGCGAGCGCTGCCACGGGCCCGGCGCGGAACATATACGCACCGTACAAAATCCGGCGGTAACGGATAAAAAGATTTTTCGTCCGGGTACTCTGGACGGGTTCGCGCAGGCGCAGATGTGCGGCGTTTGTCACGGCATGCCGCCGCAGGATACCGATTTCCAGGCGATCCGCTTTATTCAGGAAGCTCCCAATACCGTGCGCTTCCCCAGCCAGAGGCTGGTGCTCAGCCGTTGCTTCAATGAAACTGAGGACGGCTTGCGTTGTACGGCATGCCACGATCCGCACAGCAATGTCGACGCAAACCGTGCTGCACCGGAAAAGGCGTGCCTCCTTTGCCACACGACGGGCGCGCGCGCAGGTGCGAAAATCTGTCCGGTGGCTAAAGGGAACTGCGCCTCCTGCCACATGCCCAAGCAACAGGTGATGGCGCACTCCATGTTTACCGATCACTGGATCCGTGTAATTCACAAGCGAGCCGCAGTACAATGAGGGTCGGAATGCGGGTGCTGGCCGGTATTTGGCTGATGGCAAGCTTGCTGCTCGCGGCGGATCCGCCGCAGCTTACCCTGGAAGCGCGTTCCTTCATTGAAATCCATTTTCTCGCGGCGAAACGGGCGGAAGCTGCGAGTGACTTCGCCCAGGCCATCGACGAATACCAGCAAATTTTGAAGAAATATCCCAAGGTGGTGCCGGCGGTTTATCAGAACCTCGGTCTGGTTTACTACCTGGCGCGGAAGTACGAAGCTGCCATCGAGACTTTCAACGAAGGCATCCAGATGGATCCTTCCATGGTCGGAGCGCAACTGTTTCTCGGGAATGCCTATTTGGCTACCGAGCAGCCGGAGAAGGCGTTGCCTCACTTGCAATACGCGCACAAGCAAAAGCCCACCGCCGAAAGCGCGACGGCATTGGGTCTGGCCTACAGCGCCATTCGCCAGTACGGCAAAGCGGCGCAGTACTTCAAACTCGGGCTGGACGGCTCTGCGCAGAAGGATAACCAGCTTTATTTCATCGGCGACAGCTATCTGAAACAAGCCGAGCACGCCGCCAACGTGCTGACCGATCAACAGCCGGACTCGAAGTACGATCATCTGCTGGCCGCCAGGATCATGGAGAGCCAGGACCGCTACCAGATGACCGCCTTGCAATATCTCGACGCCGCAAAAAAGGATCCCTGGAACGCGGCCATCTTTTTTCCCCTCGCGCGCATGGTGGCGATTTTGGGTATGGATAAGGCCTGTGAGTTGGCGCTCGAGCGCTACCGCCAGCTTATGGTGGTGGATCAGCGAGCCACCCTGGATGCCAGCAAGCTTCCCAAGGGGCGGGTGGCCGAGATCGGCCAGAAGACCGATTTCGAAGGAGAGCTGAAAGCCCTGCCCGCGGTGGATGCTTCCAACCTGCCGCCCCTTCCCCTGCTCAACAGCGATGTGAATGCCGAACTCAGAAAGAGATCCGCGGCGGACCGGTCTGGAAAATGGAAGACAGCGATGGATCACCTGCTGCACGCGCGCTGGCAGGAGGGCATCGCATCGCTCGAAAGCCTGTCCGCCGCGGACTGGCTGCGCGATTATCTTGTCGCCATGGCTTATGTCTGGAGCGACAAATACGACAAGGCAGAAGAGACGCTCGGCCGACCGGGATTGACATCGCACCAGGGCCCCGCCGTGCAAATGCTGGTTTGGGAAGTGAATCAGCAGCTCTCTCTGGTGTACTTCAATCGGCTGCTGGAAGAGTTTCCGCAGTCGGCGCGGGCGCACTATCTGCGGGGCCGAACGCTCGACGCGCAAGGTAACAAAGATGCCGAGGCAGAGTACCAGGCAGCCATCGCGGCGGACCCCTCGCGGACTGAAGCCCGGATCGCGCTGGCCGATTTTTATCTGACAAGCTCGAGATACCAGGAGGCCTTGACAGAGTGTCAGAAGGCCCTGGAAGTCAACAGCTATCTAAGCCCGGCCAAGAGCCGGATCGGGCGGATCTATATTCAGTTGCACGATCCTCAAAAGGGTATTCCATATGTCCAGGCTGTGCTGCACGGCGATCCGGACGATGCACAGGCCCGCGCGGATCTGGCGCGAGGTCTCGAACTACTTGGCGAAGGGGATAAAGCCGTGACTGAGTACCAGCGGGCGCTGACGCTCGATCCGTCACTCAACCGGATTCACTACGTGCTCGGCCGGATTTACCGCAAGCAGGGGAAAACAGAGTTGGCCGAAAATGAATTCCGGGTTTTCGAACGGAACGAGGCCAGCGAACGCGCGAAGCGTGCAAGCGGTCTGAGCAAGTACACGGAGAGCCCGGATGAGGCGGACAGCGCGAAGCAGTGAACATTTGTGCTAGCGGTGTCCATGTAAGCGGGGTTGGCCGCACCAGTCGCTTACACGATTTCCGCGAGTTTGCGCTCGAAGGTGGGGAATTTGCCGATGTTGGTTTTCAATGCTTCATCGGCCAGGGTGACATAAAGATCCCCTACCGTTCCGGTAGTGCGCGTGTGGAGGCCCGTCTTGAGTCCTCCGGCGTGGCCCGCCACGATTAACGACAGCCCGTTGTTCTTGTGCGGATTGGCTTCGGCGTGCTCGTGCGCGAATATCAGGCAGGTATGGTCGAGCAGTGTGCCTTCGCCTTCCGGAGTAGCTTTCATGCGGCCGATCAGATAAGCAAATTCTTCAACATGCCAGCGGCAGATGTCGCGCAGGATGCGCATGCCGCGCGGCGTTTCCACTTCGCCATGGGTGTACTCGTGGTGCCGTTGGGCGGTGTGGCCGAGCCACGGAAAGCGCGACAACCCTTGGCACTTGGTGAGCATATACGACGCCACCCGGGTCTGATGGGAGGCCAAGGCATGCACCAGCAGATCGCTCTGCAGCTTGGCGATGCGCGGCCAATCCTTAAGGTCGCCGCCATCGGGCGGGCGCTCCACCAGGTTGCTGTATTCCGGCGGCAGTGCGATAATCGAGCGCTCCAGGTCGCGCACGGACGTCAGGTATTCGTCCATGCGTGTCTTATCCTGGCTGCCCAGGCGCGTTTTCAACGACGCGACATCATCCTGCACCGCGTCCAGAATACTCCTCTGGCGATCGATCCAGTGTTCTTCCTTGGAGCCGAACAGCCGATCGAACAGCCGCTGCGGAATCATCTCCGGAGGCAATGGACGGTCGCGGTCGGCCCAACTCAGGTTGCGTTGGATGCTTTCACCGAACGACTCCTGGCAGACGCCCACCTGTAGGGAGCGAAAGCGACAGTCCTGACCGACCTTTCGGGCGATCACCTGGTCAATTGAAGGTCCGCCCGCGCCTCGTCCCGTGAACACCTCACCCGAAACCAGTGCGCTCATCGAGGGGTAGTGGCTGTTGCCGGGCCCGGGAAGGCGCGCTGCCGGGCTATCCAGGCCGGTGACGATGTGAATGTCTTTGCGGAACGGCGCTAGCGGATTCAGGCAAGGCGTGAATTCGAAATCGGGCCCGGTTTCCCGGGGTATCCAGTATTTTTCCGGAATGCCGTTACCGTTGAACCAGAATACGAAACGCTTTTCGATCCCGGTGGAACCTACGTGGCCGCTGGCCGTGCCCGTAGCGGCATAAGCGGTGCCGCCGGGGTTGAACATACCTTCCAGGGCCGGCAAGCCAACGCGGATCAGCGCGCCGGAAAGCCCCACACCTCGCAGGAAAGTTCGCCGTGAAAGCGCTGTAGCGATGGACATGATCAGCTCCCTTCCCCGAGAAACAGCTTCGAGGTGACTATCGCAATTATAAGTCTTTGAAATCGGAATTTGGAATCGCGGAACGCCTCGAGCTCGGCATCGATCTCGGGCTGGTCGGCGGGGGTTTCAGGCCGGCCCAGCGCGTAGCGGAATAGCTGCTTTACTACGCACTTCTGGCAGGCAGGCTCAGAGGCAAGCACACGCCCCAGGTCGCGAGGCGTGGAGAACTCCGAGTGCGGAATACCCTTGATGAAAGCCGCGGTATCCAGGTCCAGCTGATATTCCGTGGGCTTCG
>Ga0302325_10021456_pt1 | contig 13521 bp, 14 predicted proteins | sample Palsa_T0_2_FD_201948 | JGI IMG/M metagenome (GOLD analysis project Ga0302325, IMG submission 201948) | Peat permafrost microbial communities from Stordalen Mire near Abisko, Sweden - Palsa_T0_2 | ecosystem: Environmental > Terrestrial > Soil > Palsa > Peat permafrost | place: Sweden: Abisko... | reverse complement strand
GGCGACCTGGCCCGCCATCCCCATGCCCATCCCGACGATCATCGGATTGGCGGCGCCACCGCCTTCGGCCATGCCCTGGCCCATCCCTTGCAGGGCCTCGGCCTGAGCGGCCTGGAGGAACCCGCCCGCGAGCTTGGAGTAGGCGTAGTCGTCGGCCAGCTTCTTCAGCCGCGTGCTGTCCTCTTCGGCCAAGTTGACGTCGAGATTGCCGAACCGGCAGATGGAGACGCCGTAGTCGGCGAGCTGGAGGTTGGCGGCGGGCATGGTGGCGGCCTCGATGTCCGGGCTGTGCTGGGAGAGGCCGAGGATGGGCCAGGCGCCCGAGGCGAGTTGCGTGGTCACCGAGGTGCGGGTCACCTTGAGCAGCTGCTGGCCGACCCAACCGGTGATGGCATCGTTGTCCGCGACATCCACGGTGCCCACCAGGTTCAAGATGAGCTTCGTCGGGTCGTCGACCTTGAGCGCGTACTCACCGAACGCCCGCATGGTGACGATCAGGCCGGACATGGGGTCCTGGATATCGTCCAGTCGGCCGCCGAAGCGCACGTTCGGGTACTCGCGCGTCCCGACGAAGTAGAGCTCAGCCTTGAAGGCGTTGCCAGCAGAAGCCCAGTCGATGAACATGCCGAGGAAGGGCAGTTCCGAGGCGTCGAGGGTGTGCTGGCCGGGAGGCAGGACGCCCATCACCTTGCCCTGGCTCATGAAGACGGCCTGGGCGTCGGGCTCGACGATGGCCCGGGCGAACTTCCGGATGTTGTCGTCGGGCCACTTGAAGACGATCTGGCCTTTCGAGGTATCGGGCGCGGCAATGAATTCCCGCCGTGACTCGTTCAGCAAACCCATGGAACGCCCCTTCCTGCCGTCGGTAGGCTCATGGTAGATGCGTTTTTGCTCCGGTGTCGCCAATGGCCAATGGGAGGTGGAGTGAGCGTTACCGAAGGTGAGCAGTTCCCGGTGACCGACGGGGAGCGGGACGCCGCCCTGAACGTTCTGGTGCACGCCACCGGGGCCGGCCAGTTGAGCCTCGAGGAATTCGATCGCCGAACCGACCTCGTGCTGACGACCCCGTCGCGTACCGAGTTCGCCGCCGCCACGGGTGGCCTGGAGGTGATTCCACCGGGGCGAGCCAAGCGACGCTGGTTCGTCCCGTTCGGAAATCGGCTCGTGCGGGGGCGGTTCTTCATGGCCGGACGCACCAGCGCTTTCATACTTCTGGCCGAGATCCACCTGGACCTGCGGGGAGCCGTGTTTCTGGTACCCGAGCCGAGGCTCAGGGTTACGGCGCTGGTCGGTAACGTCCGGGTGCTCGTGCCGAGCGGGGTCCAGGTGGAGGTCGATCAGCGGTCCCTGTTCGGCGGCCGCACCATCACCACGTACGGTCCACCGGCGAATGCGTCCCGGCCGCGGCTGGTGATCTCGATGCTCGACGTTTTCGGGAGCGTCAAGGTCACCAACGACGAGGCGACGTGGAGCCCGTCGCTCATGGCGCGGGGATGACCGGCGGTGGGTGGGAGGCGGCGGGTGAGGCGGCGGGTGAGGCGGCCGGAGTCCAAACTGTGGCACGCTTGGCCAGGACCACTGGGGTGGGTGCAACCCACGACGCGCTATGGCGCAGAACGCCTTAGGGGGAGCTTGTGACTGTGACTGACATCGGACAGCGGGTCGAGTGCCAGTGGTGCCACGCCCACAACCTCACCGATGCTCGAAGCTGTGACCGCTGCGGCGCGCCGCTCGACCAGCGCGAACGGGTGAGCGACGCCGGTTGGCGCCAGGCTCCCCGCCTCAGGGACCTGACGGAGATCCACTTCGGTTCGAGCACGGTCCAGGTCGACGGCGACATGGTCCCGGTCGCCGAGCTGGCACTCGACGCCGCCGACTCGGTGTTCTTCGAGCACCACGCCATGCTCTGGAAGGACGAGACCGTCCCGATGTCCGTCATGGACACCCCCGGTGGGGCGAAGCGGCTTCTCGGGGACATGCCGTTCGTCCTGAGTGTGGCCCACGGGCCCGGGCACATCGCCCTCTCGCGAGACGCTGCGGGCGAGCTCGTGGTCCTGCCCATCGACGGCAGTGCGATCCTCGAACTGCGTGGCCACGCCCTCTTGGTGGCCTCGGGCACCATGACCTACTCGTTCTCCAAGATGCCCGGCCTCAAGACGGCGCTCCTGTCCGGGACCGGCCTGTATCTCGACCGGTTCGAAGCGACGGGAGAGCCCGGCGTCATCGTGGTGCACGGGTTCGGCAACGTCTTCGAGCGCATCCTGGCCGAGGGCGAGATCATCCATGTCGAGCCGGGTGGGTTCTTGTACAAGGAGGCGACGGTCTCCATCGAGATGGTGTCGGTCGACCTTGCCAGCGCCGAGGGCGCGAGCAAGGCGGGCCAAGGGGTCAAGGCGGCCAAGGACATTGCCGGGCGGGGGTTCCGTGGGCTGAAGGCGGCCCGGGCCCTCATGAAGGACGGGGTTTCGGGTGCCGTCGGGCAAGTGCTCGGCGGCGGCGGCGCCGCCGTACTGGGAGAGGCCCTTTCGTCCAGCCGGGCCGCCACGTTCATGGCCCTGACGGGGCCGGGGCGTGTCGGTATCCAGTCCATGTATCAAGACCAGGCGACGGGCTGACGGTGCCGGCGCAATTGAGCGAGGACCGACAACGATGACCGACACCATGACGTACACCTGCCCGTACTGCCGGCGCCCGTCGACCGGCGAGGGATCGAGCTGTCCGAGCTGCGGAGCGCCGGTCGACATCGAGCTGCGGACGACGGCCGGCGGCTGGACCGAGTTGCCACCGATCGCCGACATGGCCCGGATCCAGGTCGGTCACTCGCAGGTGGAGGTGAGCGGCCGCTCGGTGCCGGCGGCCGACTGGAGCCTGGCCGCCGGGGAAGGACTCTATTTCCCGCACCACGTCTTGTTGTGGCAGGAACCATCGGTGCAGCTGGCGCCCATGTCGATGCGTCGGGCGTGGAAGCGGATGCGGGCCGGCCTGCCACTCGTCATGCTGACGGCCCAGGGTCCGGGGCGGATCGCCTTCTCGCATGACACCCCAGGCGAGGTGATCGCCCTGCCCCTCGAGGCGGGAGCGGCGATTGACGTCTGCGAAGGTCGCCTTCTGACGGCTAGCGAAGGGGTCGATTACGACTGGCAGGACTCGAACGTCTGGTACACGACGTCGGGCGGGACCGACGCCGCGGACACCGGCGCCGGTCTGAGCGTGCTGAAAGTCGGGCTCAAGGTCGCCGGTCTGGCCGATGACGGACGCGACGACCGCCGCCGGAACGAGACCGAGTGGCACTACCCGGTCGGGCGCTTCGTGGACCGCTTCACGGCGGGGGAGCGTCCCGGCATGGTGATGATCGGCGCCGGCGGCGCCGCGTTCATCCGGGACCTCGCCGAGGGCGAGTCGCTCTTGGTCAAGCCGCCGGCGCTGCTGTTCAAGGACACGACGGTCGCCATGCAGCTCCACGTGGAGTACCCGAAGGCCGGCATGAAGCTGTGGCGGTCCTGGGGAAACCGGTACTTGTGGCTCCGGCTTACCGGCCCGGGCCGGGTGGGGGTCGAGTCCTGCTACGTGTCCGAGCAGGATCCGGGCACCGACTTCCACGACACGTCGGGGGCCAGCCAGCACCTCTGGCGCTGAGGTCGATTCAGGGGTCGTCTCAGGGGTCGACTTCGCCGAAGGGTTCGGGTTCGTCGAGGGGTTCGGGTTGGTTCCACTCGATCCATCCCATGCCCGTCCGTCCGTCGTCGGCGTCGAAACGCACCATGGCACGCGGGAAGCGACTCAGCCGGCCATCGTCATTGCGAAAGAGCACCGGACCGAACGCAAGCGGGGTGACGGTGAGCGCTATATGGCCCACGGGTCCGCCGTCACCTCCCTCGCCGGCAGCGAGGGTGATGCGCGCTGAACGTGGGAAACCGTGGTCTCCGATCACCTCGCTCACCGCGAGCTCGTTGATGGAATGGACCCATCCGTGGTGCCCACCAGCGCCGCCCTCGCCGCCGCTCTCGCTTCCGTCGCTGCCTCCGCCGCCAAAGTCCGGACTCTGTACGTAGCCGAAGGCGACCGGGAAGCCGGGGATGCGGATGTCGGCCAGGTGTACCCGCGTGCCGTCGTGCAAACGCCCCGACGACCAGCACCAGCCGAAGGCCCACCAATCGCGCTCCCCCCATGAGTGGTCGCGCTGCCCCTGCCCGTCGACCGCGAGGGTTTCGCCGTCGATGGAAACGGTGCCGGTTACCGTGCAGGGGATCTCGTATCGAGTGGTGAGGTCGTAGTGGTAGGGCGTCCCGTCCGTGGTCCAGGTCAAATCCACGTCAAGCTGGGCCCGGGCTCCGGCCTTCCCGGCGTAGACATCTTCGGGTCGGTCGAAGATCTCCGCCGGCGCCGACGCGGCGATACGGAACTCGTGAAGGGGACGGAGCAGATCGAGCTCTATACGAGTCGTTCCGTCCGCTACCACCAAGCCGTCGCCCTCGGGAACCGGGAGGTGGTAGCTGACCGAGCAGACGCCGGGCCGGTCGGGACCCACGATCCACGTCGTCCACCACGCCACCTGGCGGTTCGGGTAGAGACCGACCCGCAGCCATCCCCCGAAGGTCCCGTCCTCATGGACGAAGTCGGCGTAGTACGACTCGCTCCAGAGATCCTCGGGGCCGATGGCGTGGCGGCGCTCGTCGTCGGGGGAGACGATGTGGGCCGCCGTCATGACGGGGAGCCCGACGACTCGGTTGTCCCAGAGGCGTTCGTGGGGCCGTGGTGCATGGCCGACGCTCCCGGGGGGCCCGGCACTTCGGTGATCGGATCCTCGCGGTCGTCGAACTCGGTCCGCAGGGCGCGGGACATGACGGCGTGCTGGAAGTAGAGCGTCGTGATGTAGGTGAGCTCGAGGATCGCCTCGTCGGGCAGACGGCGGCGCAGCTCGGCGAAGAGGGCGTCGGGTACCCGTCCGTGGGCGTAGACGAGACAGTCGGTGTAGGCCAGCACGGCCCGCTCGGTGGCGTCGTAACAGTCGGCGACGGTCCAGGCCGGGATGGACGTGATCTTCTCCTCGGGCAGTCCCATCTCCCGCATCGATTTGGCGTGCTGCGAGAAGACGAACTGGCTGCCGGCGGCCCAACCGGCCCGGATCTGGCCCAACTCGCGCAGCGCAGGGTCGAGAATGCGTTTGGGGCTCTGGTAGAGGCCGAATCCTTTGACAGCATGATCGAGGACATCGGGTACCAACGCGAAGACGGTCCACCAATCGCCCGGCGCTCCGGTGAACGTGCCCGGTTCCGCTACGGGGTCGCGGCCCTCGAAGAGCCATTCGTACATGGTGGTGACGATGGGCGCCGTCGCCTCGCTCTTGGGTACCTGTCGGAGCCGTGGCATCGGTCAGCGGGGGCCGGCGGCGGCGGCGGTGGTGGCGGCGGTGGCGGTGGCGGTGGCGGTGGCGGTGGCGGGCTCGTGATGGACGTCGTTGGGACCGAGCGGACGCGTCCAGCTGGCGAACTCCAGGAGGATTCCGTCGGGATCCATGAAGTAGACGCTGCGCACGAAGACGCCGGGGTGGAGCTCATCGGATATGCCCCACTCACTGTCATCGTGGTTGGCCACCTCCGTGCAATCGACACCGGCGGCCACCAGTCGGGCTCGATACTCCTCGATCTTCTCCGGAGCCACGTCGAATGCGACATGGTTCATGGAGCCAACGGCACTGGTGAGGTCGCCCTGGTCGGGCCGCCCCGCCGGGGCACTGATGCCCGGCACCCCGTCCGGTGCGTCTGGGAACCAGAAGAAGGCCAGGGAGTCCCCACCGCCACAGTCGAAGAAGAAGTGTTGCCCCATGCCCGCTGGTAGCTCAATGGTTTTCACGAGGGGCATGCCGAGCACGTTGGAGTAGAAGTCCACCGTGCGGGCCATATCGCGGCAGACCAGCGCCAGGTGGTTGATCCCGCGCAGCTCGAACCCATCACGGCCGGTGCGCAACGGCGATCGGGGTTGGGCCGAAACTGCTGGTGCCGACGATCTTGTGGTCATCACGCATCCTCCCCGGTTCTCCTGCTCATAGGTCGAACCGCCACAGGATACGCCCCGTCCAATCTTCCTGAGGACCTCGACCGTATTACCGGCAACCCGACGAAAGGACGTGGACATGGCGGCAGGGACGGGACGGACGGCACCGACGGGACGGACGGGACGAACGGAACGGACGCGACGGACGGGACGTGAGGGCACGCCGAGTGCAGCGCGGGTGGCCGGATGCACGCTTGTCGCAGCCGCTCTGAGTGCCGGAGCGCTGTTTGCCAGCACACTGTCGTTCTCCCCGCCCGCCTCAGCTGTTGGATCCTCGGGAAAGTCACTCGCGATCATCACCGAGCACGTGCCAAAGGTCGGGACCGTCCTGGCCACAAAATCGGGGCTCACGCTGTACCGATTCTCGGTTGACCCGGCAGGCAAGGCGACGTGCACGGGAGCGTGCGCCAAGGTGTGGCCACCGTTGCTGCTGCCGAAGGGCGTGCGGCACATCAAGGCACCGCACGGCGTCAAAGGGCTCTCCGTCATCCGCGTCCCAGGTGGGCGCTTGCAGGTGGCCTTCCAACACCACGCCCTCTACCTCTTCGTGAGCGACAAGATGAAGGGCGTGGCGACCGGACAGGGAGTCGAGAACGAATGGTTCGCCGTCCTGTCCGACGGCAAGTCCTCTGCGCCGATCCCGGTGACCACGACGACGGCTGGCGGAGCACCCGTGGCGACAACGCCAGCGCCGGCCAAGACGCCTGCCGCGGTCACACCGACCACGGCGCCGCCGATGACAGCCACCACGACGCCGGCGGCCAAGCCGACGCCGACACCGACTCCCACCCCGACGCCCACCCCGACGCCGACGCCAGCTCCGACAACGACAACCACGTCGCCTCCCCCCACGACCACGACGACCGCACCCTCGACCGGAGGCGTCGCCTTCTAAGGGCGTCGAGGTCCGGACAGTCGGAGCGGCGCGAACGCAAACGTGGCGGGGCAGCGTGAACCCGAACGTGCGTGACCGGTCGATTGCCCATCACGTCGAGTGAGGGCGCGGTACCGTCATCGAATGGTGCCAACGGACACGACGTTGGATCGGCGGGCCTTTCTGCGCCGCGCCGGCACGGTCTCGGCCGCCGTCGGCGCCACCGCGCTCGTCGGTGCCGTCGCCGCGTGCTCGACGACACCGGGTCACTCCCAGTCCGGGGGAGCGACGACGACCACCGGCGGCACCGGCACCAGCACGAGCACGACCGCCGGGGCGCCCCAATGGAGCGAGCTCGCCGGAATGCTCACCGGCACGCTGGTCGTGCCCACCGACGCCAACTATCCGACCAGCGCTGAGCTGTTCAACGAGCTCTTCTCGCCCCAACCGGCCGCCATCGCCTACTGCGCCAGCGCAGCTGACGTGCAGCGGTGCATTGCCTACGCCGGGGCCCACGGCGTCCAGCTGGCGGCCCGCTCCGGTGGCCATAGCTATGCCGGGTACTCATCGTGCCCGGGTCTGGTCGTCGACGTCTCGTCCCTCAGCGCCATCTCGGTCGAACCGGGGATGCGCCTGGCAACCATTGGCGCCGGCGCGCAGCTCGTCGACATCTACAACCAACTGGGATCGTCGGGTCTGCTTCTCCCCGGCGGCTCGTGCCCCACGGTGGGCATTGCCGGTCTCGCTCTCGGCGGAGGGATCGGGGTCTTCGGCCGGGCGTACGGCATGACGTGCGACAACATCGCGTCGCTCTCGATCGTGACCGCCGACGGCTCCCTGCACCACTGTTCGCCGACGAGCGACGCCGATCTGTACTGGGCCAGCAGGGGCGGCGGCGGCGGCAATTTCGGTATCGTGACGTCCTTCACCTTCACGGTCCATCCCATCCCGGCCGTGACCTTGTTCACGCTCGAGTGGCCCTGGGGCGAGGCGCCGACCGTGGTCGATGCCTGGATGCGCTGGATACCCTCGGCGCCCGATGAACTGTGGTCCAACTGCCAGCTGGCGTCGAACGGCACGGGTAGCGGAGGAACCTTGAAGGTGACCGGGGTGTTCGCCGGTTCGACGGCGGCCTGTTCGAGTGCCCTGGCGCCGTTGCTCTCCTCTGTGGGTGCGACCCCGACCTATCAATTCGTGGGACCCGAGGACTACCTGCGGGCCATGTTGATCGAGGCGGGATGCGAGAACGTGACCGTGGCGCAGTGCCACCTGCCGTCACGGAACCAGGGGGGCACATTGTCCCGATCGGCGTACAGCGCAAAGTCGACCTTCATCGACGCCGCCCTCCCTTCGGCGGGGACGGCGGCGATGATCTCGGCGGTCGAAGCCGTGGCCACCGATGTGCCCGGCGTCGGTGGCGGCATCGTCTTCGACAGCTACGGGGGTGTCATCAACCAGGTGGCACCGGGCGACACCGCCTTCGTGCATCGTGGTGCCATTGCCTGTGCCCAGTACTCCATCACCTTCCCCAGTGCGAGCCCGGCCCCCTCGACGGTTGCCGCCGCCAAGAGCTGGCTGGATCAGACCCAGAGCAGCTTCACTCCGTACGCCAAGGGCTCCTACCAGAACTACATCGATCCGTCCCTGCCGAACTGGGCCCAGGCGTACTACGGGTCGAACCTTCCCCGCCTCATGAAGGTGAAAGAGGCCTACGACCCCCACGACGTCTTCCACTTCGCCCAGTCGATCCCGTTGCCAACCCGGTAGAGCCGGTGGAGCCGATAGACACGGTGACTCAGAGGCCCCGTAGACGCTGAGAGGCGAACGATGAATTTGCAGCAGTCGATGACTGATATCGGTTTCAAGGTCCTGAGCGAGAGCCATCGGGCCCTCCTGCGTCTCAGCGGGGGACGGATCTTGCATACGGGGTTTGGGATGGAGGTCGTGGAGTTGCGCACCATCGGGCGCAAATCCGGCCAAACCAGAGTCACGATGCTTGCATCGCCCCTGCACGACGAGAACCGTGTGGTTCTGGTGGCGTCGAAGGGTGGTGATGACCGCAATCCTCAGTGGTACGGAAATCTGACGGCCAATCCCGACGTCGAGATCGTGATCAGGGGAAAAACGAGGAAACTTCGGGCCCGTACCGCCCCGGCCGACGAGCGCGAGGAGCTGTGGCCGCAGATCGTCGCGGCCTACAAGGGATACGACCGCTACCAGGGCAAGACGGCACGCCACATCCCGGTGATCATCTGTGAGCCCCGCCCCGCTTGACGGGTTTGGGCGCTGAGGCGAGGGCGCGAGGCAGAAACGGGCTCCTACGGGCGCTGGGTCTTCCACCAGGTCAAGGGGTACAATGCCGCCAATGACCATGGAGCCGGCGGGCGGAAGCGGGGGCGACGCGTTCGACCTCTCGATGGCTATCTCGTCCTTGCAGTCCAACAGCACCGACTCGCGCATCATGCTCAAGCTGCTCGTCGCGCAGCTCTCTGACGTGCTCGGCGGTCGCATCACGGTGGAGCGGGCCGGCGGCCGTTTCCGCAAGTCCGATGAGATCAAGTCGGTGCAGATCATCCTCGGGGACGACACCCTGCGGGCCGACGTCGATGGTGCCACGGTACGGTGCAGTATCGGCCACGCCTCAGGGGGTATCCGAATTCGTAGCGAGCAGGTCGGAATGGACGCCTGGCTCACCCGGCTCCTCACCATCTTGCACAACGAAGCGTCCCACAGCGAGCAGACCAGAATCGCCCTCGAAAACATTGTGATTGGAGAGTCATCGTGACTCAGCCTCAGGATTTGCCCAAAGACGCCGCTCATCGCCTCGAGGAGCTCGAACACGGTCTCTTTACCTCGGACCTGTCGGTGAACGAGTTCCTCTTGGTGAAGGAAGCCGGCTTCCACCCCCTCGGCTTCGTGATGGGCTCGTCGATTTACCATATCGGGCTGCAGACTCGGAAGTGGGGGGAGAGCCAGGAGCTCACCAAACTCACCGAAGCCATGTACACGGCCCGTGAACTGGCCATGAACCGGATGGAAGAGGAAGCCGAAGAGCTCGGCGCCGACGGCGTCGTCGGTGTCCGTCTCGACGTCAACTACTACGAGTGGGGCAACGACTCGGCGGAGTTCATCGCCTTCGGGACGGCCGTCAAGGCAGAGGATGGCAAGTCATACAAGAACGCGCAGAGCAAGCCCTTCACCTCCGATCTTTCAGGTCAGGACTTCTGGACGCTGATGCAGACCGGCCATGTGCCCCAGGCCCTGGTCATGGGGACGTGCGTGTACCACATTGCCCATCGCAAGCTCACCCAGGCGTTGGGCTCGGTCGGGCAGAACGTCGAACTGCCGAACTTCACCCAGGCCCTCTACGAGGCACGGGAGTTGGCCATGACCCGCATGCAGGATGAGGCGGGCCAGCTCAGTGCCAGCGGCATCGTCGGTGTGCGCCTGGAGGAGAAGTCGCACCAGTGGGGCTCGCACACCATTGAATTCCTTGCCTTGGGCACGGCGGTCACGAAGACGACCGGTGAGGTCACGCTGCCCAAGCCGATCACGATCATCTCGCTCGACAACTGATGAGCGACAGCTCCGACGAGCTCCCCGAGGCCGCGGTCCGCCGCCTGGACTCGGGAGGATTCTCCTCCGGGCTGACCGTGCCCGACTTCGCCGCCTGCCTCGATCTCGGGCTGCAGCCCGTCGGCCTGGTGCAGGGATTCTGTGTCATGCGTTGGGGCTGGTACGGAGCGGGCTCTGGGTATATGCGGGGCATGAATCCCTACTCATACGGCTCGCAGCCCACCGGGGCCTATGCCGAGACCTACCGCTGCCCCCACGGGTACGTCTCGGCCGAGCACCGCATGTGGGGCCAGAACCTGGAGCAGACCTGGGTCGAAGAGGCTTGGTCGGACGGATACGGATCCGCCTACACCCGGATGCTCGATGAGGCCAAGGAGGCCGGCGCCCACGGCGTGATCGGCGTCGTCGATCGCGTGACGAACCTGGCCGACACGGGCACGACTGAATTCCATTTCCTCGGTACCGCCATCAAGGTCGAGGACGGCCCGCCTCCGGCCGGGGGCGTGCCGTGGACCACCTACCTGGCCGGCCAGAGGCTGACCAAGTCGATCGAGGCCGGTTTCATGCCCGTGGCCGTGGTGGCATCCATGGCTTCGGTGCGCGTGTGGGCCTATTGCATGACCGAATACCTGATGGAGGGGAGCAGGGGCTGGGGTGGCCCGACGTCCCCCTACGAGGTCGAGCAGGTCAGCAAGGCCCACATGGCGGTGCGCCAGCTGGCCCGCAAGCACGTGCGCGAGCAGCTCTCGGGCGACACGCTGCACGGTGCCCGGGTCGAGGTGGTGAAGCGAGAGCTCGCACAAGGCGACGAGGTCATCGACTGCACCTTGCGGGGCAACCGCATGCGCCGCTTCAAGGACTTCGACGTCGTGCCTCCGCCACGACCGACGGTGCGACTGTCATGAGCGGCACCGCGGCCATCGACGCCCGAGCCGAGATGTTGAACGGAGCCCGATCGCTCGCCACCGCAGCGTCTCCCAGCAAGGCACGCGGTGTGACGTCTGATCTGTCCATTGACGAAGCATTGCTCCTGCATGCCGCAGGCTGGGAGCCGGTGGATCTCGTCTGCGGCGTCGCGGTCGTCTCCGTGCCCGTCGGCGTGTGGACATGGGGACAGGGCCAGATATCGAGCGCCTCGGAGGCCCACAATGCCGCCGTCAAGGGCGCATCAGACCAGCTCAAAGGTGAGTGCATGAAGGTGCACGGCCATGGCGTGGTGGGCGTGCGCGTCGAGGTGGAGGTGCGTACGCATCACATCGATGTCGAACTGATCGGGACGGCGGTACGCCCGATCGACGGAGGCGACCACCCGGCGTCCCCGTTCGTGTCCGATCTCTCAGCGCGTGATTTCACCCTGCTCAAGGGGGCCGGGTGGCTGCCCGTTGGCTTGGCCTTCGGTGCCTGCTTCACCTATGCCCCCCGACGGTCGGCCGGGGATGCCATGAAGCAGAAGACGCAGAACATCGAGCTCACCAATTTCACCGAGGCGATGTATACGGCCAGGGAATCGGCCATGGAGCGGATGCAGCGCTCCGCGCTCGATGTGGGTGGTCAGGGCGTCATCGGGGTGAAGGTGACCGAAGGCCCGATGTCCTTCGCCCGCCATGCCGTCGGTTTCACGGCCTGGGGCACCGCGGTGCGCCTGGTGGCCGATGCCCACCAGTTCGTGCAGCCCGACGTCATCCTCCCGCTTGACGACGTGGTGGTCGCCTTCGACGCACAGAGTCTGCGAGGAGAGTAGGCCACCGATGGACTGGCAGGCGTGGGCGCGTGCGTTTGAGGCCGTGAAGGGACCCGATGCGTTCGCGGCCCTCTTCGCACCGGACGGTGTGTTCTGTGACCCTGTGACCTCGTGGACCACCGATGTCCGCAAGGTCGCCAGCGACACTGACCAGATGTTCCCCGACTGGCAACAGCGGGTGGACACCATCCGAGGGGGAGAGGATTGGGCCGTTTTCGAATGGACGGGGACAGCGACCTTCCGCCAGGAGGGCTCCGCCGGCATCCCCATCGCCATGGAGGGAGCAACTGTCATCGCCGTCGACCGAGACGGCAAGGTGACGTCGTGGCGCGACTATCTCGATACCAACCAGCCCATGCAGCAGATACAGGCCGGGCTCAAGGGTTAGATCGCTCGACCCACCCCCGGACCGGTTTGGCCGGAGCGTCTGGGCGAGGCATTTTGGCGAAGCGGTCTCTCAGCGGAAGTCGAACGCGACCTTGACGGCGCCGGTTTCCTCCTGCGTCGCCAACGCGGTGAAAGCCTCACGCCACTGGTCGAGGCGGAACGTGTGCGTGAGCATCCCGGTCAGGTCGATCCGACCGTCCTCCACCAGGTGGAGGTACTGGTCGATACCGTGTCGGCGCACGCCGTCGACCTCTTCCACGCCGAACGCGTTGGAGCCGACCCAGGAGATCTCCTTGAAGTAGAGCGGCGACCACTCCCACCGTTCGGGTGCGTTCACACCGCTCTTGACCATGGTGCCGCGCGACTTGAGGAGGCGCACGCCAACTTCGGCTGTATGACCGGTACCCACCGTGTCGTAGACCACGTCTATTCCCCCTGGGTGCGCCATGGGCAGGGAACCGCGCTGCGTCGGTTGGAGCACCCCTCCCGACCATGCTGCTGCTTCCTCGAGGAGTTGCTCGCGCGGATAGGGGTTCACGACCGCTGCGCCCAGGCGACGGGCCAACGCGGCTTGGGCGGGAAAGCGGGCGACCACCATGACCTCGACATCGGGATGCAAGGCCCGCAATATGGCCGTCGCCGTGGTGCCGAGAGCCCCACCGCCGTAGACGAGCACTTTGCCCCCGGGTGGTGGTGGGTGACGGGTGATCGAATGCAGCGAGACGGCGAAGGGGTCGGCCAGCACCGCTTGCTCGTCACTGACCGAGTCAGGAATCGGGAAGAACATCGACTCGTGTGCCGGGAGGTATTCGGCGAACCCTCCCGGCGCGTCCCGCGAGGTTCCCGTGTGAATGCCCGGGGCAATCGGGCCCTCGGTGAAGTGCCAACA
>Ga0302325_10021455_pt1 | contig 13522 bp, 6 predicted proteins | sample Palsa_T0_2_FD_201948 | JGI IMG/M metagenome (GOLD analysis project Ga0302325, IMG submission 201948) | Peat permafrost microbial communities from Stordalen Mire near Abisko, Sweden - Palsa_T0_2 | ecosystem: Environmental > Terrestrial > Soil > Palsa > Peat permafrost | place: Sweden: Abisko... | reverse complement strand
CTTGAGAAGAATACCAATGCCAAGCTCGACAGAATCTTCAGCACACCCTCAATGCCTCTCCCGACATTAAAGAACCCTTCTCCATTGCCACAAGTCACTTACTCGAAGGCCGCATCCAGCGATGAATCAACTACAAACATTGGTGCGTCAACCAGTATCAGTCTTTCCCCTGGCGATGCACCTGGAGATAAATTCCCCCATCAGAATGAATCACCTACAGAAGGTGGCGCATCAGCAAGCAAAGGTCTGCACCCTAGTGATGCCTCTGGCGTTCCCCCTGGAGATGGTTCCACCTTTCCCGATGAATCACCCACGGAAGGCGATGCATTCGACGGCGATCATACACCCCCTGGCCATGACGCATCCCCTGGCGATCATCCCAGCAACGGCGACCCAATTTGGTCTATCATCCCCGTCCTGTTTCCCAGAAACGTTTGCCTTGGGGAGAAGATCGTGTGGTTCATTTTCGCATTCTTCCGTCTCCTTTACGCCATCGGGGTGTTTCTTCACCTTCTTCCCCGCAAGATTGGAGTAGTCCCCATCAAATACATGATTCAGCACGGCTTCCGTACCATTGGCGTCTTCCTTCAAATTTCTGATCCAAAGCCCCTTACCAAAGCTCAAAATATGGGCCTGTGGATGGAAGTTATGCCTTATAGACAGGCCAAGAAGACAAATGAAGCAAACAAGAAGATGATGACAAAGCTACGGGAAGCTGAGGAGCGGGAGCATACAGACGGCCAACTAGGTATCGTGGAGGATATTTTCGAGGGTTTCCGTGTTATCGCAACTCTTTTCATCACATTCATGCCCTGGATTCTGTTTGTCGCAGACCAGTATGACCAGAATCTTGAACGCAAGGCCGCTGGCTTGAGAGTGGCAACTTCAAACTCAACGATTGGCCTATTCGAAGTTCCCATCATGGATGTGGTCTCAAGAGACGAAGTCGTAGACATCAGCGCCATCTTGGAGCAACTCGATATCCAGGCGCAAAATACAACCATTGATCCAGAACCTTTCGTTGAAATTATCGTCAACATTACTCTCGATGAGTCGTCTTCCTCAACTGGCGTAGAATCGTCCGAACCCGAGAAGGAACAACGAGAACGTGTTGACTCAGCGGTGCTTCTAGCTGCTGCTGCTGTCGTCGTCGTGGTCGGTGTTTCCTTCTGTCTGAGCCGGTGCTGGTAGGGTGGAGTGGGGGGAGAGAAAAGAGGGAGAGGCGCAGAGATGTAGGGTGGAGACGAGTGGAGATGATGTGTTTCTTGAGATGTTTGTGTATTTTCTTCATTGTGAAGCCGATGAGATGAGGTGTTATTTGAGAGGGGTGTGCTTTTTCTTTCCCGTCTGATTCTTGGCAGTACTTAAGTGGAAATAATGTGGTGCGGCCGAAAGGGCCGGCCGTTATGCTTGCGATTCCTTCTTGTGTTCCGTGGAAGGGACTTTGGTTCACGGAGGAGGAGGAGTGTTGATGGGGCAGGATTGCCAGTTCCTTTTGACTCCCTATCACGAGCGCAGAAGCAATGCCGCCTTCGGGTCGGTGCTTCTTGTGCAACTGTGTGGGCTCTCAATTGGAATTGAATTTTCGGTCTCTCAATGTACGAATCCGCATATGGACTTGGAGGTGGGCCATGAGTTTGTATTGACAGTTCCTTTTGGGCAATTCTCGCGATGCCGGAAAGTTGCATGCCTACGGGCTGCGCACTTTGTTGTGCGGGTTGAGAATCCCGATCGGGATTAGATTTCTTGCTCTGTTCCTAATCCGAGGACATAACCTCCGCTGCGCTGAATACCGGAAGCGGGATGCTTGCGTAGCTAGTTTTCCTTTGTCATTGTGTAGCTAGATCATACAGCCAAGAATCGGAAGGAACCACTCAAAAAACGCCCTTTGCAAGTGTTAACGTCGACAATCATTGAACTCGAATATCGTGTGAAGATCCCCTAAAGACCAATCAATATCCTAGGACTATTCGTACTTTAAAAGCACCTTTTAAGATGTTTGAATGGAAGTGGTTGCGTCCGCGAGGAGGGCCGAATTCTAGACTGACGGAGTTGCGTGTTAATTGCTGTAAGACTAGGGTATTAAGCGAGATACCCCCTTTTCACCTCCTTCAACTTCACCTCAACTTCATCGAAGCTAAAATATGATCTCCCAACATCACCGAAATATGACATGACCTTTTACCATTGTAATTATTTTCACTCTATGCACTTCCCTACTACGATTTACGTGGATAAGGCATCACTGACTCTGCAGACACGACGGATTGATTCCGCGCCGACCACGTGACACAGCTAAAAGTGAAGGTTGGAGGAGCGCGCACTACACGCAATTCAGAATATCCCTTTCCCAATCTATCCTTCTTTTTTTCTACCAACAATCCCATCAACAACTTCGGTCTCGAACCCTCTCCTGCAATCTCTCGAAACCCCTGGTACGTTGAACCACGCGCCATGGCTTCAGAGCCCAATACCGTTTTGGTGTTGATTGCTTTGGGATGTCAATTGAGATATAGGATTGCTCTTTGTTATGGGATTGATCACGGATGCCTGAGTGATAAGGCAATGAGATAGATAGTCCCAAACATTAATCGCCTTCTTGGAAGCTTGTTTATTGTGTATTGCAATGTGGTGTGATGTAATTCTTATTTATAGTCACGTGCCAATGTAGTGAGTTAAGCGAGTTCCCCCTTTTCACTTCTCCCAACTTCACCTCGACCCGACCAACTGCAAAACACCACCAACGCCCACAAAAAAGCACTCACAAAATTTGAATTCAGTTGTTTATCTTCACTCTAACTTCTTCACTCGAAATAATGTATCACCGCCCCTGCCGGCACGGCAAAACTCCGCGCCGAGCTCATGACCCACCGTTGTCAACACAACCGAGCCAGTTCAAAAAGTGAATATGCTATGCCCTGAGTCACGCACCGTCATCGGCCGTAAATAATTCCATAAGATAGACGAAAAATCCTTCCTTCCTCGTCAACATCCTCCAACCTACAACCACTCGACACAACTCTACAACTCTACAACTCAACGCATCGACCCTAATTCTTTATCTGGATAGCAATTCGCGCTGCCAGAGTGAAGAACACACCGAATACTAGTGCAAGCATCCACAAAACATCCTCTGCGACATATCCTTGCGCCTTCGCGCCATCGCGCTCACGTCATTGAACGTGGAGCAAAAGATGGACGGCTACGAGTCCTTCATGGCTCGACAGAAGGTACGTACAGACTGTAGCGATTGCAACACCGTCATTACTAACCATGTATTCCAGAAAGAGCAAGAGGAACGTGCGAAGAAGTTGGCTGCGAGAGCAGCTGCAAGAGATGAAGCACAAGCAAAGGCGGCGAGACAAGAACCATCCGACCCTCAAGAAGCCTCGCGCAGAGAGCAAGAGGCTGCAAAGCAGCAAGCAGAGGAGGAAAGACTGGAGATTTTGCGGAGAGAGCAAGATATTGTGCGACAACAACAGGAGGCTGCGGCGAGACATTTGATCCAGAGTCGAGATGCTTTGCGGAGACAGGCCGCTGCGCAACAAGGCTTGACTTCCCCGGTCAGTCCTCGCCCTTCTGCAACCCGGCAATCCTCAACACCGATGCACCCACCTCCCCAATTCGCAGCACCAAATCTACCTCCCCCAAATGAAAGCATGATTGCCGAAATCGCGGAGGCTGAAAAGGACCCAAGTGTCCGAGCCGATTGGGACTATTTCAACAAGCACAACCCTCTTCCCGCTGCAAACGCCCCGTCTGTTTCTTTCAACCCCACACCCAACCCTCCTCCCGCCACAAACGTCCCATCTACTCCTTTCAACTCTACGTCGATGGGCAGATTTAGGGGACGTGGCGCGAACTCGGCACCAACTTTTGACACCAACGCAAACCCCAGTATGGCGCACACAGAACCAGCGGCTTCTTCACCATCAATGGATGATCATCCTTTTGGTCCGCTCCGAAACTATGGTGATCCAGAGCCTCCTAGGAGACCAGCTGTGACAAGTCCTTTCTCCCTCGTCCAAAATACTCCGCCAACTGGTTCCACATCGTCTAGTGCACAGCAGCTCTTCGGTGCCATCGCCAATTACATCCCGTCACAAGGTCCGAATTACCACGTGGCCTCCGCCCAAACCCCTCAATATCAACAGCAACAGCCAAACATGGCTCCATTGTCGGGTGTTGGTACCAATGCGCAACCAAACTCGGCGAAATCAAATTCAGCAGTGCCAGCCATTCCGCTATTCCAACCACACATGCTTGGTTCTCTCAACAATACGCCGGTCTCGAGGTCTGGCTCGCACAAAAGAAATAATCCTGGTGACGATCGCCCAATTCAAGCACCACCACACATTGGTCGCTTGTGTGGTGGACCTGTGGTGGATCCGCGGCCCACCAATCTTTTGAGGCCTGCTGCAAACAAGCAGAATGCGGCGCCGCCAACATTTACTCCTGCCTTGGGTAAAACCGGCAGCTCTATGAATTCCGGTACCGAAAAATCGAAGATTCCTACATATTCATGTAGTGGTATGAACGAGCCGTGGATTGCTGTTCCTGTCCCGGAAGCAGCACCCCAAGCTCCGGCTTACACGTTTGACCCCAATGGGGTCTTCGGGACTGGTTCAGCACCACCCCGTTCACAACCACAAGAAGAAGGTTATGAACGCAAGATTCATAGCCTGCCAAAGGTAAGTTGCAATTCCCTTCCTCGGCGAACTTTGACTAACCATGTATGCCAGAATAAACTACGTACCGTGTCGGCCATAGGTACGAATTTCGATCCCTCAGATCCGGCGTCTGCATATGCCGCAGCGCCATTGAGTCCGGGAGCACCGCCGAATCCTGGGCACTATTCAAACGGAGTTTGGGTTCCTGGACATCCACCAACTCCTTCCTTCTATCCCCCCTTTCCGTTGGCGGGTCCAAATAGCGGCCTTCCACCACCTCCCACGATACTCAATCCTCCACCCACTCTCTTCGGCCAACCCCAGCCACAACCCCAGATGGGACCATATGCTGCACCAGCTGCTACCACTGGTCAGGCTGGTCGCCATGGAAAGGCGGCCCCCAGCGGGGAGATTAAGCAGGAGATTAGGGCCAGGGCAAAGCAGGAGCAGGAGGTCAACGAGGCCGTGGACAAGGCCTCACCCCCTATACCAATCGATCCTGCTATACTGGGTGAGATGTTGGGTCCGATTGGAGCAATTAAGGAAAAGAAGAAATTGTCCAAATCAGAACCATCACAGGCAGCAAAGGACACTGTCATGGGCGAGGCACCAGCTACACTTGTGCCAGCAGCCGTTCAAGTCGTTCGACCTGCCCAAGACAATGACAAAATGGAGGTGGAAGCTACTTCTCATTTTGCTGCAATCCAACATCTGGCTCCTCCTCCAATGGCCCAACCGGCTCAAGACGTTGATGAAGGCGACTTGGCGACAGCACCAGATCCTATGCCAACGGCGCAGCATGCCCACGACATTGATGAGGGTAACTTGCCTTCAGCGCCCGAGCCTGCGCCTATCTCAAAGCCAGTACCTATCTCAATGATTCAGCAGACACAGAACAGCGAACTGGACGAGCTTCCTACTCGTGCCGAGTCTCCGAAAGTTGAGTTGGGCATTCAGATGGCCGTAGGAACAGCTGCATCTACCAGCGAAATCCCGAACATTATGCCAGCCGAGGTTCCTCAATCTCTCACGCCTGAAGTGAACCCTCGGCATGTCGAAGTTGAAGCCGTTGGATGTGCTGGCAATGCCATGGATAATGAGCATATCAAGTCTTTTGAATCTCTACAGCCCACACTAGAAATTCAAAAGGAGAAACCAGCTGAATCTTCCATCCCAATTCCAAACATTGTGCCGGTCGAACTTCCTCCCACGTTCACGCAGAACCTTCAGCAGGAGGAAGCTGTTGAATGTGCCAACACTTCTGAGGATATTGAGAACGTCCAGCCTGTTGAATCTCCTGAGATCACGCTGAACATTCAAAATGCTGATACTGTTCAACCCAACAACACCCCGGTGGAGATTGAGACAGTGACAACTCCCGAATCTCCCAAGTTGGAGTCAAACTTCATGCTCCGGGTGGAACCAGCCGAATCTGTCAATACCCCTTCAGACATTGAGAATACGCAGCCTCTTGAATCTTCCGAGTCTACACCGGAAATTCAGCTCACGGTGGAACCAGCTGGATCTAACAGCATCCCCTTGAACATTGAGGACATGGAGCCCCTTCTCGAGTCTACACCGGACATTCAGCTCACGGTGGGACCAGCTGAATCTAACAGCATCCCCTTGAACATTGAGGACATGGAGCCCCTTCTCGAGTCTCCACTGGTCATTCAGCAAGAGGTGCCGGTTGAATCTTCCACGCCCGGTTGGGTTATTAACGAGGAGATCAATAAGTGGAGCCTCGCCACAAAGCCCACCTTATTATCACCCATCCCCGCTCCATCGATCTCGAGTCCAGCTTCACTCGTTGAAGGTGAACCCGTCTCAACCGAGGTGTCCGTCATCCTCGCTAAACCTGAACCCATCCCAGTCGCAGATCATTCTCGATGCACAGCCAAGGAAGCCGAGCTCGAGGAAATCATCGCAGAACTGAGAGCCCGACTGGAAGCATACCGGGAGTCACAAGCAGCACTTTCACGCATCCCAGTCGCAGACCACACAGAGTGTGCTGAGACGGAACGACATCTGAGGAGAGAGAATATATCATTCAGAACCAAAGTCGAGATGGTATCTGGCGAGAAGAATGCCGCGCAGAGTCAATTCGAGCAAGTATCTGGAGAGCTTAAGGCTGTGAAAGACAGCTTGAGTGATCCTCAGAAGGCCGTCCACTCACTTTGCAAGAAGTGGTCAAAATCAACTCAGAAATTGGAGGTGAAGGTAAAGGAGATCGATGACCTGAACGAGAAGCTGAAGGTCGAGAAGAATGGTGCTGCGAAGGTCGTAAATGCCATGGTACAAAAGGCCACGGTCAAGATCGATGCCAAGACCTCGGAGCTAGGCAAAACTGAAAGCGACCTCAAGGATAGAGAAGAGCAGCTCACTCCCAAGGAAGCTGCACTCGATAAGAGAGAGCAAGAGCTCTTTGAGCGAGAGGAGAAGTTGCGAAAGCGAGAAGAGGCCTTGGCTCAAGCAGAGTTGGACCTCGTTGTCAAGAGCGCTGCGTCGAAGATCGAAGTTGACGTCAAATCCAGGTCGGCGGATGACGAGATTCGCGCCCAGCGTGAGCAATTTGAGTCCGAGAAGGCTAGCTTTGAAACCAGACACAACGCCCGAGCCATGAAGTTGAACACAAAGGAAGGCGACTTCGCCCGCAAGGAGTTACACTATGCAACTCTGATGAGCCTCGAGAATAAGTACGACGACATGGAGACGGATTTGCTGCAAAAGGACCTCCACATTGATGGATTGACGGAGGAGTTGACAAATCTGAAGTCAACCCTAGCTCCCCAGGAACTCAGCTTCGCCGCTCCCATTACGAGCGCAGACCTCCCACCCGCCGTTGCTCCTCGGGCGCTGAACTCACAACCTCCTCAATTTACTACAACCGAACCCACCGCCACGCCTGCATCGGAGACACACAAGAAGTGGAAGCTCATATTCATCTCCCTCTTCGCCTTCCTCCTCATGTCCGGTCTCCTCCTCTTCCACGGCATGCTCATGTTCGATTCTAAACCTCCATCACAATCCGATATATTCAACATTTCAGAGGAGCCAGTACTACAGGCAGACTCCTGCCATGTCTCGTTGAAGCAATTCGCTGTCCCAAGACCATCAACGCCGAACATGTGCATTATCGATTATGACAATTATACCATTGTCTCCAACGCAGGTTGGGACATTGAAGATGTGATTGACTTTTCTCCTTCAACATTTGGTGGTGATATTATTGGTGAGGGTGATGAGTCTGAGGATGCGCCCATTGAGCAGCGTCCGTCCAAATCTTGGGTGTGGAAGGCGGTGGTGATTGGTGTTGCGTGTACAATCGTTGGCCTGGCGGTTGCGCGCAGCAGTGGAGCTTTGTAAGATGGAGAGTGGAGGGAGGGAGCGTCGAGTGCGAGACTCGCGCGGGGAGAATATGAGCATGGCTGAAGGGAGGGAGCGTCGGGTGCTAGACCTGCGTGAGGAAAAATTGCTCGTGCTGCACAGAGAGAACCGCAAACCTTTCAATCTTGGATCGGCCTGTCATGGAATACAGTATTTGAGAGCGATCGTCAACGGCTTTCTGCACGGATTGATAGGAGAATCCTTTGAGGCTGACTGCGCCTTGGTCCCTTTGGGTGATCGAACAGCGGACGCTTTGTATAGGAGGATCTTTGAAGTCCAGGCTGGGAGTTCTCTTCTCTTGGATTTCGATTCTTGGCGGTCGACTGATCATACTACACACATTAAGGGTTTAGCAGATTCTCTGCGCTGGGATTGGGTTGATGGTGCTGATTGACGGTGTTTGTTTTTTTCTTTTTTTCCCTTTATGAGTATTTTCGATTCTTGGCCTTAGATTAGAGGTGGCGTTACTGTTGCTTTGGTGAAGGGGGAGAGGGGAAGAGGCTACCGAGGGTCTTTATCCCATTAGTGTCTGATGTTTCCATAGAACTGGCCTCGGCTGGTTAGGATTACATCTCCTGATGAGTCTGTCTCCTCGGTGGTCTTTTCTTCATGTGGGATGTTTTGAGGCGGGAAAGGAATGGAGGGTACTAGAGTGTTTTGTCCGTTGGCATCTGATGCTTCCATACCAAACCAGCCCACTATGTGCTGGGGTGCATCTCCTGGTGGATTTCTCTGGTGGTCTTTTCTTCTATGATCTCTTATGGACACAGCAAATGCTTTGAGTGGTTCGCAATCTGGGTTGTGTTAGATTAGCTAGATGATGTTTGCCAAGAATCGAGAATGTCTCCAATTCCATGGCCGTAATGGATCCAGTGCATTGTGATATCTCGTCCGCTTCTTGAGTGGGCTGGGAAGGAATCTGGTTCCTTGTAATATCTCCCCTAATCAGCAGCTCCCAGAAGCAATCTCGCAACTCTTGGAATTCGTTGGCGGCGAAGGTTTAAACGAAGCAAATCCAACGGGGTCCAGAGGTGTCAAATGCAACAAAAGTAACGACGTATCAGCAGCAACACGAGGAAAAGCACAAATGAAAAAAATCAAAATTAAAAGACAAATCAAAGAAGCTGATACTTCAGACTGTTGTTGTGGAACAAAGGTGGAGGTGTCACAGATGTGCAGGCAATTCAAATCCATCAGCAGCGAAGTGTCTGCCTTCACGATCAAAAGTAATTCTATTCCTGGGTATCAATTACACATATGTCTTTTAATGCTAGCCCGTACCTCCCCAATCAATCCCCAGCCGCCTTACCGGCCCCAACCTCCTCGCTTCCATCTTGTTTCTCGTCCTCCTATCAATCCTCCTCAACCTCATCACCGCCATTACATGGACGATCTTCGGTAGATCTACGCCTGTAAAGTACGTCCCGCCCAACGCATCATCAAGTTGCTTGGCCACAAGATCAATCTTGCCCCTCAGTCTAGCTTTCCCATAGCGATTGTATCGTCTGCTGGATCGCCCGGGTCCGTAGTAAGTGATGAGGCGGTTGAAGAGTGCGCTCCTTACAGACTTTCCGTTGATGTGGACACCGTGCTCGTTTAGCTCTTTCAGAAGGATGACGCCAGAAGTGATGTCTGGTATTTTGTTCTGGGTCCTAGTAGGGGTCGTGCTGCGTATGGAGTCGAGATGGATGGGGCGGCGTTTTAGATTGTGGATGAAGCCCCATTCCACGATAGATTTCTGCAGGGAGACGTTGAAGAGCATCTTCAAGGGATGGAGGTAGTGAAATGTGGGGACTTGGGCTGGGAGGCGGAACCGACGGGGACGATATGTGAATGAAGAGCGCCGTGGTCCGTACCAGGAGGCAAGGAAGCGGCAGAGGTTCTGCAGATCGTCGAAACGACCGAGCATGCCGAGACGACGGATTATCTCCCGCCAGTGGAGAATGGGGACAAAGTTTCCAGATCTCATGATCCGCTTAAGAATGGCGACCACCATGTTCAGATCATTCTCAGCGCCTCGATTTCGCTGTCCTGCTAAGGTCACCGGTCGCCGTCCTTGCCGTCGGGGGCGGAGCATGTAGCGGATGAGATGAGCGATAGTTTTCGACGTGACAGGAGTGCCCGAGGTTTGCATATTGGCCAACTTTTCCATGACTGCTGTCCTGCTCCCTCCGGTTATGAGGCAGCGAAGCGCAATGTTGCTTCTCTCCATTGCAGGAGACTTGCTGACCAGGGATCGAATTTCCAAAGTTCGTCTGTATTGAGACCAATCTTTGGCTCGAGCATAGGAAGTAAGCAAAGATTCCTGTAAAGCACCATCCTCAAGCTCTTTGGGATGCTGGTCGCTGTACAGCAGTCCTTCAAGAAGGTCGTACTTCCGGTTCCTGGCAAAATGCTCCACTGCTCGAGAGAATAAGGAGTCACCAGTGGATATCCCGAGATCCCGCAGTTGATTGATACGAAGGACGACAGCTTTTGGTTCTGGATCTCGCAGAGCAATTGCCTGCAACGATAACGGCCCAATTTCCTGGACTCCAAGAGCATGGACAGCGTTGATAGCAACATCTAACGAAACCCATCGGGTTGCAAACCAGCGAGCTCCCAAGCTATCGTTGTACTTCTTGACTGCGACGTTGAACGTTTTGCCGTGGACGAGATTCATCATCTCTCGCGAGATCTTTGTGTTGTCATTCAACTCCTTTGAAATGCGTGATGCAAAGGAAACCCCGGAATCAACGAGACCCTTGGTAACTTTGAGGGCATTTGGGCGGTCATATATAGTCAGGAAATGGACCAGGGGCTCAACGACTTTCGAGGATGAAGGCAAGTCTCCCATGCGGAGAAAGAAGGTATGCCAGTTCAAAGCACCCCGGAAATCCTCTCGCTGGCATAGGAGGGGAACAACCTTTGAATATGCGTTCCGATGGCTGTTCCGCGTGTAGATGGTTCTCAGAGCTTCCATATCGCCGTCCGTGAAGGTCACTTGGCGGCACATCTCGGCAAAGGCCTTGGGTCCAGGAGGGTGATGGCTGAGTAACCGTTTATGCCACTTAACAGCTCTCTCTCCTTGCTTACTTATTAGAAAATGTTGAACGATATGAACATAAAGTCTCGACCACCGTTCCTGGTATTGATCCAGCATCCTGTCCGCATATCCGCATACCTGGTCAAGCAAGGCATTATCCTGAAAACCCAGAGCAAGAAACTCCGACCAGAACTTCTCTGCCAGAAAGCCCTTTGTTGGTAAGTGAAGATTCCCCTTCTGAACAGCGTTCCAAAAAGTCAGAACCCCAGATGAGCCATGAATTCTCTTCCTGTATTCCAAAAGACAAGCCCAGAGCTTCAAATCGTCTCGGTATCTATTCCTGTCCAACAGCCTAACTTTGCCTTGTTCTGTTGGAACCATATCCAAATTTGATTCGAATTCAAGCTGCTCGTGCGTCCAAAGACTTTCGTCCCATTGACCATATCGATTCTTTGTAGAAATCCCAGTTCTGTTTGATAAATTAGAAAGAGACGTTGTAGCGGATGAGGCATTCGTCAAAGGAATCGGAAGAAAGCTTGGTACGGTATCGGGATTGGAGGGCGGTTCTCGTCGATGCACTGCACTTTGTCGCTCCTCCGCGTCATAATCCTTGCCCTCTCGAGCTGCTGCTGCAAAACTCGCATGTCTCCTCCTACATTCTCTTCCTATTCCTCCTATCCCTCCTATTCCTCCTATCCCTCTTATTCCTCCCAATCTCCCTCTTCTCTTCGCCGGCGCATGCTTTGTTGGATTGCCCACCAGAAACCGCAAGAATTCTAGCGACGAAGGCCTCGCCAGAAGCCGCTGCAAAGCCGGACCCATACTGTCGCTCTATCGAAAGCCAACCAGCGCGCTGCTGCTCTTCAATCGCCATTGCATCTCTTGTTCGCTGCTGCAGGTAGAGTGAAGCTTGCCGATTCTGAATCTCGAAGTGGAAGAGGAAGTGAAGTCGAGGACGCTGAGTCAGCATATACGCTAGGCTAGCTCCTCGAATTGAGCTCCACATCGAACCATCTCCACGACGACGTTGAAAACCTCCATACCTCCCACCAGTCACTCGCAACAACGTCATAATGGCAGGGTACGTATCAATTGCACTCTTTACATCCCTGCACTACCTTCTAATTAAGTCCGGTATTCCTGGTGGCGTGGCGGGAGCATTGGGGTGTTGCCGGAATGGCCTCATTTTGATCCTGAGAGAGAGGTGCTAACAGGATTGGGATAATAGATTCGTCAACCGCGAAAACCGCGTTCCTCATTACCAGCATCTGTTCCAGGAGGGTCAGCGAAAGGGTGTACGTCAATGGCAGCAAGTACGTGCCCCTCCTCCATCATACCATTTCATTTCCCTTCAATAAGATTGATTACTGTGGTAGAATAGGAGAGATGCAGTTGGACGATGATCTAACTTTTGTTGCAGACTCCGAAGAGCAAGATTCTGCTTATGCCATACTATTTTCTTCTGTTCGGTGGGTTTGCCGGGTCGATGTACATGATGAGCCGAATGGTGCTGGGACACAAGACTTGGTTTGGCAAGGGATAGATGAGGGAACTCGAGATGGGTTGGGGCTGGCTGCGCTCTGGATTTGAGAAGGGATAGAAGCTTGTGGGGTGGGAGGATGCGGGTGTACAATCAGATCGAAGAATAGAATTTCTCGTCACATCATCTCAATCCGTGCATTGCTTGGTATGACATGAAGGGCTGGTATATAAGGTCACAATCAGGGTGTACAGGGTTGGAAGTAGCAGAAGCCTTTTGTTCCCATGCCATCCATTGATGATGCCGAAGCCAGAAACTAAAATACATGTAATCTCATGAAGGCCAGCGGGCTAGAGAGAATCAGGAGGCAGGCCCAGTCTCTCGGAAGGATTCTAAGTTTCCCTCCAAGACCTTATCTTACATGGAACCCATCCTCTATTCTGTCTCTAGATTCTAAGTATGAGTCTCAAAAGCCGTTACCGCCACTATCTCGTCTCAACATTTCCGCAACGTCTGCATCCAATCCATCCATAGCATCACCACCAAGATCCGGGAATTCGTCATTCAGCTTCCTTTTCTTTGCACTTCCTGCACTGGCAGAGGACGGTGGTCTAACATAAGATGTAGAAAGACTTGACAAGAGATCTGATCCTGCAGACGGAGCGCGTGGCACAGGTGATTGTTGGACATAAGAGGCACTGTGAATTTTCCCATTCGCTGGAGATAGGTCGAAGTCAGGGATAGATTCGGTAACTGGCGGTTGCGGATATCCAGGTGGAGTCAAAGCCTCAACTTCAGGCCGATCTGGCTCCGGTGCAGGGGTTACAGGTGAGTGGTGTTGACCAGGAGAGCCATCGCCAGCTCCAGCAGGCGTACTAGGGTTGCTGTTCGAAGCAAAACCGCGCATGATGCTGTCTTCCACATCCTTCTTCTTGTTATCGATCTCAGTCTTGCGGCTAG
>Ga0302325_10021450_pt1 | contig 13524 bp, 14 predicted proteins | sample Palsa_T0_2_FD_201948 | JGI IMG/M metagenome (GOLD analysis project Ga0302325, IMG submission 201948) | Peat permafrost microbial communities from Stordalen Mire near Abisko, Sweden - Palsa_T0_2 | ecosystem: Environmental > Terrestrial > Soil > Palsa > Peat permafrost | place: Sweden: Abisko... | reverse complement strand
GTGATTCAGCCCGCTGTGGCAGCTTAGCCAGCATTTCAGAGATTCACGCACAAACAACCAAAAACACGGATTTAGTCAGGTCCACGCGGAGACCACATTCACAGACCCAGAATTTTATGTCATGAAACGATCAGCCGGACTGGAAAGGTTGAAGAATTGACCGTGCTCTGAAAATGTAACATTTCCAACCAATATATCTTCAAAGTTTTGTCGTGAGTTCAGAAGATACAGCGATGTAATCAGTCAAACAGCTTCAAAGATCATTTCACCTTCAGGGTCTGACTAGGTCAATGCAATCTCCAATTTTCAATGCCCCCATCAATACACCAAATCGAAAACCAAAACCTAACTCCCTCTAGGACATTCATTTCCTTCACTTTCTCTCATGCCCTCCTCCTAACACTTACAACCGGCCCGGTCTTCTGGACCGTAAAATGATCCACCATAGCCAGGTCCCCATTTCCATCCTCACCAGTCCTATCTCCCCCCTCGAAATCAAACAAGAAAAGGAGGCGCGCTAGCGTGAGCCGCATTTCCATCAGCGCCATACTCTTCCCAATACATCCCCTGGGACCAACACTAAACGGACAGAAAGCTTTCCTCGCTAGTTCTACATCATCTTTGCTAACGATCCACTCGCGCTTCTTCCCCTCTCCATCTAAAATGATTTGAGAACCCTCGATCCATCGTTCTGGGATAAAGATGTTTGGAGAAGGGTAATACGATGCATGTCGATGGATCGAGTAGCACGGCGTCCCGACAACTGTTCCAGTGGGGAGAAACACGCCGTCTATCTCGGATCCTGATGTTACGGTGCGTGGCAGAGCGCCGGGAACGGCGGGCGCGAGACGCATTGCTTCGTCGATGCAGCACTTGAAGTAACTCAGCTCGTTGATCTTCCCACCACTGACGATCTCCTCCACATCATCGAAACTCTCCCTCACTTCGGCTGTGGCTTTGGCGAGCGCGGAGGGATTGCGGACGAGATAGAAGATCGTAGATGCCATTTCCGTGGAAGTCGTATCGCTGCCTGCTATCATGAGGACATTCGCTTCGCCCCACAATTCCGGGGTTGAGAGTCCGGAGTTGGTTTCGGGATCCTTGGCATTGAGGAGGTAGTAGAAGAAGTCTTTCTTGGCGTCGTGGCCGAGGTCTGAGCGGGCTTTTGCACGGGCGGTGGCTTCGATGCGGGAGTTCATTATGAAGGACCATCTGTCGTTGGTGAGGCGGCGGATGAAGAGTTGGTCAAGATGCCAGGTTTCGAGGGGGAGCCAGAGACCGCACTGGAATTTTTCAGCTCCGATTTCTTCTTAGAAAGCAGGAGGGACCGGGTGAGGGAACTTACAACGTAATGACGGAACGCAGCTCGATCTACGAGACTGATCACGCCGCGACGGGCGCTGTTGATGAGCATATCATAACTCTTCCCAAAGCAAAGCTCGCCCATAACATCATAGCTCAGATAACTGAACCAATCTGACATATTCCACTTTCCATCCTTCCCTTCCTCTCTCCCCTCCACCTCTTTTCCTTTGCCTCCACTTCCTAGAATCGAGCACAACTGCCGGATATGCAGTAGCATAACATCTTCCATTCCTTTTAAAGCATGATCGCTAAATGCTTGAGAGAGAACCCTCCTCTTCCTCCCATGAACAAATTTATCGATTGAATTATGCGTATTCCAAACTCCCTTAATCGCTGGAAACGCGAAGTAAAAATCAGCCTTTCGGATTTTCTTGCCATGGCCGTAGATGTCGTGGAGTCCTTCGACGCTATTGACCGAAATGAAATTCGGTGTGACTCGTACATGGGAGCCGTAAGTTTGGTGGAGGGAATGCAGCCAGAGGTGACGATCTCCGGATAGGCCGTGGTACAGTTGGGGAAATGGTGAGATCCGGCAGAGGAGGGGGCCAGGTATGGATCTGAGAGGAGAAAGAAACAGGTTGTAGATTGAGAATCCGAGGATTGTCTATCACATGATATGTTAGAAAGATCGTATGATTGGAAAGCATACTTACAATAAAAACAATCCCTAAGATGAGGATTGGTAGTCTCGTGAGAGAGAGGTGGCTGAGGAGTAGTTGGATCATGGCCGATTGTATCCGCTGCTTCACGTGGTGTCTTCTATCGACAACAACGCGAATATATGTAAGGATCAGTTGTGGAGGGTTGAGGATTGTACGAGATTTAAATGCCTGGAGAATTCATATGACGGAAGCTGACCGCTAATCTTCAGGTAGGCTATCCGCAGAATGTTCGGTATTGAGTTGCGTAGTATTCATCACCTGCAGTCATCAACAAATTGAGGTCGATCGGCTAAGCGCGGCATAGTCTAACTCGTGTCCGATCAGATTGCACCTGGCGGGATTGGCATAGGAGCAATACAAATGCTTGATTGAGAAGGTGGAAATGGCGGGTAAGCCGGCGATTAGTGATTGGGGAGTTGGCGGAGGAGGGGAGAGCGGGGATAGATGATCTAAGATCTTGATGTTGTGCGGAACTGGCACGGAAAGAACACGAGGTGCGGGTGACGAGAAGTGGGTTTGACAAACACCAGAGGAGGATATATAATATGAAGGAAACAGAGCAGAAGCCAGAGGGCATCAACAAGCCCCATCCAGTGTTCTGAGCTGCATTCCATTGAAAAGAATGCAGGAAGATCTTGAGCCGTCGATGACGTCTTTTCGGCCGCTCTGCGAGAAGCCCACTTGGACTTCAATTGAGCTCCCATTTCACTAAAAATATGTGTGTAACTCACCATTGAAAATAGCCCAGGTAAGAATATATCTCCCATTGTGCTTCATATTGTCTCGGGAGGACAACTTCGAGAACAATGGACGTCGAACATATATTGTCTCGCTTAGCACATCCCTGCAAATTCCATCATAAAGCATCAAACCTCCACAGCAACGCAACATCAACAACCTCATCCACCTCCACCTCCAACCCACACCACAACCCCTTCGCGACCTCAATCAGGCCCTTCTTTCTACGAGCGCAACATGCGCGATCACGCTAGCATGGCGGATTACTCATCACACAAGGTCCCGGACCTGAAGAAGATCCTGCAAGAGCGCGGTCTGGTCATCTCAGGAAACAAAGCGGATTTGATCGCGAGACTACAAGAGGATGATAAGAAGGCCGGAGGCGGTGCTGGAGCTGGTAAGCATACTCCCACCCCATCATCTTGATGCGCGTGCCTTTGCGCTCACCTTTTCCCTCGTACCTCCTATGTGCCTCTTCTTTGACCGGCTGCAGAATTCACTTTGGAGAATTGGACAATGCTAACAGGTTTGATTTACAGCAGCAGGTGGAGCAGGAGAAGATGAAATCGACTGGGACGAAGACGACAAACCCACCACCGAGCCCGCAGCCGCAGCCATTGCAGCAGGCGGCCAAGGCGCAGTACCTACCCCCATCGCGGTACCCAACCAAGAAGCAGCCATAGACCCATCCACAACCAGCGATCTCACGACCAAAGAACCCGCTCCCACACCCAGCACCGACGCAACGAAACCCGCAGACGCGACAACAGCGAAAGATGAGGCTGCAGCGCCGGAAGAACCAAAGCCTGATTTCAGCATTGGATTAAAAGACTCCGATGCGTTGACAGAGGCAGAGAAGCGCGCTGCGCGAGCAAAGAGATTCGGTATCCCGCAGAATGAAGAGGCGAAGAAGTTAGCGGAGCGAGCGAAGAAGTTTGGATTGGAGAGCAAGGATACGGTTGTTAAGGGGCTGGACTCCGCGTTGCCGGAACGGAAGGCGAAGAGGGGTAGGGAGGGGCGGGAGGAGGGGAGGGCGGCGAAGAGACAGACGCCGGATCGGAGGACGGGGCCGAAGGGGAAGGGTGAGAGAGCTGCTGGTGGGGAGAGGAAAAAGGAGGGTGCTGTTGGAGGGGAGAAGAAGGAGGGTGCTGGTGGTGCGGGAGGAAAGGGAAAGATCGCTGATGATCCAGTCGAGAGGGCGAAGATGGAAGCTCGAGCGAAGAAATTCGGGAAGCCTGTGCCTACTTGATCTCCCCCTTCCCTTAATATCAAGTCGACATACAAGAAACTTACAACATGAACTTGGTCATGGCATTTCTGGCTTGAGACACCTCAATCCCAATCTCACAATATGCACCGCAACGGAAATAGCTTCCATTACTCCATATTTCATACAAGCACGGAATTGGGATCGATGAACAAACAAAGCGGACAGGCGGCGGATTCTCCGCTTCCGAACCGTCTTGTACATGTACACTAGAAAGAAATGAGCTTTTACTGTATCTATGACTCTATGGAGTTTAATATTTTGTGATTCATCATTCATGACTTTGTGGCTTGGGCTGAACACTGCGGAGGGGGACGTGACGGCGCGTAGTAGCGCTGATGATGAAGATCTCGGAGAATTAAGTTAAGTTTAGTGTTGTGCCGTTGGTGATACGGCCCCCATATGGTTCTCTTTTGTTTAGAGGGATGCACGGGCAATGAGGTAGCACGGCATAGTGTGCTGTGGGTGAAACAGTGGCTTTGGCTTGATAGCAGATTTGTGTGTGCCGTTGTATTGTACTGTGATGGGGAGGTAAGATTAGAGCTTGGCTTTGGCGGGAGAAAGGTTGGGGTATGAGCTATCTCTGTCCTGTGATGGATCAGGTTGGATGTTGGCTTGATTTGATGTTTGATAGTGGCGTTAAGGCTTGATATCACGGCTTGAGCTGAGCTGAGCCAGAGCCAGTTTGTTTACCTCGTTACTGTACCTTGCTTTCTACTTTGGTGTATTTTGATAGAGGATAGATGGCAGGGTGGTACACGGCATGCATGGACTGGGTGAGGGAGGGTGTTTCATCTCCACGTGCTGTAGGGGAGGGGAGTGATGAGGAGGTGGATATTGAGGTGGCTGAAGGATGGAGAATCGGTACGATTTGATATTGATTCCTCCACACAATCAGCAATCAACACACACAAGTGCTTGTATGTGATGATTCCTAGCTGAGACAATAGTGAGCCATGTAGGCGTTTGATGTCTCGGCACTCGGTGTTATTAACGCAAGCCATGATTCATCTAACGTTGTTGTCTTACCCCAGATTATATTGCTTCTTCCTTCTTCAAGCCTCAGAGTGAGGGTGTGATTTGCGTCTTTGATCTACTTCGATACATAGGTACCCTACTGTAGTTGCTTCTTCCAGTGAAACGATATGATGTGATGTGATGTGATGTGATGTGAAATTTAGTCTTTGATCTACTTACTGTGCATACAGACAGTACTTACTTACTCGCATTTCAATGCACGACACGACATGACACGAGGCAGGCATGTATGTGCAAGTAATTTCAGTTCCCACAATGCACCTGTGATATCCCTGAAACACGCCTCCACCTCGTGGGAACACGCCGCGTGGCTGATGTAACGATGTCAACTCTATCCCTTCTTGGCCGAAGATCCCCGTTTACCTTAACCGTTCTGGAGATCTAGTTGATGTGAATGGAAGAATGGAAGAATCCTCCAGCCCAGCCAGGCACAGTGCCCGAGAGGCTTGCGCGGAATCGGGAACGGTGGAGGGAACTTGCCCGGACGGGTAGGGAGAAGGCGTTGTGTTTCCTGGATTCAGAGAGGTGGTGGACGAGTCATGGTAGTGGCTTGGGGAATTCGATTGGGATGGGGATGTCGAGGATTTGATTTTGAGATTTTGTGGATTAGACACAAGGGGGAAGGAGTGGGAGGGGGATTGAGCAATAGGGAGACAGAAGCGCGGGTTTGCGAGCTGAGTGGTTGGTGGCACTGGCGAATGGGGGACCCCTGGAGAATCTTAGTTGGTCTAGGGTTGTTTGGAGGATGGAGGATGGGTTGGAGGTGTTTTCGCTGGTTCCGGATAGGGAAGAGAGGGATGGAGATACGGTCCTACAAATGAGGAGTGAGGGAGAGGAGGCCAGGTCTTAATAGGTTGGGAGATTGAGTGCTGAGTTGAGACAGAGGGGATATTTGGAAGCGAAAAGGCTTAGCGGAGGATTTGGAAGGTGACAATAGCAGCCACAAGTAGGTGATCTGTATCCTGGTAGATATTTCTTCGGAGGAGATGATGTGCCTTTGGGATTGGGCTTATGTGAGGACGATCCACCATTCTGGAATTGTGTGAGGGAAGGTTGGTGAAGGAACAGGGGCATCACACCCTTTCGCCGTCACGTTATTTCTACCGGTTCCGACAGAAGAAAAGCCACTCACGTGCATGGGCCAATGACAATCCGGAGAACCCTGTCTGTCTGAAGGACCCCTGTCTCGCCAATCCTTTCCTTGCGCCGGTCTACGAGCCAGACCCGCTTCGGTTCTGGTAGCTACCTATCTGGTTCTGGTTCAAACTTCAGTTGTCACATGTAGTGATCGCTCTGATCTTCAGTATCAAAAACAAGAAGTCTCACTGAGAAAATTTTGCCTGCCACGTCAGAAGAAGAAGAAGGCATTGATTCCAAGGCCTCGGCCACAGGTGAGGTGTGGCGTACTCGTACATGCATGCACAGACTGCGCCACAATCGCGATGATCAGATCAGATCACCCCGAAGCCTCGGATTCTCCAGCGTTATTGACGCACAAACAGGCGCAGACGCCGCTTCGCCTGCTGCCAACAGTGCCAACGCACAACAATTGCCATTCGCTTATGCGCGCTTCAGCTTTGCTGGGAACGTGATCTTGGAATTCGCGTCAAGGTCTACTCCGTACCAATTGATGGTTAGTCAGGTGGCTCATGGCTGACATCAGGCTCCTCTTCTGCGACCAAGACGAAACCAGTCTTCTCCATGCCCCGGAGGATCGACCTTTGATGTTTTTGTCACCTGTCGAATCTGACGATGGCCGGAGTAGGGCGGCAGCGAATCAGATGCTGCTTTCCAAGACGGCGAGAATCCTTGTACATTTCGTCGATGAAAAGAGACTTCACTCTTCAACTCAAATCTGAGTTGCCCGTTCCGGCTGCTATTGCGGAGCTGGAGAGGTATAGATAGGGGGTTTGATCGGCTCATTGGTTTGTTTCTTCCTATGGACGGGTAGGGAGAGACATGAGGTGCAAAATCTAAGTTTCGAAGGGGGAGTTCAGGGGCCTCCTTAAATTGGCGAGCCGCCGGGCTGGAAAAATGTCGGATTCATTGGATGAGAAATTCTGACGGGGGGCCAATGAACAGCCAAAGAACTCTAGTGTTGAAGACGGCTATTTTGGCGTCACATCGGAGCGGAGAGTGAGCCTTCAACCTGTGGACTGAGGATGTCTGTAGACGCTGTTGCTTGGTTGATTTACGGATCTGCCCGCCACGGAAGGGAGGAAGAGGTGGAGCTGTGGGACTGTCAGCACCTTGGGGGTTTCCAGGCTCCCAGCAACCCAGATAGAGACCCACGAAAGACCCTAAGCCTGACATCGAACGAGGGATGCGGCCCGTTGGTGGCCGCGAAGGGAATCGCCGGCTAGCAAATGGGCACTCGAGACGATGGAGAGAGAGTTCAGCAGGCGGCTTTACGTGAGGGAGAGACACAGGTACCCAGGTATCGCTGAAAGCTGACGGGCGTGAGCGATGCCGGTGGACAGAGTGACACAAGAGCAGGTCTCAGCGGTCCCAGCAGGTCCAATGACAGACACCTGATCCTTTCGGATCACTAGAAGCGCAGTGCCGCAGCAGGCCGCCCAGGCGACGACCACAGAAGCCACGAGAGGCCCAAAATAGAGGCAGGGCGAGGCACAGCAAAGCAACAAGCGCGGTGTCCACGATGCGACTCTTCGCTCAAGCCGATGCAGGCCCGCCCTGGGCCCCTCACCAGGCTCTGACCGACACTCGACCCCTCTAACCCGACGAATGACGATGCGGCGCCTAGCAGCAACCTGCAGCGATTGCCCGCAGGGGTTGGCGGCGATTTGCTGCTGGCCGATGCTCGGGTTTTACCATTGCTCTTCACCGCACAAACGTCGCAAGCGAAGTCTGCCTCATCCACCACCACTCACCACCCCGCGCAGCGAATCCCCTCGCGTCGCGGGGGCAGCTCTCTCCCTATAGGCCTCAACACCATGCACTCTTCATACTGCGTGCAGAAGCGTTGAGGACCTGCAGGGCGGCGCAGAGCCTTTGCGCGTCTCTCTCTCCGGCCGACGTTGCGTTGTTGCGTTGCGTTGCTTTTTGCCTGCTTTCTTTCTGCTCCGTTCACTCATGTCCCTCCCTCAGGCGACCGCCTCGAGGGACCTCCCCTCCGCAACGGCTTCTATTCACGTCCTCGGCATCTCCAGTGGCACAGAGCCCAACGAGGTCTGCTCTCCGGCCATCTGCACGTTTGCTGCTGGGATCTTGAGGCCCAACGCCACAGGCCCATATGCCAGCCTTGATATCGTGCTAGTTGCGGTAGTTCTCTGCCCTCACCACCACTGACTTCATATCTCATGCCATCAGCCCTTCCCCAGACAGCCCTTCATCCCGTCCTCAGTACGCTTCTGGAACAATTACTCAAAACGAGGCTTGCGTTACTAAAACCCAGCGGCGCCTCGTCGAGCGTCAACTACACCCTCGTTCCCGTCCCACGGCACGCACCATTACTAGTCCCCCACAGTTCTGGTCCTCGATCCATCGCGACCCTTAACTTCACCAGGCCCCCGTTTCGTTGCCTCTTTTACCTCTTGTTGCTGCTGGAAGGAAATAATATTATTGCTCTTACTATTGCGTTTTATTTTCTTTTCCTCGCACAGTTTCACTACCCTGGAGGTGGCATTTGTTATTCCAGCCCACTTACATATCGGAGGCCTTCGGCACGTGCGAGCACCACTCATCTTGCCACCACCAATTCTTGTCATCGGCCGCTGGATGTAAGCTAGCTACCCTTTCCCGGAGCACCTTTCTTTTTTAGATATCAGTCCTCACGGACCGGAAAAGTTGTGGCATAGCAACTGCAAGCGAGCGAGCTCTTGGATGTAAGTGCCCCACCTACATCAAACCAGTTATTCTCTGACAAATGATTAGATATCAGTTCCTGTCGTACAAAGACCACCTAATTCCAGGGAATGTCGAGCATACATCGTCGTCGTATATTATAGCATTGGGAACACGGAAACCTACATATAGCATTGTGGTAATGCAGACTTAGGAGGATATAATGGCTTCATACAAATCGGGATTCGACCCGCCAACTCGGCCAGGGGAGACAGGGAGGAGTAGGAGGATGGGGCAATTCATGGCGCCAGGTCAGACGAAAGAACATAGGGAGGCAGACATTGCACATATATCGGGGCAGATGGAGGCGAGGAGGCCATATGCCCCGGTGAACCGGCAGGTGCAGACAGGACTTCCCAGGCCGAACTTACGAGATCCATCACCGACTGCAAGACCGGAAGTGCAAAAGCCTGGCACAGGATCAAGATTTGGATTTGGAAGAGTTGCGAGCAAGACGGTTGCCAGAGCGGATCCGCCCGAGTTGAGATCAAAGTCATCACGGAATGTGTTGAGGAGAAAGCCGTCTTCGATAGCACAGGGTGCAGAGAGTTCTCAACCTCCCATGGATAGATCTGTTTCTTCATCGCCCACGAAATGGAATACGACATCTGCAGAGAAGAGACCGAGTATCGACGCTTCGCTCCGAGCTGCGGAGGCATACAATGAGATATATACCAGGCCCAGAGCGAGGGCGCCACCCGCAATGGAGACTCCGAGGATCATTCCAGAGCTGGATAGGTACCGATCAATACCGGATCAAGGTTCGCGGCCTCTTGCAGAAGTACCGCACAAGCTGTCAACCCAAGATCTACCCCCACCAACCCCACTACTGTCTGGAACTCCTGTCTATTCCGGTAGCTATAGTCATCATAGGTATAGTGGTTACAGTGGGAGCGGCTACAGTGGCAGTCCATCAACGCGCTTCTCTGAGTCGCCTGGTCCCGGCGCTTACAGCAGGGATACTACCCCAACATCCATGTCATCCATGTCCCCTGGTATCATAGCTCCTTTGAAGACACCTTCAAGAGTTCGACAAGGTAGTCCGGCAGTCAACAGGCCTCCGGTGACCATGAGAGGGAGATCTGGTAGCACTACGAATGAAACGGAGGTACCAACAGTCGATCCACAAGGTCTTCCATCTCTGCGGGAGTCGCTTACTTCATCATCATCCAACTCAACTGTGAAAGGGGAAGGTAAGACTCGGGAAGGCAAGATTCGGGAAGGCAAAAGTCAGGAAGACAGTAGCCCAGAAGACAAGAAGAAAAAGAAGAGGCTGTCGCCATTGCCACCCAGTCCACCACCACGGAAATCCTCACAGAAGTTCAAGAAGAATCGTCCAGAGGAGCAAGAGTCGCCTTCAAAGCCATCACAAGCACCAGCAAAGCCAGTGATGGCGTCTCCCGAGCTCTCTTCACCGGAAAAGCCAAGACGTGCGCCTCTGCATATCCGCCAAAAGAGCAACCCTCCTGTTCGACCGAGCCGAGAAGGAGCGCCTGATCTGCAGTCACAGTTAGCAGACATGGCTCCAATCATTCAAATCAATCTTGCAGGCCTCAGCTTTCCAGATAGAAGACGAAGTACACTGCCAAGGATGACAGCTAGTTCTCCTCTGCAGACTCAGCTTCCCTCACCAGCCTTCCGACGTCCTTCAGCAGGTTCACCAAGTCCGATCATAACATCACCAAGGGAAGGAACGCCTGCACCGTCTGGTCTGGGCATCGTTCCTGACTTGAGGCCTCCGATCAAGTTATCATCTTCTGGTACTCGCACACCAAGTCCGAGTGTCGCAAACAGCAAGCCTCGCTTTGGACTTTTTGGACGAAGGACGAAGACTGCTCCTGAGCAGGTACCCACTGTTCGGAAAGGACCCGCCGCGGGCACTGGCCATGAAGGATATGGCAGATATGCTGTTCGGGGAAGAAGCAGTAGTGCTGGTGGTCTTGGTCGAGGTCGGGATCGAAGCATTAGTGCGGCAAGCTCATCTCAAGAAAGCTTCGCTAGCACCCGAACTCACGACCCCTTCCTTCTAGAACGAATGAGCCCTGTGATCATTGCTGGGGGCGGAGATATTGTCGAGAACCGAAATGCCTCGTCGGAATTTTATCGCTCAGAAAGCAGTACGAGCATCTCATTGGTCGCCCCTTCGTCCAATGATTCTGGTAGCGTCAGCCACAACCACGAGGTAGCCCGTACCCACGAGGTCGCCGCCCGTACCACCCTGTGGCCCTCAGCGCTTCCCCGAGAAGCTACAAAACGACAATCCGCAATCGCTCCTAAAGGTCGTCGACCTTCAGATAGCAGCGATGATGGCATCGGGAAAAGCTCACTAGCTTTCCGGAGATCGATGCAACGATTGAACAATTCTGCCAGTGCACTACATCTCCCACGTCCGCTCAACATCTCCAAGATCACTGGTCCGGGGTCGATGACTAGTTTGGATGCGAGTATCATGTCAGATGAATCGCAGGCGGATATGCAAATCGAGCTTGGCACAGGTCGAAAAGGAGTCGTTACCAAACCGAAGAAGCTGGAGAAACGTCCCAAGTCACCGAGAAAGTGGAATTTCTTCCATCGGTCGCAACCCAAGCCGCAAGCTCCAACTGCATTACAGGTGACGGTGGGCAAATCTGCCCCCAAGTCGATCCCACATTACGCTTTGCTAGACTCTTCGGATGAGCAGCAGGATCCATTAGATATGCCAGACTTGGAGGACATCTTGCGTGACGCCGATGTTATCAGTCTTTCGAACGAGGAGTTGGATTTGCTGCAGTTTGGTGAAGTGCGTGAGGAGGTGGAGGTCGAACCAGAGGTGGAAAAGCCAGAAGAGAACCCTCCGGTCATCTTCACCTCACCGGCGCCAATGACACCAGAACCACCGACAGACTTTCATCTAGTCAAGGAGACAGCTCCAACCCGTCCCAGTCGACTACCACAAGTAGGAAGAATACCCAAAGTCATCTCTGCACGCCCGCAAGCCACATCGCCAAAGTCATTTTCTCGTCCCTTCGCTCGACTCAGCACTATCCAGCCAATTCAAGGCCCAATCTCATCAATCGACAAAGACTCGGTGGCCGTCGGACCCAGTCCCGAGAAACCATCAACACCAGAACCCTTTCTAGGCGTGCGAAAAGACGACCGACAAAGCTCTGCGGATTCCAAGACCGATAGCACGGCTGCCAGTCACAAGGATTTCCTCGCCTTCTCACCACGTAAGAATTCTGAAGCTACCACGAGCTCCTCTGGTGGGTTGAGCTTCGCAGGTACCACAGCCGTGATCCCCGATCCAAATGCCGCGCTTGAGGAAGACGAAGTATGGGATGAATACGACGACCTGATTGAGACCAATGACAATGACGACACGATCAAAGTGCCCACTTCCGCAACCTCATCACATGGTGGACCATTCCAGTACGAGTCATACGAGTCCCGCCGGATGAGGAAAAGTAAGATTCAGCCTCCAAAGGAGAGTCCAACCTTGGCACAACCGCCGTTGATCAAGGAACCTGCTTCATCTGTGGAAAGGAGATCAGCAATGACGAGTTCAAGCACCTATAGCGCAGATATGAGTGCTAGGATGAAAGATCTCCTCACTACAGTCCAGACACCTACCACACCCATGTCTTTCTCAGATTTCTTCTCCGCGTATGGGGAACGCAATAACTCTACTCCACGAAAACCACAGAATTCCAGCAATCTTTCACCAAAACCGCAACGCGATTCAAGCAGCTCGAGGCACTCGAGAGTTCCGTCTGCGATTGCGAAGTTCGGTGAACCCGAGGATCGAGACAGAGAGAGAGAAAGGGTGGTCGAGAGCCCGATAAGCCAGGTTAATTTGAGGGTGGGGAGTATGACGGTTAGTAAGTGGTTGACGTTTGGACATGTGCTGTTCTCTCCTGCAAGGGAGGATATCATCGCTTCTTCTTTTTATTCAAGTTCTAAGACGCATTCGATTCTTGTTATCGATGGTCTTGGAAACGGTATGTGCCCTCATCTCACAACATCTTCATGAAAGAGGTAGCTAACAATAGATAGATGACTGGTCCTTCTATGCCTCCGAAACCTACTCGCACTCAACATTCTACAACCTCTCACCAACCCGCCCAATTTCCCCGTCTCAGCAACAATCAACCAACCTACCTCTCACACCACCCAACCACCGACAGGTTCAGTACCCTTCCCCAGCAAACAAATTCCCCTTCCCCAGCGGGATGTTCAACGTGGTCGTCTGCCGATTCCCTCCCGCTCTTCCACTCTCATCTTACAACAACATCGTCTCAGAATCAAAGCGTGTCCTCAAACCGGGCGGGTATCTCGAACTCGCGATCCTGGATCTGGATATGTTAAGCATGGGCCCCAAGTCACGTCGTGCCGTTCGCGCGCTCAAGATGCGCCTCCAAGCCACAGACCCTTCGCTCGTTATCAGCAGCGCTTCAGACGTTATACTCAAAGCTGTGGGTAAGAGAGGCTTCACAGGGGTCAAGAGCTGCAATGTTGGCGTCCCCGTCGCATCTGCTGTACCCTCGCCGCCCCTTGAACGCAACGATACCGAGTCTCAGAGGCAGACACAAGCGGGAAGTGGGAAGGAAAGGG
>Ga0302325_10021447_pt1 | contig 13525 bp, 10 predicted proteins | sample Palsa_T0_2_FD_201948 | JGI IMG/M metagenome (GOLD analysis project Ga0302325, IMG submission 201948) | Peat permafrost microbial communities from Stordalen Mire near Abisko, Sweden - Palsa_T0_2 | ecosystem: Environmental > Terrestrial > Soil > Palsa > Peat permafrost | place: Sweden: Abisko... | reverse complement strand
GACTCGCCGCGCAACACGGTCAAGGCGCTGCGCGCATCCGCCCAGTACGGGCAGTTCGGCTCCGCGACCACGATCGCCGCGATGCGCCAGGGCGACCGCCCGGGGGTGATCGACGAGCTCGGAACGTTGTCGTTTATCGAGGTCGAGGCACGCGCGAACGCGCTCGCATGCGCGCTCCGCAGCCGCGGCGTGCGCGAGGGAGAGTCGGTCGGGATCCTGTGTCGCAACCACCGCGGGTTCGTCGACATCACGTTCGCCGCGGCCAAGATCGGCGCGCGGATCCTGCTCCTCAACACAGACTTCGGCGGGCCGCAGCTGACCGACGTGTGCACGCGGGAGGACGTTGCGCTGCTGATCCACGACGAGGAGTACTCAGAGCTCGTCGAGCCGGTTGTGCCACGGCATGGGCGGCTGCTCGGGTGGACCGACGGCGAGCCGGGGCCGGACGCGCTCGAGACGCTGATCGCCCAGTTCCACGGGCAGATCCCGCCGCCGCCGTCCGAGCACGCGAAGCTCGTGCTGTTGACGAGCGGCACCACGGGCACGCCGAAAGGGGCACCGCGCTCGGCGGGCCGGTCGCTCGCTCCGATCGGCGCGCTGCTGTCGAAGGTCCCGTACCGCTCGGGCGAGTCGACGTACGTCGCCGCGCCGATGTTCCATGGCCTCGGCTTCACGCAGATGAGCCTGTCGATGATCCTCGGCTGCACGACGATCTGCGAGCGGCGCTTCAAGCCCGAGCGCGTGCTCGATGCGATCGACCGCGAGCGACCGACGGCGCTTGTCGTCGTCCCGGTGATGCTCGCGCGGATCGTCTCCCTGATGGAGGCAGAGCCCTCGCGCTGGGACACGAGCTCGCTGCGGATCGTGTTCTGCTCGGGCGCACAGCTCGAGGCCGAGCTCGTCCGCCGCGCTCAGAAGACGATCGGCGACAAGCTCTACAACTTCTACGGCTCGACCGAGGTCGCGTACGCCACGTTTGCGACGCCCCAGGACCTGCGCGCGGCGCCGGGCTGCGCCGGCCGGGTGCCGTTCGGAGCGATCGTCAAGTTGTATGACGACGACGGGCGGCCGGTCGAGGGCGTCGGGAGGACGGGCCGGATCTTCGTCGGCAACGGGTTCCAGTTCGAGGGCTATACGGGCGGCGGCAACAAGGAGCTGATCGATGGCCTGATGAGCACCGGCGACGTCGGCCACTTCGACGCCTCAGGGAGGCTGTTCATCGACGGCCGCGATGACGACATGATCGTCTCGGGCGGCGAGAACCTGTTCCCGGGCGAGGTCGAGGAGCTGCTGATCACGCACGCGGCGGTCGAGGAGGCGGGTGTGATCGGCGTCGAGGACGACGACTTCGGCAAGCGGCTGGCGGCGTTCGTTGTCGTCCGCCCCGGGAGCACGATCTCCGAGGACGAGGTGCGGGAGTTCGTCAAGAGCAACCTGGCGCGATTCAAGGTCCCGCGGGATGTCGTGTTCCTGGACGAGCTGCCGCGCAACCCCACCGGCAAGGTGCTCAAGCGCCGGCTGCGCGAGCTGCACGCGGCGGCCGCGGTTGATGCCTGAGGCGGCGCGGCCGGCGACCGCGCCGCGGCGCACGCAAGCGCAGCGGCGGGCGACGACGAGGACGGCGCTGCTCGACGCGGCGCTCGAGTGCCTGATCGAGGACGGCTACGCCGGCCTGACGACGCGCAAGGTCGCAGAGCGCGCCGGCGTCTCGCAGGGGACGCAGATGCACTACTTCCCGACCCGGGCGCGGTTCGTCGCCGAGGCGGTCCGGCACGTCGCGTTCAAGCTCGCGGCCGAGCTGCGCGAGCAGGACACGCTCCATCCGCGGACCGATCGCCGCCGGCTCGAGCTGATGCTCGATCGCACATGGGAGATCCACACCGGGCCCGTGTTCCAGGCGACGATGGAGCTGTGGGTCGCGGCCCGCACCGATCCGGAGATCCGCGAGGCGATGGACGAGGTCGCCCGCGACGTGACGCGGATGATCGCGGCCGGCGCGAGCGAGCTGTTCCCGGAGCTGATGCGCCGCCCGAGCGCGGGCGAGGTGCTCGACATGGGGCTCGCGATCATGCGCGGGCTCGCGCTGCTGCGGTTCGCCGGCGATCACGCCGACGTCGAGCGGCGCTGGCGGCGCGCGCGGGGGCACCTGCTGGAGCTGTACGACGCGCTCTGAGCCGCGTTATTTGACGATCGTGAACGTCAGCGAGTGCGGCTTCGAGCTGCCGCCCGCGCCGGTGGCCGTGATCGTGAGCTTGTAGGTCCCCGGGGCGAGGCGGTGCTTGGCGGTGATGCGTCCGTCGAATGCGAGTGTTCGCTTGCCGGCGGCCGCGGTGAGTGTCAGCGACGTGGGCTTGCGCTTGCGCCTGCGCTTGTGCGCCGTAAACGTGAGCTTTACCCTCGCCGCTGCGCTTAGCGTGAACGTGAACTTAGTCCCGGTCGGCGGGGCCTTGTGCGCGCGCGAGATCGAGGCGAGCTTCGAGCCTTCGCGCCACTTGGAGTGCGTCTGCCTGAGCGCCGAGATCACGGGCACCGGCGGCTTGATTACGACGTAGTCGACCGTGTCGGTGGTCTGGATGCCATCGACCGTCGTCGCGGTGACGGTGAAGGTGTGCGCACCGAGGGTGCTCGTGGGGAGTGGTGCGCCGTTTGCGACGGTCCCCGTGCAGCTCGAGATCGTTGAACCGGTGACCGAGCAGGTATACGCCGCCGTGACGCTCGCGCCCTCGGTGTAGTGGGCACCGCTCGCGGGCGTTGCGATCGAGATCGACGGCGTCGGGTATCCGAACAGATACGTCGCGCCCTCGCCTTTATTGTTCCCGACGGTCTCGTCGGCTGCTCCGACAGCTGCCTCCTGGCCGGCGATCGCGACCGCGGAGCCGAAGCCGTCGCCCGGTGCGCCGTTGGACGGGGTCAGCGTCTGCGTCTGTTGTGCGATCGTGGTGCCCGGCGTGCTCGGCCAGCCCGAGGCGGGCTCCTTGAACACGTACGCCAGCCCGGAGGCGTCCGAGGCGCCCCCGGAGTTCGCGCCGCCTAGCACGGTGGTGCCGTCGGAGGAGACCGCGACCGCGTCGCCGAGCAGCGACTGCGTGACGCCATCAGTCGCCGTCAGCTCATCGTTCTGCTTGGCGGTGACCCAGCCACCGGTGGGCTCGACGTAGACGTAAAGCGCCCCCTGCTTGGTGACGCCCCCGACTGGGGTCCGGTACGGCGCGCCGACCGCAAGCACGTTGCCGGCGAGCGCCAGCGAGTCGCCGAGCTGGTCGCCATCGTCGCCATCGCTTGCCGTCAGCTGCGCGCTCTGGTGCACCGTGCCCGTCCAGCCGGCGGCGGGCTTCTCGAACGCGTACACGCTACCTGGGCCGGGGTGCGCCTCGCCGCTGTCCGAGGCGCCGGCCAACACGGTGTCGCCGTCGCTCGAGATCGCGGCCGCGGCGCCGAGCTCCTCGCCCGCGACGCCGCCGGTCGCGGTCAGCTCGGCGTTCTGGTGCACCGAGCCCGCCCACCCGGTGGGGGGCTTGACGAACACGTAGGCGGCGCCCTGCTCGCTGTTGGCCCCGATCGTCTGACCCCCGCCACCGACGACGAGCGTGGTGCCGTCGGAGGAGATGCCGACGGTCTCGCCGAAGAACGCGATGTCCCCGGTGTCGCTGCCGGTCAACGTCGCGGCCGGTGCCGAACTCGTGGCCCAGCCATTCGGCGGCCTGACGAACACATACGCGGATCCGTCGAGTACGGCGCCGGTGTGGTCGGCGCCGACGATGATCGTGTCGCCGGCCGCGTCGATCGCCACGGCGGAGCCGAAGCTGAGCGCGCTCGCGTCGGTCAGCGTCGCGGTCGGCGCGGTCGCAGCCGCCCAGCCCGCCGCCGGCTCGTCGAACACGTCGACGGCTCCCGCCGGCGGATCGTCGCCGACCTGTCCGACGACGATCGTGGTGGCGTTCGTTGCGATCGAATACCCGAACAGGTTGTCCGCCACCCCGTTCGGCGGGGTCAGCTCGGCCTGCTGAACGAACGGGTCGACCGTCACCGGATAGGTGGCGGAGCGAGCGTCGACGTGGATCAGGAGCCGCCCGGCGGCGAGCGACAGGCTCGAGGGCAGCGTCCGCCCGCGGGCGTCCGTCGCCACCAGGCCACGGTATGCGAGCGAGCCGCCCGGGCCGTGCAGGAGCACGGTGCCGCTGCCCAAGGTGGGGCGCAGATCCCCGCCGAGCGCCAGCGAGAGCGTCAGCTGGCCTGCAGCCGACGCCGGCGGCGATGACAGCGTGAAGCTCTGCTCGAGCCCGAGCGGGCCATTCGCCCAGGTCTCGGTCACGCCCGGGTGGGCGTAAACGATCCGGTTCTCGTGCGCGACCGGCGAGACCGGGCTGAGCTCGGTGCTCCCGTACGCTTGCAGTGCGAGGCGAAGCCGGCCGCCGGCGCCTCGGATCGTGACGCCCGTCGGCGAGAACGCCGCGTCGAGCCGCTGGCCGGCGTTACGGGTCCGCAGCCCGGTGATCCGGTAGCCGGGTTCCTGGGCTCCGAGCGCCGCCGAGATCGGACCGCGCGCGGCGGCAGGGAGGCCGGCGAAACCGCGACTCTGGGTGTGCGCGGGGCCGCCGCGCATCGCCGCGCCGGCAATCGCCGCGACGCCGACCACGACGACCGCCGTGAGAAGCACGGCGGAACGGCGCGAAAGAGGCTTGATCGCCTCGAACATCGGCCGATTATCACGCCTGGGTCGACGGATGTCAGTACCACGCAAGTCTCACATGTTCCGCTGGTCGCATCTGTCAAAGTAATTTCAGGCTTCTGGCCTATCGTGACGATCATGAAATTTCTGCGTACCGTCTCAACTCGGCGCCTGCTGGCGATCATCGTGGGCCTGATCGTCGCGATCGGCGGCGGCGCGGCGATCGCGGTCGCGGCGGCGGGCAACGGACCGGTGCCGAAGCGTGAACCGCTCGCCGAGGCGATCCATCAAGCGCTCAGCGCGCCGACGGTGACGGGGATCAGCGCGCGGATCACGTTCACGAACAACCTGATCAACGCGGGCGACTTCCAAGGGCAGACCGATCCGATCCTGCAGGGCGCGATCGGTCGCCTGTGGATGTCCGACACGCCCGGTGACCACCGACTGCGGATCGAGCTGCAGTCGGACAACGGTGACGCCCAGGTCGTGTTCAACAACGGCTCATTCTCGGTCTATGACCCGTCGTCCAACACCGCCTACGAGGGCACGTTGCCGAGCTATTCCGCGAAGGCCGCCACCGCCAAGGGGCACACCGCAGATGCCGTTCCGACGGTCGCGAAGATCCAGAACGCACTCGGCCGGGTCTCGAAGCGCGTCGACATCTCGGGCGCGATCCCGAGCGATGTCGCCGGCCAGCCGACGTACACGGTCCGCGTTTCGCCCCAGCATGCCGCCGGACTGTTCGGCGACGTGCAGATGGCATGGGATGCGCTCCGCGGCGTCCCGCTGCGGATCGCGGTCTACGCCCGCGGCGACGGCACCCCCGTGCTCCAGCTCGCGGCGACCGACGTCTCGTTCGGAGCGGTACCGGCGGGCGACTTCCAGATCTCACCGCCGCCCGATGCGAAGGTCGTCAAGATCTCGACGCAGAAGCTGTCCGCTTCGGTCCATCGCTCCGCGCGCCGCGTGCGTCGCGATGCGCGCCATGCAGCCGTCAGCGGAGCAGCGGCGGTGGCGAGCCGGGTCCCGTTCAAGCTTGCTGCTCCGGGCACGCTCGCGGGTCTGCCGCGGCGATCCGTGTCGCTGCTCGACTGGGCCGGCCATCCGGCCGCGCTTGTCGCCTACGGACAGAATCTCGGCGGGATCGCGGTGATCGAGCAGCTCCAGACCACCGGTGCGTCGCATGCGAACACCGGCGGCGGGCAGCAGGGCGGTCTGAGCCTGCCTACCGTCTCGATCAACCGCACCACCGGCACCGAGCTCGACACGGCGCTCGGAACACTCGTCCGGTTCACGCGCGGGCAGGTTGCGTACACGGTGATCGGCTCGGTTCCGCCGGCCGCCGCCGACGCGGCCGCGCGCGGGCTATGAGCGACGAACAACCGGCCGACGGTCCACCGCCGATCGAGGTACGCGGGCTCGTCAAGCGTTACGGCGAGCTGACCGCGGTCGCCGGCGTGGACCTGACCGTCCAGCCCGGCGACGTGTACGGCTACCTGGGTCCGAACGGGGCCGGCAAGACGACCTCGCTGCGGATGATGCTCGGGTTGATCCGCCCCACGGCCGGCACCGTGCGGCTGTTCGGGCGCGACCCGATGGAGAGCGTGGCCGCGCTCGACGGCGTGGCCGGGTTCGTCGAGGCGCCGACGTTCTACCCCTACCTCACGGGCCGGCGCAACCTCGAGCTGCTGGCGGCGTTCGACGGCCACGGGGCCGGGTCCCGGATCGACGAAGCGCTCGCCACGGTCGAGCTCGCCGACCGCGCCAAGGACCGCGTCGGCGGCTACTCGCACGGGATGCGCCAGCGGCTCGGGATCGCCGCCTCGCTGCTACGCGCGCCGAAGCTGCTGCTGCTCGACGAGCCGGCGACCGGGCTCGACCCGGCCGGGATGCGGGACATGCGGCTGCTGATCCGGCGGCTCGCCGACGACGGGATGACGGTCCTGCTCTCGAGCCACCTGCTGGCCGAGGTCGAGGAGCTGTGCAATCGGGTTGCGATCGTCCGCAGCGGAAAGATCGTCTACGAGGGCGAGATCGCGGCGCTCAAACGCGGCGCCGGAACCGAGTACGGCCTGTCGACGACCGACGACGAACGCGCGCTGGCAGTGTGTCGCGCGCAGCCGGGCGTTTCCGACCTGCATCAGAAGCACGGGCGGATCGTGTTTACCGCTGACGAGCCGACCGCCGCACAGCTCTCGCAGGCGCTGATCGAGGCCGGCGCGTTGATCTACGCGCTCGCGCCTCAGACGGTCACGCTCGAGGACCTGTTCTTCTCGCTCACCGAGGACGGCGATCCAGCCGTCACCCCGGCCGTTGCCGAGCCCGCCGAGATGGCGCCTTGAACCCGGGCATGCTGACCGTCTACCGCTGGGAGCTACGCAAGCTTCGCTACCAGAAGCGGACCTACATCGGGCTCGGCGCCGCGGTGATCGTCCCCATCCTGTTCGTGGCCGCGGTCCACTTCCGCAACCACCATGGCCACGATGACTTCGCGTTCTCGTCGTACCTGAACCGGAGCGGCCTCGCTGTGCCGCTGGTGATCCTGCTGTTCGGCGCGATCTGGATGTTCCCGCTGATCACGGCGCTCGTGGCCGGCGACATCATCGCCTCCGAAGACCACAACGGGACGCTGAAGACGATCTTCACGCGCTCGCTCGAGCGCTGGCAGATCTTCGCCGGCAAGACGCTCACCGCGGTCACGTACGGGGTCGCGGCGATCCTGCTGAACGGCACGGTCGCGATCGTCGTGGGCTGTCTGCAGTCGGGCTTCAACCCGCTCCAGAGCCTGTCGGGGACGATCGTCTCGGCGCCGAAGGGGCTCGAGCTTGTGTACGTCAGCCTGCTGATCTACCTGCTCCCGATCCTGGCGATCGTCTGCATCGGGTTGCTGCTGTCGGCGATCACCCGGAATAGCGCCGCGGCCGTGGTCGGGACGCTGATGATCTCGCTCCTGATCCAGCTGATCGGGATCCTCCCCGGCCTCGGAGCCGTGCAGCCGTATCTGCTCTCGACGCAGTTCAACGCGTGGCAGGGGCTGCTGCGGACGCCGATCGACTGGGCGCCGATCGTGCAGTCAGCGTGGGTGTGCGCGCTCTACGGCCTGCCCGCGCTGGCGGCCGCGTTCCTTGTGTTCCTGCGCCGCGATGTCGCGGGTGGCTGAGGCGGGCGCTCTCCGAGCACGGCCGGCCCCGGCGCCGAGCGCGTCTTGGTCGTCGACGACGACCCGTCGTTGCGGCGGATGCTCGAGCGAACGCTCGCCGCCGAGGGATATGAGGTGACCGTCGCCGGGGACGGCGGCGACGCGCTGGCGGCCGTCGAGCGGGCGGCGCCCGACGTGATCGTGCTCGATGTCGCGCTCCCGTCGATGGATGGGCTCGCCGTGTCCAGGCGGCTGCGCTCGCGCGGGCTCGGCACGCCGATCCTGATGCTGACAGCGCGCGACGCTGTTCCGGATCGCGTTTCCGGGCTCGAAGCCGGCGCCGACGACTACCTCGTCAAACCGTTCGCGATCGCCGAGCTGGTGGCGCGGCTGCGGGCGCTGACGCGCCGCCCTGACGCCGGCGCGCTGCTCTCCTACGCCGACCTGATCCTCGACCTCGCGGCCGGGCGCCCGACGCGGACGGGCCGTTCGATCAAGCTCACCGGGCGGGAGCTGGCGCTGCTCGAGCTGCTGCTGCGCGATGCCACCCGGACGGTCACGCGCGAGCGCGCGATCGACGAGATCTGGTCCGGCGCGGCCGAGCCGAACGTCGTCGACCGCTATGTCACTCGGTTGCGGCGGAAGCTCGGCGAGCCGAAGCTGATCCAGACGGTGCGTGGCGTCGGGTTCGTGCTTCGCGCGTGAGCGCTGTAGTGGTCCGGTGCTAGCAGGCGACGCCGTTGAGCATCGACTGAGCTTCGTCCTCGGGCACTGGGTGGCCGAACAGGAAGCCCTGCGCGCCGTCGCAGCCGAGCGTCCGGACCTGGTCCAGCTGGGCATCAGTCTCCACGCCCTCGGCGATCACGCTCAGTCCGAGCGCGTGCGCGAGCTCGACGACGGCACCGACGACAGGACCCTGGTTGGGCTCGCTGAGGAGGTCGCCGATCAAGCTGCCGTCGATCTTCAGTGTGTCGAACGGCATCAGCCTGAGGTTCGCGAGCGATCCGAGCCCGGTGCCGTAGTTGTCGATCGTGAGCCCGACCCCGAGTGTCTTCAGACCGCCGAGAACGCGTGCGGCGAGATCGGGATGGTCGGCCAGCGCGGTCTCGGAGATCTCGAGGCAGAGCGCGTTCGGGTCGCTGCCCCGGCCGTGGAGCGCGCCCGCGAGGCTCGCGACGAGGCCGGTGTCCTCGAGCTGGCGCGAGGACAGGTTGATCGAGATCGTCAGCTCCGGATTGGTAGCGCGCCAGCGGTCGAGCTGCGTCAGCGCCTCCTGGAACACGAACTCCCCGATCCCGAGCACGAGGCCGGTCTCCTCGGCGAGCGGCAGGAACTCGCCGGGTGCCAGCAATCCTCGCTCGGGATGCTGCCAGCGCACGAGCGCCTCGAACCCGGTGACCTGGACGCTGCCGTTGAATGACACCCTCGGCTGGTAGTGGACCCGCAGCTCGGAGCGCTCGATCGCGAGCCGCAGCGCCGCCTCGAGCTCGAGCCGTTCCATCGCGCGGGTGCGCGAGCGATCGTCGAACAGTTCGTAGCGCGAGCGGCCTAGCTCCTTGGCCCGGTACATGGCCGCGTCGGCCTCGCGGATCACGGTCTCGGGCGGGATGTTCGGGTCGCCGACCATCGCGATCCCGATGCTGACCGTGACCAGCGCCTGTCCTCCATCGAGCCCGATCGGCGCAGCGGCCACGCGGCTGATGCGCTCGGCGATCAAGACCACTTCGCGCTCGCTCGCGAGATCCTCGAACAGGAACGTGAACTCATCGCCGCCGAATCTCGCGACCGTGTCCATCGGGCGTAGCATCGCCTGCAGCCGCTCGGCGAGCGCGGCCAGCACCTCGTCGCCGGCGGCATGGCCGAGCGAGTCGTTCACCTCCTTGAAATTGTCGACGTCGAGGAACAACACCGCGACCGACGCGCTCGTGCGCTGCGAACGGTCGAGCGCGACCCCGAGCCGATCGAAGAACAGGGCGCGGTTCGGCAGCCCCGTCAGCGGATCGTGCAGCGCAAGCTGGGCAAGTTGGACCTCGGACCGCTTGCGTTCGATCGCGTACGCGAGCGCACGCCGGAGCACGCGCGGGTTGAGCTCGGACTTCGGGAGCAGGTCCTGGGCGCCGGCCCGCAACGCCTGCAGCGCCCCGTCTTCGTCGGCCTCCGGGGTGAGCACGATGATCGCCACGTCCGGGGCGGACGTGTGAACGTGCGCGATCAGGTGGAACTCGGACAGGTCGCGAAGTCCGAGCAGCACGCAGGAGGCGCCATGATCGAGCAGCTCCTGGGTCGCGTGCTCGAGCCGGGAGGCGTGCAGCAACACGAGCCCTTCCGGCCACGTGGTGCGCAGCATCTCGGCGATCAGCATCGCATCGTGCGTGTCGTCTTCGATGAGCAGGACCCGGGCCGCTCCACCCGATCCCCTCGTGTCATCCATTACGAGCGGGGCCCCTCAGTCAGATGCAAAGCTCCTAATTGCTCACCAAACATGCCCATCTCAGCTTAATTCCAAACAAAGCTCAGGGTTGGTCGCTTGCGCTCCATAATCCGGACCTTCTCGACGCTGCGTGCCCGCCTAGTGGCGATTTCGGTCGGCTCGATCCTCGCCGCCGTTGCGCTGTTCGCGGTTGCGACGCTGCTGCTCGTCAACCACGAGCTGCGCAGCACGCTAGACGCCGACCTGCGTCAGCGCGCCGAGAACGTGGCGCAGCTCGCGGTGCTCGCGCCGGCGGTGCTGACCGAGCCCGGTGCGCTCGAGAGTCCCGTCTCGGGCCGGCAGATCGCGGTCGAGGTGATCGACGCGCAGGGACGCCCGATCGCCCGCTCGCTGAGCCTCGGCGCCCAGTTGCTGCCAGAGGACGCGCTCGCGCGCTCGGCTCGGATCGGCGGACGGACGGGATACGAATCCATCTCCATTGCAGGGCGGCCATTTCGGATCTTCGCCGCTCCGATCGCGCGCGCCGGCGGCCCGGCGGCTGGGGGCGCAGTGCTGGTCGCATCCGACACGGCTGACATCAGCAACACCGTCCACGAGCTCGCGCTCGCGCTGGCGCTGAGCGCACTCGGCGCGGCGCTGGTCGCGGCGCTTGCGGCGGCGGTGCTGACCGGCCGCGGACTCGCACCCTTGCGCCGGCTGGCGGTCGCCGGGCGCGAGATCGAGCGCACGGCAGACCCGGCCCGGCGCCTGCCGGATGTCGGAGCCGCTGACGAGATCGGCCAGCTGACGGGCGTGCTGAACCGGATGCTCGAGGCGCTCGAACAGGCGCGGGCCGGCGAGCGACGGTTTCTCGCCGACGCCTCGCATGAGCTGCGCACCCCCGTAACGGCCTTGCTCGGGAACGTCGAGTACGCGGCGCGGCACGGTGCGAATCCGGATGTGCTCGCCGACCTACGGCGCGACGCGCAGCGGCTGGCGCGTTTGGTCGACGACCTGCTCGTGCTCGAGCGGGCGGCCTCACCCGCGTCCGCGGAAACGGACGTGATCGAGCTCGACGCGCTCGTGCGCGCGCTCGCCGCGGAGTATCAGCGCGAGCTTGATCTCCGGGAGTTGGTGCCCATCCGGGTGCGCGCTGATCCCGAGTCACTCGGCCGCGCGGTCCGGAACCTGATCGACAACGCGCTCGCCCACGGTCCCGCTGAGGGGCGCGTAACGGTTGCGCTCGCCCGCGAGGACGGCCGTGCGCTGCTGACCGTCAGTGACGAGGGATCGGGTCCCGACCCCGTGGACCGCGAGCACCTGTTCGAGCGCTTCTGGCGTGGACGCGACGCGGCGGGGCGGCCGGGATCTGGCCTTGGCCTGTCGATTGTCGCCGCGATCGCCGTGCGTCACGGCGGCCGGGTGACGGTCGACGGGGCGGCGTTCACGATCGACTTGCCGACGCTTCCGGGATGAGCGGATTCTCATCCCGATCTGAGCTTGATCTTACGTGTGTGCGGCTAACTTACGATCATGGTTCGCGAGTCAGCTTCCGAGTTGCACGTCCGGGGCGTTCGCTCCGCGGCGCAGGTGGACCGTGACGCGGCGCTGATCCGGGTGAGTCGCACGCGCCGGCTTGTGCTCGGCGCCGCCACGGCCCTGACGGCCGGCATCGCGGCGCTCGTTTCGGCGGTCGCCCCGGGGAAGACCAGCGCGAGCACGGCGGACCATTCGGTCAGGAGTGCGGCGCCTGGCTTCCCCGCGTCGGCAGCGAGCTCGAATCGCATGCCGCCGCTCGCGACGCCGACCGAGCTCGGTCTCGGGGCCGGGGAGGCGCCGAAAGCAGCGCCGTCGCCCTCGAGCGGCTCGTCGTCTGGCAGCTCACAGTCCCAGGCGGCGGCCCCGCAAGCGCAATCCGTCGCCCCGTCCGCGCAGTCGGTCGCTCCGCCCGTGCAGCAACAGCCCGTCCAGCCGCAGCCCGCGCCCTCCGCGCCGGTCGTCTCGGGGGGCTCGTGAGCGGTGCGGGTGAGCTGACGGTCTCACGCCGGTTTGACGCATTCGGGGGCACCGCGATCGTCGCCGTCACCGATCCGGACGGGCTCGAGCGCGCGTGCGAGCACGTGCGCGAGACCGTGCGCGGATTCGACGCGGCGTGCTCGCGGTTCCGTCCGGACTCCGAGATCACCGCCGTCAACGCCGCCGCCGGCGAGCCGGTCAAGGTCGGGCCAATGCTGCTCGAGGCCGTAGAGGCCGCGCTCCGCGCCGCGCGACTGACCGGCGGTGACGTCGACCCGACCGTCGGCGGGGCGCTGATCGCGCTCGGTTACGACCGAGACTTCGACTCTCTGCAGGGATCCTCGTCCGTGTCGATCGCGGCCGTCCCCGGGTGGCACACGGTGGCCGTCGATCACGAGGCCGGGACGATCCGGGCCCCCCGCGGGGTCGCGCTCGACCTCGGCGCGACCGCTAAAGCGCTGGCCGCCGACCGCGCCGCGGCCGCGGCGCGCGACGCGGTCGGCTGCGGCGTCCTGGTGAGCTTCAGTGGCGACATCGCGCTCGCCGGCGAGGCGCCGGACGGCGGCTGGCGGGTGCGCGTCACCGACGATCACCGCTCCGGCGTCGAGGCCCCGGGCCAGTGGGTCACGCTCCGGTCCGGCGGGTTGGCGAGCTCGAGCACCACGGTCAGGCGCTGGCAGGCGGGAGGCGACGCGATGCACCACCTGCTCGACCCGCGCAGCGGTCGCCCGGCTGCGGTCGTGTGGCGCACCGCGAGCGTGACCGCGAGCTCCTGCCTGGATGCGAACATCGCCTCGACCGCGGCGATCGTGCGCGGCGAGCGCGCACCCGAGTGGCTCTCGTCGCTCGAGATCCCGAGCAGGCTCGTGCATTTCGACGGGGCCGTAGTTCACCTCGCGGGCTGGCCGGCGGAAGGTGACGACCTGCCTGCGCGCGAACAGCCGAGGTGCGGATGACGCTCCCATTCGCGCTCGCCGGGCCAAGCTTGTACTGGTATCTCACGCGCGCGACGGGGTTCGTCGCGCTCGTGCTGTTGACCGCGAGCGTCGTGCTCGGGATCCTCGGGCCGCTGCGGGTGTCGGCCCCGCCGCGGTGGCCGCGGTTCGCGATCGAGACCGTGCATCGCGATGTCTCGCTGCTCGTGCTCGTCGTGCTCGCGATCCACATCATCACCACGGCGCTCGACACGTTCACCTCGATCAGCCTGACGGCGGGCGTGATCCCGTTCATCTCCAACTACCGGCCCCTGTGGCTGGGGCTTGGGACGGTGTCATTCGATCTGCTGATCGCG
>Ga0302325_10021445_pt1 | contig 13525 bp, 12 predicted proteins | sample Palsa_T0_2_FD_201948 | JGI IMG/M metagenome (GOLD analysis project Ga0302325, IMG submission 201948) | Peat permafrost microbial communities from Stordalen Mire near Abisko, Sweden - Palsa_T0_2 | ecosystem: Environmental > Terrestrial > Soil > Palsa > Peat permafrost | place: Sweden: Abisko... | reverse complement strand
GCACACGGCACTCCATGATGCGTCAAGCTCGGCGCGCCGCTCGGCAAGCTCCCGATCGAGGGAGTCGATGGCCTCGCGAGCGGCCCCGCTCTCCAGCATGCGCACCTTGCGCGCGAGAACGTCGGCCTCGATCGAGCGCGCGACGTAGTCGAACCTTGCTCGGACCAGTTCGAGCCGCTCGTCGTAAAGCTTCTTCGCCTTGACGAGGACCCGCTCCCGGACGCCGATCTTGCCGAAGTCGTGAAGGAGGCTCGCGTATTCGAGCTCGCGCAAGTCTTCCGGCTTGAAGGAGGCCGCGGCGTAGGGCCCCAGCGACTCCGAGTCGACCACCTTCGCGAGCTCCACGGTGAGATCCGCGACGCGGCGCGAGTGGCCGCTGGTCGTGGGATCGCGCGACTCGATCGCCTCCACGCTCGCCTTGACGAAGCCCTCGAAGAGTTCGCGAATCTCTTCGTACAGCATTGCCGTCTCGAGCGAGACGCCGGCCTGCGCCGCGAGCATCTCGAGGATCTCTTGGCTGCGCTCGTCGAACGGAACGACCTGCTCGTCGACGTCGACCCGGCTGAGGAGCTTGCGGCCGGCGTCGCGCTTCTTGTTGATGAGCTGGATGACGCCGATGACCTCGTCGCGCTGACTGATGAGCGGCGCGACGAGCATCGATCGCGTGAAGTACCCCGTGCGCCGGTCGAAGCTCGGGTCGAAGCTGAACGTCGACCCGGCGGGCAGCTCGTACACGTTGGGGATGTTGAGCGTCGTCTTGCTCATCGCGGCGGTGCCCGCCATCGAGCGGTCGCTGAGCGGCATCGTGAACTCGCGGGAATCGAAGGTCACGCTGTCGTTCTGCGTCAGCTTGAAGCGAAGCAGTGTCTGCGCACCCTGGTGCTCGAGGATGTAAATCGCTCCGGCGTCGGCCCCCGTGACGAAGCGGCTCTTCTCGAGGATGACGCCGAGCAGCTTGTCGACGTCGCGCACCGTGGTCATGGCGCGCGCGATGGTGATGAGCTCCCCGAGCTCGTACCGGTAGCGCCGCACCCATTTGCCGCGCGCCTCGGCGCGGGACTTGGCCTCCAGGAGCTCGAACGCGCGCTCTACCGCGAGGGAAAGGTCGTTCTGGTCGGGATCGTCCGGCAGGACGGTCGCGAGGCCGCGGTTGGTCGCGTCGGTGAGCGAAGCGCTCTCGGGACGCCCGACGAGGACGATGAGGGCCGTCCCCTCGGCCAGAAGCTCGGCGAACGGAGTGAGAATGTCGCGCGCGCGGTCCCACACGGCGGCGGGGGCGAAGACGACGCACAGGCGCCCGCCCGCACGACGGCTCGCCGCGTCGAGCGCACGCCACGCGACGACGAGGAGCGCATGTGGGCGGCCGATGACGTCGCCGCTCAACCGACTGTCGGCGCGAAGGAGCTCTTCGACACGGTTCATCGAAACGACGATGGGGCTGTCCGCGGGCGCGCCCTCGGCACCGACCTTCGCCTGGATGCTCACGGAGCACGCTCCTTGTCGCGCGCCTCGTAGCGGACGATGATCTTCTGAACGAGCGGGTGGCGCACGACGTCCACGTCGGAGAAGTGGCAGAACGCGATCCCCTCGACGCCATCGAGCAGTTGCCGCGCCTCGGCAAGACCGCTCGCACGCCCCACGGGAAGGTCGACCTGTGTGACGTCCCCCGTGACCACGGCCTTCGAGTTGTGACCGAAGCGCGTCAGGAACATCCGCATCTGCTCGCTCGTCGTGTTCTGCGCCTCGTCGAGGATGACGAACGAATCGTTCAGCGTGCGGCCCCGCATGAAGGCGAGCGGGGCGACCTCGATGTGCCCGCGCTGGATGAGCCCCTGCGCCTTGTCGAGATCCATCATGTCGTCGAGAGCGTCGTAGAGCGGGCGCAGGTACGGGTTGACCTTCTCGGCGAGGTCGCCGGGCAAAAAACCGAGCTTCTCCCCGGCCTCGACCGCGGGGCGGGTGAGGACGATGCGCTTGACCTGACGCGCCTGGAGCGCGGCGACGGCGACCGCCATCGCGAGATACGTCTTCCCCGTACCGGCGGGGCCGATGCCGAAGGTCAGGTCGTGCGAGCGCATCGATTCGACGTAGCGCTTCTGCGCAAGCCCGCGCGGCCCGACGGGGCGGCGCCCCGGTCCGAGCGGCACGGCGTCGTCGAACATGTCGCGGAGCTGCACGTGCGGCTCGCTCCGGAGGACGCGGAGCGCGCGCGCGATGTCACTCACCTGGACGTCCACGCCCTGGCGCAAGAGAAGCGCGGTCTCCGCGAGGAACCGCTCGGCGAGCGCGACGTCGACGGCGTTGCCTTCGAGCAAGATGGTATTGCCGCGCAGGCCGACCGAGACACCGGTCTCGCGCTCGAGCATCTTGAGCTTCTCGCTGTCTCGCCCGGCGAGCGCGAGGAGCACCCTCGTGTCGTCCACCTCGAGCTGCGATGACGCCTGGACGCTCTTCGCGGGACCGCGCGGCTGTTCGGCGTGGCGAGCCATTCGGGGGATAGCGCGCAGGATAGCAGCGAAAGGCGCATATCCCACGCCGTGCTAAGTCGGGCGCTCCGAATACCGAATATGGCCAGACCCAAACGCCAGGAGGCTGGACTCGCCGGTGGAGTGACCGTCATCGGTGCTCCCGCGACGACGCTCCGGGACTTTTACCATCTGTTCCTCCGAGCTCGGTGGTCCGTGGCGCTGCTCGCCATCGTGGGCGCGTACCTCGCGCTCAACGCCGTTTTCGCGGTCGGCTACTACGCCCTTGGAGGCATCGCGAACGCCGCCCCGGGCTCGTTTTTCGACGCGTTCTGCTTCAGCGTCCAGACGATGGGGACCGTCGGCTACGGCGCGATGTACCCATCGAGCGCGGCCGCGAACGTCATCGTGATCGCCGAGTCGGTGACGAGCCTCATCGTCACCGCGGTGGCGACGGGCCTCATCTTCGCCAAGTTCTCGCGCTCGACCGCGCGCGTCGCGTTTTCGCAGCATGCCGTCATCGGGCCGATGGACGGCGTACCGACGCTGATGCTGCGTGTCGGCAACGAGCGAGGAAACTCGATCCTCGAGGCGACGATCCGCCTTGCAATCATCCGTACGGAGAAGACGAAGGAAGGAGCGACGTTCTACCGGATGTACGACCTTCGCCTCACGCGCGACAGGTCACCGGCCATGGCGCGCTCGTGGAACGTGCTTCATCCGATCGCGCCCGACAGCCCCCTCTTCGGTGCCACCCCGGAGTCGGCGAAGCGGGACGAGATCGAGCTCGTCGCGACGCTGGTGGGGGTGGACGACACCTCGCTTCAGCCCGTGCACGCCCGCAAGCGGTACGCGGAAAGCGAGATCGTCTGGGGCGCCCGTCACGCCGACGTCCTCAGCGAGGACGCTCAGGGCAACCTCATCCTCGACATCCGCCGGTTCCACGACGTCGTCCCCACCGAACCCATCGAGGGGTTCCCCTATCCGAAGAGATAGAGAACACCGCCAGGACGCCAGGGGAGATAGGGACGCCACGAGAGAGAGAGTCTCGCTTGGCGTCCCTAATCTTCCGGGGCGTCCGGGCGGTTCTCTTATTCTTCTGTGGGGTTCGCCATCTTGCGGGACCAGAGGATGGCGTCCTTGCGGCGACCGCCGACGAAGAGGTGGTCGGCCAGAAGGCCCGTGCGGCGGAAGCCGTTGTGGACGAACGCCGTCCCCAGCGCGACGTCGTCGGTCGGCGCGAGGGAGAAGCAGCTGACGACCTCCTCGGACATGAGCTTCTCGCACAGCGACCGCAGCGCCGCCGTCGTCCCCGCGATTTCGGCGTCGGTGCGCGGACCGCGCAGGAGCTCGAGGTACGCGTTGCCGAAGCACACCTGCGACTCGGTCGAGGCCTGCAGCGTGAAGCCGCCACGCGCGGTGACCGCGAAGTAGCGCCGCACGACGTCGCGCCCGAAGGGCTCGAACCCGGTCATCGCATCCCCGCGGTGCAGCGCGGCGGCGACCGCCCTGCGCGCTTCCACTTCACCGACGACCGCGACCTTCGCCTGCGGAAGGGCTTTGGCCGCGAGGTCCTTCGCGGCGCGCTTCGCGAGCACGATGGTTCGCTCCATCCGCTGGTGGGCCTCCGACAGAGGTGCCGGGCCGGTCGCGGGCTCGGCCACGATGAGGCGCGTCTCGCTTTGCATGGGGACGTCGTCCAGGTCGGCTTCGGGGAGAGGCCGGCCGCGCGTGAGCGGACGCAGCGGCGGCCCGGACGGAACAGTGCAGCCAAGCATGAAAGCGTCGCTTCGCTTGTAGAAGCCGGGGATATTCCCCTCCTTCACGAAGCCGAGCTTTTGCCAGGTCTGCACCTCGTCTCGTTCGACCAGCGTGTAGACCTTCTCGACGCTTTCACGCTGCGCGACCGAGAGTACGACGCGCCTCTTGGCGGTCGACGGGCCGGCGCGGAAGTCGACCACCCGCATGATGCGGGCGCGACGGTTGACCAGGAAGCAAAGGGAGACGGCCTCGGTCTGGACGAAGATCTCGTCCGCTTTGCCGGCCTTTTGCTGCGACTGCGCTGTTGCCCACGCCTTGGCTGCCATTGGTCCCGGGCCCCCCGATGCCTCGTTTCAAAGTTGCAACGGCACTAGCACGGTGACAAGGGTCGGTCAAACCCAAAGCCCATGCGAATCGAGGGCTTGTGGCGAATTGCAGAACGGAAAACGTCATGTGACGGGGGGGCGTCAACCCACCAATCTGGATACCTCGGCCTCGGTGACGCCGAGCTTCGCGAACGCCTCGGCCTGACGTGTCTTCGGAATCGAGACGAGCGTGGGCATCCCTCCCGAGAGTCCGAGGATTTCGAGGAAATTGACGCCGCTGCCGTAACGCGCGGCCAAGGTCAGCGTGTCGAGGTCGAGCACGAGAGCAAGGCCGGCGCGCTCCTGGCCGAGCAAGAGAAGGAGAGTCTTGTCGTACTTGCCGTGGTGCGCGGTCGCCTCGACGAAGGCCATCGAGTGAATCGACGGCGGCAATGCCGTACCGGAGGGCAGCTCGACCACCGCGTAGCGCGCAGCGATCTTTCGGGTGAGCTCCTCGATGGGCGCGAGTTCGGAGGCGGCCTGGTCGATCGGCTCCCAGAGCGAGGCATCCGACAGTCCCCCCGCGAGGTGCCGGACAACGAGCCCGAGGAGCGAGGTATCCCTTCCCCTCGCGCGAAGGGCCCTGTCGAATCGATACCCGATGGGGCCGGGCTGGCCGATGCGCGTGTCGATGGCGCGCGCGTCGTCGTCGGCCCCGGGGTAGGGCTCGGTGCCTCCGCGGATCCATTTGGCGGCGCTGCAAAGGCCGTCGAAGTCCGTGTGGCACACGATGGTGTCGACGGGGCCGATGCGTTCGACGACCGCCGGGGTGACCATCTCGGGGCACGCTCCGTGCTCGGCCTTGGTGGCGAGGACAAAGCGCGGGTCGCCGCTGTAGCGGGCATGAAGGACGTGGTCGTGGTGGTCGACCCATCCGGCGAGGCGGGAGCCGAGCTGCTCGATGAAGGGGCGGGTGATCTTCTCGAAGCCGCCGCTCGAGGCCTCCGACGCGAACGCGACGTCAAGTACGACCACGCGCCCCTTGAGGTCGCGCGCGCGCGGCAACTTGCGCGGCGACGCAAAGGCGAGCTCGGGGCGAGGGGACATGGCCATGTGTGTAGCTGAATCTTCCTGCCTTCGTCCTGGCGTCCTTGGCGTCCTGGCGGCCATCTCTTCTCGGTGTAGTCTCCGCGGACGATGTCCCAGTTGCCGCTGACGTTCGATGCGCGAGGCCTGATTCCCGTCGTTGTCCAGGACCACCTGACGGGCGAGATACGGATGGTGGCGTTCGCGACGAGCGAGGCCGTCCGGAACACGATGCGGACCGGCCGCGCCACGTTCTGGAGCCGGTCGCGTGGAGAACTCTGGGAGAAGGGCAGGATGAGCGGCAACGACATCCGGGTCCTTCGCGTCTTGGTCGACTGCGACGCCGACTGCGTCGTTTACTCGAGCGAGCCTCATGGAAACTCGTGCCACACCGGCGCGGAGAGCTGCTTCTTCCAGGCGCTCGACGGCGACACGCTCGGGCAATCGAACCAGCAGCCGCAGACACTCTTTGCCGTCCTCGAGTCCGTTCTCGAGGCGCGAAAGACATCGACCGGAACGGCGAGCTACACGAAGACCCTTTACGACGGCGGAGCCACGGCCATCGGGGCGAAGGTCCGCGAAGAAGCGGATGAATTCGGTCGCGCCCTCGCGACGGAGACCGACGAGCGCGTCGTCAGCGAGGCGGCGGACGTCGTTTACCACATGCTCGTGGGCCTGAGGTCGCGCGCCATCCCATGGCGCCGCGTTCTCGCCGAGCTCGGAAGGCGCCTCGGGACGAGCGGCCATAGCGAGAAAGCGGGACGTGCGGAAGAGACGGAAGAGGCGCAAGCGTGAGAAGCCCGCAAGCGTGAGAGTTTGACACTCTTTCTCGCGGAGGCTTATCCTCCGAACCGGCGGAATTTCATATCCTTTCCGCATCAGGACGCTAGCCCATGCCCACCAAAGTCCTCGTATTCGAGAGCGATTCGGCGTTCGCCGGCGAGCTCCGGAACGAGCTCGGCAAGCTCGGATGCGCCACGACCGTCGTGGACGACGGCAACGTGGGGCTGCAGCAGGCCGGTGCCGACAAGCCCGACCTCATCCTCCTGTCGATCGAGCTGCCGCGGATGAATGGTTTCTCGGTCTGCAACAAGCTCAAGAAGGATGCCGGGCTGAAGGACGTCCCGCTCATCATCATGTCGAGCGAGTCGAGCGACGAGACGTTCGAGCAGCACAAGAAGCTCCGGACGCGGGCAGAGGACTACGTTCACAAGCCAATCGCGTTCGGCGAGCTCTTGCAGCACATCCGAGGATTCGTCTCGATCGAGAACGCCCCGGTCGCGGATGCCGACACCATCGTCATCGACGACGAGATCGAGGTCGGCAGCTCGGACTATCTCATCGAAGAAGACGCGATCGTCCACGCGACCGAGAAGCCGGAGAAGAAGGTGGACGCAGACATCGATGCGTTCGCGGAGTCGGCCTTCGGACGGCTCACCGAAGTCGAGGCCAGCCCCCCCCCGCCCGTCGAGGCGCGATCGAATCGCAACGGCGCGGCCGCGGAGGGTCGCGCTGCATCGCCGCGGTCGGTGCCGCCGCCCCCGCGCCACATGAGCGCGTTCCCGAGGTCCCTCACCCCGGCCGCACCCCCGGTGGACACGGCCGAGCTCACGCGGCTCCGGGACGATCTTTCGCGCGCCAAGGAGCGGCTCGACGGCGCCGAGCGCGAGATGGAAGAAGTACGGCGGGAAGCCGACAAGCTGCGCCTCGAGGCCGGCGAGGCCGAGCGGCTGGTGCGCGAAGTGGACGAGCTGAAGACCAAGCTCGCTTCGAGCCCCAAGGGCGGTGGGGTTTCGAGCCGTGACTTCTTGGATCTGCGCGAGGCGCTGAACAAGAAGGACAAGGAAATCCTCGCGCTGAAGGAGCAGCTGTCGAAGAAGGACAAGGAGATCGTCGAGACGCAGGACAAGATGCTCGCGCTCGAGCGCGGCAAGGCCGACCTCGACGATCGCATGCTCGTGGTCGAGCGAGAGCTCAGCGAGACGAAGGAGAAGTTCGAGTCGCTGACTGCGGACAAGGAGCTCGCGAAGAGGGCGAGCGACGACTTCAAGGCGCGCTTCGAGAAGGCGAGGGGCGAGGTCGAGGCCAAGGACAAGCAGCTCGCCGAGCTTCGAGCGAAGCACTCGACCGAGCTCGGCACGTTGCAGACGCAGCTCGAGTCGGAGCGCGCCGAGGCCGACCAGACGATCGCCAACGAACGAGCCGAGCAGGCACGACTGATCGACCTGGCCGAGGAGCGACGCACGGCCGACATGGAACAGGCGAAGCGCGACACCGACGCTGCCGTCGCCGAGGCCGGCGAGAAGGCCGACGGCGTGAAGAGTGAGGCGCTGAGCGCACAGGCCGCGGAGCTGCGCCGGGAGCACGACGCAAAGGTCGGCGTACTCACGCGTGAACACGAGGCGAAGATCGCGGGCCTGGCGAGGGAGCACGAGCAGAGCCTCGACCGCGCACGCGCCGAGGCGAAGGACGCCGCCGCGGCGGCGGAGAGGCGGCGCGACGAAGACCTTGCGGCTGCGCGCAAGGAAGCCGAGGAGAAGCTCGAAGCTGCCGCCGCCGAGGCCAGACGCCGCGAGGAAGAAGCCCTGCAAGCGCTCCGGCACGAGCTCACGGCGAAGATGCTGGAGCTCGAGAACGATCGCGACGCAAAGATCGCGAACCTCGAAGCGAAGGGGTCGCGCGAGCTCGGCGAAGCGAACGACAAGCTCGCGAAGGTCGACGTCGAGTTCTCGGTGGTGAGCGGTGAGCTCGAATCGCTGCGGGAGAACAAGCGCACGGGCGATCTTGCGTTCGAGGCGAAAGTCGCGAAGCTCGAGAAGAGCCTGGCGGACACCGAGAGCTCCCGCTCGGCTCTCGACAAGGATCTGGCCGAGAAGATCGACCGGCTCGTCCTCGAGACGCTGCGCGCGGACAAGGCGCATGCGAAGTGGGAATCGGACAAGCAATCCCTCGAGCGCGCCAAAGACGCCCTCGCCGTCGCCCTCGCCCAAATCGAAGAAGCGGAGAGCCGCTCCTAGCGTAGCCGAGCTAGATGACGACTCGCCAGGTGGTAAGGCTGCCGCCGGGGATGTCTTGGAGTTCGACCCCTGATTCAGCGAGTTTGGCGCGGATGGCGTCGGCTCGCGCGAAGTCCTTCGCGGCGCGGGCGTCGGCGCGCTGTCTCACGGCGGCGTCGATGGCAGCGGAATCGAGGCCGCGCACCCTCAAGCGCCGCTCGCGCGTGCGCGCGAAGAACGTCTCGGCGGTCGCCTGCAGGAGTCCGAGCGGACCACAGCTCGCATCGAGCGACTCGACGGCCGCAGCGGCGAAGGCGCGCGCCGCGGCAAGGGCCTTCTCGTCCTTCTTCACGCGCGACACCTGAAGAGCGAGCTCGTTGCCTACGCGCGCGAGCTCACCGATGACGCTCAGCGCGATGGACGTGTTGAGGTCGTTGTCGAGCGCGGAGAGCACTCGCTCGGGCGCTTCGCGCACCGTCTCCGCGTGGGCGCCGAGGCCAGGATTGTCTGCACGGACCCCCGCCGCTGCGACGACGAGCGCATCGCGGGTCGTGTAGAGGTACTCGATGCGGCGCTCGGCCTCGTCGAGACCGGGGAAGACGACGCGACCGTCTGCGAGCTTCTCGAGGTCGAAGTCGACGGGGCCACGGTAGTGCGCGCCGAGGAGAAAGTAGCGCAACGCTTCCCCGTCGTTGCGCTCGAGGATCTGAGCAATGGTGACGAAGTTGCCGAGGGATTTGCTCATCTTCTCGGAGTCGACGTTGAGAAAGCCCGCGTGGAGCCACGTTCGCGCGAAGGGCTCGCCCCACGCCGCCTCGCTCTGCGCAATCTCGTTCTCGTGATGCGGAAAGATCAGATCCATTCCACCGCAGTGGATGTCAAAATGCGGGGTCAGCGTCTTCGCCGCCATCGCAGAGCACTCGATGTGCCAGCCGGGGCGTCCCCTTCCCCAGGGGCTCTCCCAACCCCATTCCTCCGGCGCGCTCGACTTCCAGAGGGCAAAGTCGAGGGGATCGCGCTTCGCCTCTCCCGGTTCGACACGCGCGCCACTGAGGAGGTCGTCGATGTTGCGGTGCGAGAGTTTTCCGTAAGCCGGGAACTCGCGCACGCCGAAGTAGACGTCATTTCCCTTGGGGGTGTGGGCGACGTAAGCCGCGCCCTTGGAAACGAGAGCAAGAACGAGCTCGACGATGGCAGGAACGTTCTCGCTGACCCGCGGTTCCAGATCGGGATCCGTGCAGCCGATCGCACGGAGCTCGGCCGCGTTGATCTTCGACATCCGCTGCGAAAGGTCGAGGGGAGATTCGCCCCGCTCGAGGGCGCGCTTGAGGATCTTGTCCTCCACGTCGGTGACGTTACGGACGAATGTCACGCGGAGGCCGCTTGCCCGCAGGAACCGGACGAGGACGTCGAAGGCGATGAACGTGCGCGCGTGACCCGCATGCGCATGGTCGTACGTCGTCAGGCCGCACACGTAGACGCCGACATGGCCAGGCTCGATGGGCTGGAGCGGCTCGAGCCGTTGCGTCATCGTGTTGTGAAAGCGGATGGCGCGCGCGGCGGCTGGCATCTGCGAAGATTCCTTCATAGCGCACTCTCGCGGCGATTTGGCACGCGCGTGATATGCATCGATAGCCATGCGCCGCTGCTCGGCCTCGTGCTGGCGCTTCGTCGCGCTCTTTGCCTGGCTGGCAGGTCCTCTCGCGTGCGCTCACGAGACGGCTCTCCAGGGCGACGTCCTGCAGAAGGGCGACGTTCGGATTCAGATCGGCCCCGTGGCTCCGACGTGGCGAAGGCTGGAGGTCACCGGAGCCGACCTCGCGTTCCGGGACGACCAGCGCGAGGGCTCTCTGCTCTTCGACACTCGGTGCGGGCAACGTGACGACGACGCGCCGCTGACGGCGCTCACTCAGCACCTCATCATGGGCACGACCGAGCGCGAATTCGACAGCCAGGACGTCGTCCCGTTCGATCACCGAGAAGCCATGCACACGATGCTTCGGGCAAAGCTCGATGGCGTGCCGATGCAGTACGACATCTACGTCATGAAGAAGGACGGCTGCGTGTACGATCTGGTCTACGTCGCTCCGCCGGGGCGCTTCGCCGACGGCACCGCCGACTTCGAGCGATTCGTCCAGGGAACGCGCGTCGTGTCCAGCCATGTCGCGGGCGACCCGGCGACCGGAGCGTCGAGGGACCCATGATTCCCGAACCCCCCGACTCCATGCCCGTTCCGAGCGGGCGCCCGTCGCTCCTGCCGGAGATTCCCCCGGAGCCGTCCCTCACGGAGAAGTGGAGAGACCGCACGCTCCACTTCGTCGAGCACATGGGGGCCATCGCCGTCCTCGCATGGAACTCTCTCCGCGCGATCGCCCGTCGCCCGCTCGAGATCGAGTCGACCATCTATCAGATCGAGTCGCTCGGGGTTCGCTCTCTCGGGATCGTCGCCGTGACGTCGATCTTCATCGGGATGGTCATGACCGTGCAGTTTGCCTTCGGTCTGCAGCGCTTCGGCGGCATCGAGTACATCCCGCGCGTCATCGTCCTCTCCTTTCTACGCGAGCTCGGGCCCACGCTGACTGCGGTGATCGTGGGAGGGCGCATCGGCAGCGGAATGGCCGCCGAGGTCGGCGCGATGAACGTGACCGAGCAGGTCGACGCCATCCGCGCGCTCGGCGGCGACCCCGCGAAGAAGCTCGTCTTGCCGCGCCTTCTCGCGGCCATGATCGTGATGCCGTTCCTCAGCATCTTCGCCGACACCCTCGGAACGCTCGGGGCGATGTTCGTGTCGAGCGTCGAGTACCAGATCCGTCCGCGGCTGTTCCTGCAGACGTCGCTCGAGAGCGTTCTGCTCTCCGACCTTTTCTCGGGGCTCGCGAAGACGCCGGTGTTCGGCTTCATCATCGCGATCGTCGGCTGCCATTTCGGTCTGACGACGACCGGCGGAACGGAAGGGGTGGGCCAGAGCACGACTCGAACGGTCGTGGTCGTGTCGATCGCCATCCTCGTGGCCGACTACCTTCTGACGCGCATCTTCATCGGCATTCTGCCGGAATGAACGTTGACGGCCCGTCGGGCCAATTCCATGATGAACGGCGGATGCCGGCGCCTCCCCCTGTCTTGACCCTCGAGGCGGTCAATGCCCTCCTCCCGCGCCTCAACGCCGTGATGGCGGCGCAGATGGACCGGCGCGCCGAGATCGAGCGGCGCCTCGAGGAGCTGTCCAAATTGCTGGGCGCCGTCCCCGACAGCATCGAACCGGAGGACCGTGACCCACCGCCCATCCGGGCCCTCAAGGTGGACCTGGTCGATCGCGTCGAGAAGTACCAGTCGGCCTGGAACGAGGTCGAAGAGATGGGCGCGGTGCTCAAAGATCCCCGCACGGGGCTGGTCGACTTCTACGGTCTCATCGACGGCCATCGCGTATGGCTCTGCTGGAAATACGGCGAGGATAGGGTGGCTCACTATCATGGCCTCGACGAAGGCTTCTCGGGGCGCAAACCCATCCTGGCCTCCGCCCGGCAGCGCCACCTCAATTGAGCTACAGCCGGACATGGATCGAGAGGCGGCAGCGCGTGCGATCGATGCCTTCCTGAGGGCGCTCGGTCGAGACCCCGAGGGCGAGCCGTCGCTGCGGGGAACCGGCAAGCGCGTCGCCGCGGCCTACGCGGACGAGCTCCTCTCGGGGTACGCCGTGGACGTCGACGCGATCCTCGCGGCCAACGTATTCCCGGGCACGTCGGGCGTCGTCATCGTGCGCGACGTGCCGGTCGGGACGACCTGCCCGCACCACCTGATGCCCTCGAGCGGCTCGGCCACGGTGGCCTTTGCACCTGATGCTCGACTCGTCGGCATCGGGACGGTGGCGAGGGTGGTCGACGCCTTCGCGCGGCGCCTGGCGATGCAGGAGCAGATAGGAGAAGAGGTCGTCCACGCGCTGAAGAAGCACCTCGCCCCGCGCTGGGTGGGGTGCCGCATCCGGCTCGCGCACACGTGCATGACCGCACGCGGCGAGCGCTCGCACGGAGCGAGCGTCGAAACGGTGGCCGTCGTCGGCGAAGGCGCCGCCGAGGGCGCCCTCTACGCCGCCCTGGGGGTTGGCCGTTGAAACTGGTCGGGCGCGTGCCCCTCGCAGACCTCGAAGACGGCCGGATGGTGAGGCTGACGTACCCGCCGTTCCATGTGCTCGTCGCCCTGGTGGGCGAGGTGCCCTGCGCCATCGAGGATGCTTGCAACCACGCGGGGGCCAGCCTTTCCGAAGGCGGCCGGGAGGGTGCCTGTGTGAGCTGCCCCATGCACGGCTACATCTTCGAGCTCATCACCGGCCGCCTCGTCGAGCCCAGGGGGCTCTGCGGCGACCAGCGTCGCTTCGTCGCCCGGCTGGAGGGGGCGCGTCAGGACGAGGTGTCGGTCTGGGACCCCGGCTCCGGGGTGCAGCTCATTAAATAAAAGTGCCCGCGCAGAGGGGCCGGGGGGGCAGCCGCACTCCACACGGGCACCAGAGTAGCGTGCAGTGGGCGTGCCAGCGGCTTCGCTCGGGAAACTTCGATGTGAAGGGGGCTCACCCGTGCAATTCTGAAAGGTGAGCCTGCATGACCGACAGTCAGGGCTGGGCGCACAGGAGCGGAAAGCGCCTACCGGAGGAGAGGATGGCCGCGTCGATCGTCCGGACGCCGCCCCCACCTGCGAGGCGTGCTGGGGCCGCCTGCCTCTTCGCCACGAGCGTGGCGTAATCGTCCCAGGCGGCAGAGATGTTCTCCAAGCATGCGCCGGCACGCGAAATGCGCATGCGCGCGAGCGACCCCTTGATGCTCGTCGAATATCCCCCGACGTCCATCTCGACGAAGCCCGGATAGGGCATCACGAATCGCCACCCGACATCGTCCCCGGTACAGAGGTTGACCGCCTTCTC
>Ga0302325_10021444_pt1 | contig 13525 bp, 9 predicted proteins | sample Palsa_T0_2_FD_201948 | JGI IMG/M metagenome (GOLD analysis project Ga0302325, IMG submission 201948) | Peat permafrost microbial communities from Stordalen Mire near Abisko, Sweden - Palsa_T0_2 | ecosystem: Environmental > Terrestrial > Soil > Palsa > Peat permafrost | place: Sweden: Abisko... | reverse complement strand
GGCGGCAGTTGTTGCGGCTGCTGTTGTGGTTGCGGAATGGGATCCGACGGCGTAACTACCTGAGGCCTAACCACTTGAGACGACGCTTCTTCCTTCTGCTGGGCCAGGGCTTGTTGCAGCTCGAGCGGAGTGTGGCCTTTTCTGGATTTATAGGCTTGCCAGGGTTTTAGTGAACGGCGTGGCGGCTGAAGAGACATGGTCTTATTAAACCATAAGCCTCTTCTTATTTGCTATGCTTAGGGCATGAGCAAGCGGCAACGGCTGGTGCTGGTAGTAAGTATTCTGGCATCGTTCGTGGCGTTTCTGGACGGTGCTATTGTGAACGTCGCCCTGCCGGCGATCCAACACTCCTTAGGCGGCGGCTTGGCGGCCCAGCAATGGGTGGTTGATGCGTACTTATTGACGCTCGGCTCGCTGATCCTGATCGCCGGTTCGCTATCCGACATCTTAGGCCGTAAGAAGATTTTGACATTGGGGCTTTTGGGCTTCGGCATTGCTTCACTACTCTGCGCCCTGACACCGAGCAGCGGCATGCTGATTATTTTCAGGGCCTTGCAGGGCATTACCGGCGCCCTGCTGGTGCCGAGTTCGCTGGCGTTAATTATTTCGAATTTTTCCGGGCCGGCGCAGGGAAAGGCGATCGGTACTTGGACGGCCTGGACCGGGATATCATTCATTATCGGGCCGGTGCTCGGCGGTTTTTTGGTCGACACGGCGTCCTGGCGCTGGATTTTCGCTATTAATGTATTGCCGATCGCTGTCACGCTGTATCTGTTGAGCCGGTTGAAAATGGTTAAAGACGAACGGACTAAAACCAAGGTCGATTTTATCGGTGCGCTGCTGTGCGCTGGCGGCTTGGCCGGGACGGTATTCGCACTAATTGAACAGCCGCACTATGGCTGGAGCAGCCCGCTGATTTATCTGCCATTGGCTATCGGCTTGCTATTGTTAGCGGTCTTCGTGGCCTATGAACGGCGGGCCGCCCAGCCGATGCTGCCGCTTGGCCTGTTCCGTAACCACAATTTCAGCGTCGGCAACGTGGCGACACTGGGCATCTACGCCGGTTTGGCCGAGGCGACTTTCTTGCTGGTGGTATACCTGCAGCAAGTGTCCGGTTATTCGGCATTTTCGGCCGGGCTGTCGCTGCTGCCGGTGACGTTGATCCTGTTCGTGTTGTCGCCGCGTTTTGGCGCACTATCCGGCAAATATGGTCCCCGATTGTTCATGGGTTTCGGCCCGCTGATTGCCGGTTGCGGCTTCCTGTTGATGCTACGCCTGCCGGCTCACGTTGACTATTGGACACAGCTTTTCCCGGCAATCATAGTGTTTGGCCTCGGATTGGCGATGACGGTTGCCCCGCTGACGGCAGCCATCTTAGGCGATGTGCCGCCCAGCCAAGCCGGTATCGCCTCGGCGGTTAATAACGCTGTAGCCCGAATTGCCGGCCTGGTAGCTGTGGCGTTGGAACGTAGCAGCTGTGTTACCGGCGTGCCGGCTAGTGCCTTGCAGAAAGCCAAGCAAGCTTCGCTAGTGACCACGCCGCCAGCACCTTACGAGGATAATACTGCCTTTCGCACCGGCTTAACCAACGCCTCGGTTTCGGCCTTCCATAGCGGTGTCGCGACCGTGGCCGGCCTAGTCATGGCCGGCGGCGTCATCTCTCTCATCGGTATCAGGAACCCCGCCAAGAAATAAATTTGCTTATGCTTGCAAAATTTAGATTCGAGGGTAAACTTACCAGTAAGTAAATTTAAATAAGGCCTTTATTAGTATGTCATTAGGATTAGTAGGGGAACTTGGCTCGTTTAATCATTTCGTTAGTGACAGGGCGCTAGATCCGGCCTCTCCGGATAGCCTTGGGGAATATACAGCTGCCCTTGGTGGTTTACGAGATATAATCGCGCGACTACGTGGAATAAGTTTGTCGGAACTTCATACTGTATCTCCCGCCACACCGGTAGAAGAAGCTATAGCTTGGGACGGCGAGACAGCGCGTGATTATGCCCGCGCCCTGGAAGGCATCCACGATAGATAGAGGAATCCCATCCTTTAAGCTTGCAGCTCAGCGCAGGCTGCTGGATACTTAAGGTATGGACGCGGTCGAAGAGGTCAAGAGCCGGTTAAGCATTGAGGATGTGGTCAGTGAGTATGTGCCACTCAAGCGCGCCGGTCGGAATTGGCGCGGTCTGAGCCCGTTCACTAGTGAGAAGACAGCCAGCTTCATGGTCAGTCCAGAAAAGCAGATCTGGCACGACTTCAGTTCCGGCAAGGGCGGTAATATGTTCAGCTTCGTCATGGAGGTTGAGGGACTGGAGTTCAAGGGCGCGCTGGAACTGCTGGCGCGCAAAGCCGGCGTCGACATTGAACAATATCGCTCCACACCACAGCGTGGCGGGCCGGACAAAGAACGTTTGCACGAGTTGCTGGAACTAGGCAGTAAATTTTATCAAACCCAGTTTTCCAAACACAAAATTGCCCTGGAATATATTCTTAAAAAGCGGGCTTTTACGAAGCAGACAGCCCTGGAATGGCGCCTGGGCTACTCGCCCAATAACGGCTCGGCGTTGATTAACTTTGCCAAGAGTAAAGGTTTCAGCGAGGCCGAAATTAAGCAGGCCGGACTGAGCGCGGCCAGTTACCGCGGCGGTGTGCAGGATATGTTCCGCGGCCGGCTGATGATCCCGCTGCAGGATCCGCAGGGCCGGATTATAGGTTTTACGGCGCGCCAACTCGACGATGACGATCCCAATGCGCCTAAGTACATCAACACGCCGCAGACCGTGCTGTACGACAAAAGCCGCCATATATATGGCTTGCACCTGGCCAAAGAGTCTATCCGCAAGAGCAAGTTTGCGGTGCTGGTCGAGGGCAATCTTGATGTCATTGCCAGCCACCAGGCTGGCTTGCACCAAGTCGTGGCTACGGCCGGCACGGCCCTGACCGAGCCGCAGCTCAAGGCTCTGAGCCGTTTCACGGGCGATATCCGTCTCTGTTTCGATGCCGACAAGGCCGGGCAGGGCGCGACCGAACGGGCAATTCCGATCGCTTCGCGCGTTAAGGTGAGCCTTAGCATCATTGACGTGCCGCCCGGCGAGGATCCGGATGATTTGATCCGGCGCGACCCCAAGCTTTGGCAACAAACGGTCGACCAGCCGCAGTACGCACTGGACTGGCTGATGGCGCGTTATGAAAAGCTGCTGGATGTTAAATCGGCCAAGGGCAAGCGCGAATTTAGCGATGTGTTGTTGCCGGTGGTGCGGGCGTTGACTGACGATGTCGAGCGTGACCACTACCTCAATGCCATAGCCAAGACTATCGACGTTAGCCGCGAGGCTCTGGCACGGAAACTCGACAAAACGGCTGCCCCTGCACCCCAAGTCCGGCGTCGCGTTAAGCCCACTCCCCAAGCTTTGGACAAGGCCGACATTGACAACTGCAAGACCCAGGACCAGTTCTTGGCGCTGATGCTGCACCGGCCGACCTTGCGCGAATTTCTAGAACTGATTACGCCCGACATGCTGCACAGCGACGAAGCCCGGCAATTATACAAATTTCTCAAGCAGAATCCGGACTTCCGTGGCCAGCCCGAACAGGCCAAACCATTGCATGATACCGTCGATTATGCTAAAATTCTAACATTACTCTATGAGGAACTCTACCAGGGCCTCGAGCTCAATGAGCTTCATTACGAAGCCGCTCGGTTGCAGGCACGACTGATAGAACGATTTGTAAAAACGCAAAAAGCAGAACTGGCCCAAGCCATGGAAACCGCCGACGAAGCGGGGACGCAGACTTTGCTTGAACAAGCCAAACACTATGATGAATTACTTAACCAGGTGAAAGGAGCTGCCAATGCCTAGCTCAAAATCCGGCGGCAAAGCCAAACCGGCTGCCGCCAAACCAACTAAAACGGTAAAGCCAGCCGATGAAACACTGACAGCCGAACAGCAAAAACAAGTGCTATTAGGGCGTGCCAAAAAAGACGGCCACGTTGACCAGCAGGAGATTTTCAATCTCATACCGGAGACGCCGGAAAATGCCGAGGCGCTCGATGCTCTCTACACTGAGCTGGCCGACCTCAACATTGAAATCACTACTACCGATCCTGCTACCACCGGTTTCACAACCGAATGGGAGGCCGAAGAGCCCGAAGAGGAAGAAGCCGCCACGAATACGCCGGTCTACCTTGACGACGACGTGGCCGACGACTCGGTTCGTCTGTACCTGCGTGAAATCGGCAAGATCCCGCTGCTTAACGCCGAGGAAGAGCTGGCGCTGGCCCAGCGCGTGGTGGCCGGCGACAAGAAAGCCAAGGACCAAATGGCCGAAGCCAACATGCGCCTAGTGGTCTCGATCGCCAAACGTTACGTCGGCCGCGGCCTGGACTTGCTCGACCTGATCCAGGAAGGCAACACCGGCCTCTTACGCGCTGTCGAGAAGTTCGACCCGGACAAGGGCTTCAAATTCTCGACTTACGCTACTTGGTGGATCCGCCAGGCTATCACCCGCGCCATCGCCGACCAAGCCCGCACCATCCGCATCCCGGTGCACATGGTCGAGACGATTAACAAATTACTGCGCACCCAGCGCCGCCTGACCCAGGAGCTTAACCGCGAACCGACCAACGAAGAGATCGCCAAAGAAATGGAAATCGACGTCGACAAGGTCGAACATATCATGAAGATCAAGCAAGACATTTCCTCGCTGGATGCTTCAATCCGTGATGATGAGGAAGATTCCGTGTTGGCCGACTTCATCGAAGACGAGGACACCGTTTCGCCGGAAGAATCAGCCACTGGCCAGCTGCTGAAAGAGCAGGTCAAGGACATGCTGTCCGCCCTCACCGAACGCGAGCAGAAAATCCTCAAACTCCGCTTCGGCCTGGAAGACGGCAAATCGCACACCCTCGAGGAAGTCGGCCAAGAGTTCTCGGTCACCCGCGAGCGCATCCGCCAAATCGAGGCCAAAGCCCTCGCCAAGCTGCGCAAGCACCGCGACGCCAAGAAGCTGCACGACTACATCAAGTAAGTTGAATACCAATCTCGTGCAATAAGTTCTGTAGGCCGTCGGTTAACACTTCGACAGTCTCGACGTTGTTCAAGAAGTAGTCGGCGTTGGCAATGGGGCCGCCCTTTTCGATGTTTTCGATTTCGGCATAATCGCGGGCCGTAGCGTCGGCTTCGCTCAGCGGTCGTACCGGACGGCTGGCCAATCTTTCGTGCCGGAGCGCGCGCGGCGAGACCACCGCGATAATCACAGCCTCGTCACCGAACTTTTCCTTGAAAATCTTGTACTCGGTCCAGCTGTACAGGCCGTCGGCCACCACATGCCGCTCGCCGTCGGCAAAAAATTGTTCAAGCTGACGGATAATCCGATGGGCGTAGGCGCCGGTGCCTTCTTGGGCGCGGATGTCCTCGCGCACTGCCTTTTCGTTATTCTCGTTAACCTCGAGGCCGCGGCGCTGCATCTCCTCTAGTGTAATACCGCCAAAATAAGCTGTAGCCAGGCCCTTGGCTTTCAAATATTCTACGCAGACGCTTTTGCCGCTGCCCGGCATACCGACGAAGACGAGGACTTTGTGCTGCATGCCAACTATTGTACAAGATTTAAGCTCGCAGAATCATATCCGCGGCATTTCGCCGTAATAGGGCATAGCTCGCAAACAATTATGTAAAACGTGCCAAATTTGCCGGAACGCTTCGGCCACGACGGGGCTTTCAATGGTAATAGCGTAGGACTCATCGCCAAAAACCACTATTAATAGGCTTTCTCCGGCCACACTCCATTCGACTGGCGCCGTATAGTCTTCGCCGCGCATCCAGGTACGTTCGAGATTGCTTTCGTGGCTTGGTTTTGTAGATTTATCCGGTGTTATACCGTGGCGCTTAATTCCATGCCGTTCCGGTTCCGTGCGAATTTTATGCATGGCGTCAAAACCCATAGTTGTAATATCGGCCGTACTTTTCAAGAAGTAAATTGCTGCTTTCTGCTCGATTTGTAAACGGTAAGCATCAGCCGCTGCCGACCGGCCAGTGACTACCGCAACGTTGGGCTGGTCAGTATGGGCGCGGTATTTGCTGATTAGTTGTGATATTACTGCTTGAACGGCTGTTTCACGGGCCGTGGCGGCGTTGCGTTGATCGGCCGTCAGGCGGGCCAGGGCGGTTGGGTTGGTCGGAGCGTACACCAGCTTTTTATTCTTTTCAGACTTTGAGGCCAAGCCGAGCTCTATTAAGCGGTCAAGCACTTTGTAGGCGTTAGTACGGCTAAGCTTCAAACTTTTAGCTGCCGCGGGCGGAGCAATCTCTCCGTGTTCTATAAGCAAAGCATAGGCAGCGGCTTGCTGTTCGTTTAAGCCGGTTGCGATTAATTTATCTAGTTCCATAATCCCATACTAACACACTTTTATTATTTTGTGAATATATATTTCACATAATAGCTTACTTTTTAACAGATTAAATTAATATAGTGTAATAAAATCATTGACAAAAAAGAGCCTCAGCACTATAATAGCTCCCAGATAAATAGGAAGTAAATTTATGAGCGAACAATCCAGCAATCAGGATCCAGCCCTGCAGGGCCAAGCGGTAATCGCCGAGCGAGTCAGCGAACAGCTTACATGGTTGAACCAGGCGGCAGAAATTGTCGGCGGCCCTGGCGCCAAGCCAGATGAAGTGTTTGATCAACCTCCCCAAGAGCGTCGGACGGCACGGACACCGAATTGGACGCCGGAACAAGAAGCCGGCGTGCGAGAAATCGCCCATCGCTTCGGCTACGGCGCCGAACATAATGTCCCTTCGGGTTTGCCGGGTGGCGTTCTGATAGCAGAGGGCGGTTTGGCCTGGAAAATAGCGGCAGAGGCGGCGGCCTTCGAAGATGAAGCCGGGCCCCGGGAATTATTATTCGCCGGCTCCCCTCATCGGGTACTGCATGAGGATGAACATGAATTCCTAGATAAAAGACTAGGGCTTACGCTGCCAGAATATGCCACGGAGTATGATTTGGCTCACCTGTTCGCGCGTCGGCAAGCAGGCGAGCCTGGTGGGCAGGAACAGGTATTAAACTTTGGCTATGAGTTAACCGAGGGCAATCCGACTGTGCAACAGCCGACCGGGCAGCTGGTATTCATTGGTGAGACTTCCAAGGGTCAGAGCGTTCAATTGCTGAAAGTCGAGGGCGCGGTTGCCCCGGAAGATGAATCGAAGCCGCCTGCCTATAGGCCGGGCCCCGGCGAACTGATGCGCATTATGGCCGACGTTACGGCGCTACAGGGCCGTAAGCAGGAACCGATCGGACTGGCTACTAGCAATTCTTACGCCTCAAGATTGGTTGATACCATAAGTGCCGGCATCAAGCATGGTGGCCGCCAGTTCGGCGTGGCCATGTACGGCCGCCGGACCTTGGCTGAGATCAAAGGCACGCCGATTCAACCGGCTACACCAGAGCTTAATCAGCTGCCCGGAGAATTACGTGAGACGTATGATAAGCTTCAAGATCTGAGCAGAATGTTGAAACCGAAAACGGTCCAGGAAACAGTTGACGACACGGAGCCGCATCCATTTGATCCGCAGGGTCATGTCGGCGACACAGGCGCAACTCCAGCTCCCGGGAGCGTAGAGGACGATCTTTTAAATCCCCCTCAGTAATACGCTATAGTTAGGCTGTGGGTTATAGAAGAAAAAGTGTGGCCGCGCTGGCCGTCGGCGCGTTGGGGGTGGTCTTCGGCGACATTGGCACTAGTCCGCTGTACGCTTTGCACGCCGTCTTCGGCCCGGTGGGGCAGCGGCTGGCGATCGACCAGACGAACGTCTACGGTATTATTTCACTGGTTGTCTGGTCAATAACGCTGGTGGTTTCGATTAAATTCGTCGGTTTCATCATGCGCGCTGACAACAGGGGCGAGGGCGGTATTATGGCGCTGGTTTCACTGATCAAAGGCAGCGGCCTGGCCAAGCACCGCAAAGCCGGCTTCATCCTGCTGGGGCTGATTGGCGTGACGCTGTTTTATGGGGACAGCGCAATTACGCCGGCCATATCCGTCTTGTCGGCGGTCGAAGGCCTGAAAGTCGTCACACCCAACCTAGACTCTTGGGTGTTGCCCCTAACATTTATTATCCTGGCCAGTTTGTTTTGGATCCAGAAATACGGCACGAATTTCATCGGCTGGCTGTTCGGGCCGGTCATGCTGGTCTGGTTCGCGGTCATCGCGCTGGGCGGCGGTTGGCAGATTTGGCAGCACCCCGGAATCTTGCGGGCCTTGTCGCCGTTGCAGGCCATCGCGTTTTTCGTTGACAGGCCGCTGGTGGCTTTTGCAGCCATGACTGCTGTCGTGTTAGCAATCACAGGCGCTGAGGCGCTGTACGCCGACCTGGGGCATTTTGGCCGGCCACCGATTGCCCGGGCTTGGTTCTGGGTAGTTTTCCCGGCCTTGACGCTGTGCTATATGGGGCAGGGTGCTTTATTGCTGGCCCACCCGGCCGCCATGGCCAACCCTTTCATCTTGCTTTTCCCGGAAGCGGTGCGGTTTTCTGTCGTGGTGCTGGCCACGCTGGCGACGCTGATTGCCTCCCAATCGGTTATCTCCGGTGCTTTCTCGCTGACGCATCAAGCCGTGCAGCTCGATTTTTTGCCCAAAATGCTAGTCCGGCACACTTCTGACCGCGAAATCGGCCAGATCTATCTGCCGTTTGTGAACCTGGTGTTGTTTGCCGCCGTAACGCTGCTGGTTTTCGCGTTCGGCTCATCGGCTAAATTGGCCAACGCCTATGGCATGGCCGTTAGCGGCACCCTGGCCATCGATACCGTTTTGTTTCTTGTCGTCGCCCGCAGCTTGTGGCAGAAGTCGAGACGCTACATACTATTGGCCGCCGTCGTCTTTGTACCCATCGACTTGCTCTTCGTGACGTCTAATCTGTCCAAGCTAAAACACGGCGCTTGGTTCCCGCTGGCGCTGGCTGTTGTCATCTTTCTGTTGATCGATACCTGGCGCCGCGGTGAGCGGATTATTAGGCAGGAACGTAAAATCATGGAAGGCTCCTTGCAGGCTTTTGTCGACCGGATCCGCTCCATGCAGCCGTCCCTTAGGCGTATACCGGGCCAAGCCGTGTATATCAGTCACCATCCTGACCGGACGCCGCTGGCGTTGCACGCCACGGTTGACGAACTCCACGAATTGAGCCAAAAAGTCGTGCTGGTGACGGTTCAAATCACGGATGCGGCGCACGTCCCCGAGACAGAACGGGCGGCGTTTGATAACTTGCGCTACAGGGACGACGGCATCAGCCACCTGACCTTGTATTACGGTTTCCATGACTCGCCGAATATCCCCCGGACCCTGGCCGCGTTACGTCACGCCCTCCCGGAACTTGATTTTGATCCCGCCGCGGCGGCCTACTTCATCTCGCTGAGCAAGGTAGTCAAAACCGACCGCCGCAACCTGGCCGGCTGGCGCAAATCGTTGTACTCGCTAATGGCCCGCAACGAACTCAGCCCGACCGATTACTACAAATTACCCATCGAAAAAACCGTCGAAATGCGGTCGTTAATTAAATTGTAATCTGCTTGGCAGTGGCTCTCGCCAGTACTATTTTGGGACATTTTAAATTAGAGGTACTTTATACCTCCGATTCAATACCTACCAAAACCGCCTATAATAATGTCTATGCCAAGTGCCAAATCTGAACTTCGCCAAGCCCTCAAGCAAGCCCGTCTGGAAATGCTCGACGAGGAGCACCGGCTGGCCAGCCAGGCCATTGTCGTGCGGCTCAAGTCAGCGGTGGTTGACTGGTCCAAGGTCAAGTCACTTCACTATTTTGAACCAATCGCCAGCCAACTGGAACCTGACATTAACGGCTTTATTACCTATCTCGAAGATACCTACCCGAAGCTCAAGTTGTGCACCCCAAGGTTAATTAACGGCAAATGGGAGGTTATAGGCGTGCACGGCGGTGCTGCGCCGCCAGACAAGTTCGACGTAGTTCTGGTGCCGATGCTCGGCTTTGACCCCAAAACGCTGCAGCGCATCGGTTACGGCGGCGGTTATTATGACAAATTCCTGGCCACTCAGCCACGGGCCCAAAAAATCGGTGTCTGCTTCGAGCTAGGCAAGACCAAAAACCTTCCTACCGAACCGTACGATGTCCCGCTCGACCTGGTAATCACCGAAGCACGCATGTATTCGAATAGCTGAATTTATGCTATAATATCTTGATTATGTCGGAAGTTGCGCCATCCGAAAGAGAGCCGAAGGACACCGTAGGTTTTGGCGATGTGGTAGACACGTATGCCATTGTTACCGGCGGTGATGGCAAAGTGAAGACCTCAAGGCTCAAATGCCAAGGCGTAGTGGTTGGTTATTTTGAACATGATGGCGCGGCATACGTGAATGTGTCTGGGATTGCTGACAGAGATGGAGAGCCTGTTCTTAGCACGGCTGGAACAATAGATAATTACGTAGGAATCGTACCAGCTACTGACCAGGCGCCATGGACGGTTGATCAAGTTACTGACGCGACAGCTGGGTTCTTCGGAGTTTCAGACCAGCCTGAGGCAGTGCAGCAGTTCCGTGTATTATTCCAGGCAGAGGCAGCTAAGAGCCGGTTACCATACGATTTCTACGAGCCGCCGGCTTAGGCCTGCCGGTGGCGTATACTGTAAGGTAATGGCGACAGAGGTTGAGTCCAAGCGCAAGAAGCTAGCCATCATCGATGGCAAATCAGTCTTTTACCGCGGCTACTATGCTATGCCGAACTTGAGTACTAAGGATGGCACGCCGACCGGTGGCGTGTTCGGCTTCGCCACTATGGCGCTGGAGGTCATCCGCCGGCTCAAGCCGGATTACGTGGCCGTGGCTTGGGACAAACCCAAGACCAACATTCGCAAGCGCCTGCAGATGTATCCCGAGTACAAGGCTGGCCGCAAGCCGGCACCGGCTGATTTCCATGAGCAGGTACCAATCCTGCAGGAAGTGCTCCAGGCGTTTGGCTGGCCGCTTTACGAACTCGACGATTACGAAGCCGATGACATTATGGGCACGCTGGCTGTGCAGGCGAGTAAAAAAGGCATTGAAACCATGCTGATAACCTCTGACCTCGACATGCTCCAGCTGATAAACAGTGACGTCCACGTCTACGCGCTCAAAACCGGCTTGTCTAATATTGAGCTGTACTCGCCGAAAAGCTTCGAGGCTAAATACGGCATCCATACTGACCAATTTCTGGATCTCAAGGCGATAAAAGGCGACTCATCCGACAACATTCCCGGCGTGCCCGGCATCGGCGAGAAGGGCGGCCTGGATCTGATCAAACAGTACAAGACGCTGGACGGCGTCTACGAAAATCTGGACTTGCTCAAGGAAACCACCCGCAAGAAGCTGGAGGCCGGCCGAGACTTGGCCTACCTGAGCAAGGAACTGGCACGTATCTGGACCGACGCACCGCTCAAGCTCGACCTCAAGGCCATGGACGGCCACAGCGTTAAGCCCGAACAAATCCTGCACCTGTTCCAAAAGCTGGAATTCCGCAACCTGGCCCGGCAACTGCCGGAAGTCATGCAAGTAGCAATTGACGACCACCATGCCAAGACCGGCGGCGGCCCGCTCAAAGCCGGCCAAAGCATCCTTATTGATAGCAATAAAAAGGCGGCCGATCTCAAGTTAGGCGATTCCGAATACTTTTATATCCATGCCCGGTCGGCCGGCAAGCATGGCCACAAGCCGGAAGTATTGATCATGAGCCTTGACGGCCGCAGCACCTACACGCTGGACCTGCGCAAGCTGGACCATTCAGCTATAGCCAAGGAGTTCCGGAATGTCCGGCCGCTGGTCGGATATGACGTTAAATCCAGCCTAAAAGTTTTGCTTGAAATCGGTGTCCAGGACTTGCCGGTGGTCGGGCACGATGTGATGATCGGCGCTTTTTTGCTCAATTCGCTGCGGCGTGAACAAACTTTGACCGAGCTGGCTGAGGCTGAGCTGGATTACGAAGGTTCGCCATTCGAGGAACTCGACAATGACGAGCTGCTGACCCGCGCGCCGGAAATCATGGCCGTTATCAAGGCACTGCATGACAAGCAAGCAGCCGAACTGGCCAAGGTTCCTAAACTGCCCAAGTTGGCCGCCGACATCGAATGGCCGGTCATTCCGGTGCTGGCGCGCATGGAGCACACCGGCATCGAACTCGATACCAAGTACCTGGCCAAGTTCGCGGACGAGGTCGCCGACCTGATTAGCGACTACGAACAGCAGATTTACGGCCACGCCGACCGGGAGTTCAACATCGGTTCACCGACCCAGCTGGCCGAAATTTTATTCGACAAACTCAAATTGCCGACGCGCGGTATCAAGAAAGGCAAGACCGGCTACAGCACTGCCGCCAGCGAGTTGGACAAGCTGCGCGGCCAGCACCCGATTATTGACCTCATCACCCAGTACCGCGAAGTCGCCAAGCTCAAGAACACCTACATCGACACCCTGCCGACAATGGTGGATGCCAAATCGCGCCTGCACACGACCTATGCGCTGACCGTGGCCCAGACCGGCCGGCTGTCGAGTAACGACCCCAACCTCCAGAACATCCCGATACGCACCGACCTCGGCCGCCGCATCCGCACGGCGTTTGTGGCCGGGAAGGGCAAGCAGCTGGTCAGTGCCGACTACTCGCAGTTTGAGCTGCGGCTGGCGGCCTGCCTGGCCGGCGACAACAACCTGATCGAGATGTTCAACCGCGGTGCCGACGTCCACACCATGACGGCCGCGGAAGTTTACGGCCGCGAGCCGGAGGACGTTACCAAGCAAATGCGCCGTGCCGCCAAGACGGTCAACTTCGGCATTATGTACGGCCAGGGTCCGCACGCCTTGAGCCTGGGTACGGGCATGAATTTTAAGGCCGCGCAGGCCTTCATCGAGCGCTATTTCGAAATCCGCCCTAAGCTCAAAGAATTCATCGAAGCTACCCGGACTCAGGCCGCCGAGAAGGGTTACGTGGAGACGATTTTCGGCCGCCGCCGGCCGACCCCGGACGTCAAATCCAGTAATTTCGCCGTCCGCGAGGCGGCTTACCGCGCCGCCGTCAACATGCCCTTGCAGGGCAGCGCCGCCGACATCATGAAGCTGGCCATGATTGCCGCCGATAAAGAGTTACGTGCCAAGTATCCGGACTCCCAAATGCTGCTCCAGATCCACGACTCCATCCTAGTCGAGTGTCCGGCCGCCGCTGCCGCCGCCATCGCCCAGCTGCTCAAAGACACCATGGAGAACGCCCACAAACTTCCGGCTCTCCTGGAGGTCGAAACCGCCACCGGCTCCAATTGGGGCGAACTATGACGGCAGCTGAAGTCCAGGCTCTTGCTACATGTTTTGGTGCGTTAGCAATAGTCTACGTTGCGGCCGAAAAAAGAAATTCGCTGCCTAGGCTTAGGTTTGACTTTGAGCAGGGAAGCCATGTATTTAATAAGACTAAAGGTAGGGCTAGGATTGAATTGATTAAGGAAGGGAGAATACGCAATCTAAGCCTTTCTAAGGAAACGA
>Ga0302325_10021440_pt1 | contig 13527 bp, 11 predicted proteins | sample Palsa_T0_2_FD_201948 | JGI IMG/M metagenome (GOLD analysis project Ga0302325, IMG submission 201948) | Peat permafrost microbial communities from Stordalen Mire near Abisko, Sweden - Palsa_T0_2 | ecosystem: Environmental > Terrestrial > Soil > Palsa > Peat permafrost | place: Sweden: Abisko... | reverse complement strand
CAAGGCACACTCCGTTCAAGGCTCGTAACCGTTAGCGCCACGTGAGTAATCGCAGGGAACTCAGGCATCTCTTTTCTCCCCTTCGCACCTCGTGGACGCAGCGAATGCTACCTCTTTGGCTGGCAACTCTCGGGGGGTAAACGCCATCTGGCAGCGCCAGTCGCCGCGCTATCTGAGGCCCCAGTCCCGGCAGCGTTCGGGGGCACCCTGGCAAGAGCCGAATGAGTGCGTCAAGAATCGTTCTCCGGTAGCGTTCGGAGGGTGAGTGGACCGGCGCGGTATGCGAATCAGGCCCACAAGATTCGCGTGACCGACGGTCATGAGGCCGACGCCAAGGCGGCGCAGTTGCGCAAACGTCCGAACCGGATCGGACTGTTCTTCCTCAAAGTTCTGGGTTTCCGGGGTCAGGTCCCCGCGCCGACGGATCAGAGAGGCCATGTCGGACCGTCTCACGAACGTCCCGGCCATCACGAGCACTAATCCCCGACGAGTAGCTTCAAGGGCGATTCCCCCCACTCGTAACGTATGTTGGCCTGGCGCCCTCCCGGCGAACTGGGTCAGGTGGACTCAGCGTTGGGCGGAGGGTCACTCTGAATCGGAATCTTCATGTTCTGGAGAATCTCGTCTAGATCCTCGTCACGGTGCTGAGCTTGTTCGTGCACCTCATCACGGTGCTGACCTCCGTGCGCCTCCCCGGTGCTTACCGCAATGGTCTGACTAGTCCAGGGTCTCATCGTTCCGCAGTACATGCGCGACCACCGCCACTGACTTTCCGCCGCTCCGCCCATCTCGATGTTGACCTTCTTGCCCATATCTGAGCGTATCGATCTTCAGGGCGGCTGGTAATGGGACCGTTTTCGGAAGTGGAACAAAAGCGGCGAGATCACCGGTCGCTCGACTGCCCCCATGGTGCGTACGGGGCGTAGGGTCGCACGCGCAAACTTCGGCTCGAAGGGAGCACTTGACCGAGATCGGCGATTCTGTCCCAACTCCGTTCCAACAGTTGGCTCCCGCTGTGTCCCGGTCCGTCTCACTGAATCTCAAACATCTTGGCGCGCGGCATCGTGACCAGGACGTAGTGGACTCGGTATCGGGCGGGACGCTGCGGGACTACCTTGACCTCTCTCGTAATGCGCAGGTCAGGAGTTCGAATCTCCTCTCAGGCTCCAGTTCATGTAGTGCCAGGCCTGATCGTCCCAGATCGGTGACGGCTGATCTGCATCCCAGTAACGGGTGAACCGTGATCCCAGTAACGGGTGATCCGTAAGGCGGTGACGGCTGATACCTGACACCGGTCCCCTTGGAAGACGTCGCCGAGTGCAAGGTGTTCACCGGCGTCCACGATCATTCGCGCTTCTGCGTCTGTGCGGACATCATGGTCCGCGCCACGGCCCCGACCGGTTTGCAGCTTCCTGGCCCAGGCTTCGAGTGTCACGATTCAGATTCGTGACGGCGGTGATGGTTACGCGATAGCGACATGAACGTTCTGTGATCTCTAAGACGCAGCGCGGCGGAATGCATTGTCCGTTTTCGCTTCCCTCGTTAAAACCGAGCCAACGGTTTCTAAGAAAAGGGGAAGAACGATGCTCTCGCGGTTCCGCAGGAGAAGTGGTCTGAAGCCGCTCGCGCTCTCACTGGGAGCGTCGGTCTTGGTGGCACTGACCGCGATCGTGCCCCTTGTAGGCAACGGGGTGGCGGAGGCTTCTGGTCCGGACAGCGTCGCTGGACTGCCCGCCGGCACCATCCATCATGTGTGGCTGATCATCCTCGAGAACAAGTCCTACGACGAGACCTTCACCGGCCTCAACGGAAACTCGTACCTGTGGCAGACCCTTCCCTCCGAGGGCGTCCTCTTGAAGAACTACTACGGGACTGGCCACACGAGCCAGGACAACTACATCGCCCTTGCGTCGGGTCAAGGCCCGGAGCCCGACACGCAGAATGACTGCAGCTACGCCGACACGCCCTTTGGCTCGAATTCCACGATCGTCACCGCTGGGGCGGTTGGCGGCGACAACAACTGGACTTACGGGCAGGTCGCGTCTGCACTGGGTCCGAACGCACCGACCCCTTCGACCTACAACAACGGCACGAGTCCCCCCACCATCCAATCGACGAACGGCTGCATCTACCCGACGGACACCCCGACGCTGTTCGACCAGTTCAACGCAGCGGGCGTCAGCTGGAAGGGCTATGCCCAGGACTTGGGAGGTGCCCAGCCCATCGGATCGACTTCGTTCGTGTCCGACAGCGTGCCCGGCCGTGAGGATGGCGCGTGCGGGGCCCCTGGCTCGTCGAGCAGCAACCCCGTGACGAACCCGACCCTCATGAGCGACACCTCCACCTTCCCGGGCGACGTGAGCGCCCTCACCTCAGCCTCCCTGGTCAAGGGCACAGGTTCGAGCAACAACAACCCGCAGTATTCGGACCAGTACGTGGCGAAGCACTTCCCCTTCTCATGGTTCGCCTCCCTGACCGGCGGCGGATCCGGGGACCCCATCGGCACGCCGCTGACCGAACCCGCCGGCGGTACGAACTGCGACGCCAACCACATCGCCAACCTGGACGACCCCCAGCACGGGCTGGTGTCCGACCTCAACAACAACACCGTCCCGCAGTTCAGCTGGATCACCCCAGACAACTGCAGCGACGCCCACGACACCACCTGCAAGGGCAACAACCTGTCGGGTGCCTTCGGCACCTACGCCAGCGGACCGCACGCCGGCCAGGTCGACCTGAACGACCCGCTCTACACGAACGCCGAGCGGGCGGCGGCAGGGGAGCCCTCGGGACTGCCCGACTACGACCCCGAGGCCACCACGCCGAGGAACTTCACGGGTGGCCTGTACGCCTCCGACTTGTTCCTGGCGTACTACGTACCGCTCATTGAGCAGTCGTCGGCCTACGCGAACGGCGGCCTGATCGACGTCACCTTCGACGAGGGCGAGCCGTCCTTCACCTACTCGGGCAACAGCTTCAACAATGTGCCGACCAGCACCACCACTGCCATCGGCTCGCCGAGCATGCCGGCCGGGCAGGGGACGTCCTCACCGCTGTCGTCGCCGCCGGCGGACGCCCCGACCTACGGGACGTCGGGATCGACCGCCCCGGGCGCGGACTCCATCTTCGGGGCTTACAGCATCTCCGCCGACTCGGCGGGAGAGAACATCGGCGGGACCAACGTCAACGCCGAGCCGACCGGGCCGAACGCCCCCTTGCAGACAGACAGCAACAACAACCAGCTCTACCCGGGTCCGGGGTTCAACCTCGACATCGATCGGCCTCCGACCTGCACCCAGACCACGCCGACCTTGCAACCGGCTGATTGCGTGCCGGGCATCGTCCGCGGGGACGCCGGCAACAGCCCCGGCGGCCGCACCGACACGGTGACGGGTGGCGGCGGGTCGAGCACCGTTTCGTACCCATCGCCTGCCAGCGGGAACCCGGCTCTGGTGGGTGATGACACCGGCCGCGAGGTCACCGCCATCACCATCAACGGCGTTGCCGTGACCTACGGCTCCTCGGCCTACACCGCCGACTTTCCCAACGGTCTCTTCGTCGGGACCGTGTCCGACAGCGGTGAGCAGTACCCAGCCAACAGCGGCGGTCCGACCGTGGCCGCCACCTTCCAGGCCATTGACGACGCGGGCGATCCAGTCGCGATCGCTGGCACCGTTACCACCGTCACACTGAGCGCGGAGGGCGACCCGTCCCAGCTCTCTACCCTGTCCACGCCCACCGCACCCGTGACGGCTGACCCGCTGTTCGACGCCACCGACCCGACCACCGGTGGCGGGGACACGGGGAGCGTGCTCATCAGCCCCTACATCAAGCCGGGAACCGTCTCCGCCACGTTCTACAACCACTACAGCTGGCTGCGGACAATGGAGGATCTGTTCGATGTGTCGAGTTGTGCCGGCACCGCAACCGACGTAAGCCTGACCTACCCAGCCGGCACCTCCGTGTGTGGCGGCTTGGACGGGCAGGGCCACATTGGCTATGCCGCCCAGACCGGCCTGACGCCCTTTGGCACTGACGTCTTCACCGCTCCCCTGGGCAACGGATTCATGCCTCCGATCCCGCAAAATCCGGGCGAGGCCCTCCCTGAGTTCTCGATGGCAGTCGCCTTCCCAGCAATGGGGCTCCTGCTCATTGCCGGGTTCTGGGTGGTGCGTCGTCGGAGGAACGGGGCGATCGTTCGATGACGACTGCGCTCGCGCCTCGCGCGGGAGCACCGAAGGACCCGGCCAGGCGGCCCGGTCCTTCGGCTGTTCGCCGAACCGTTGTCTGGGGAGTCGTCGTGGTCCTGGCGGCGGTGCTGGGATGGGGTATCCACGGCCTCGTGGTGAAGCCCGCCCCGGTCACCGCCACGAATCCCCAGTCGTGGTTGCCCAAGCAGCAGCTCGACCATCCCGTCGATCAGACGATCATCGGGTCCCCGGCCCACCCGGGTCTGAGCGTTGAGGGCGATTTCATACGCGTCAAGACCCCTACCTTCTCCGCCCTGGCGGTGGTCGACGGTCCGGTCGTGCCCGGTGAGGGCCTTCCGGTGATCCAGAGGTACACAACTTCGACGTTCACCGTCACCCTCAGCAGCGTGCACGGCACGGTGCCCATCAACGTGGCTGACTTCGACGCCATCGACGTCCATCAAACGGTTTACAAGATGCTCCTCGTCCCTGGACAGCGCTCCCTGCCACACACGCTCCACGCGGGCCAAGACCTGAGTTTCAAGGTCCGGACCGTCATGCCGACGGGTGAAGGGCTCATGCGCTGGGCCCCCGACGGCAACAACATCGTGGCGAAGTGGGACTTCCAGGTCGAGAACGATTGACACGCGAGGCGCAGGTGAAGCGGAGCGGAGTATCGAGTGTCCTCCTCTTCGCGGCGACGGTCCTCGTCAGCAGTCTGTCGTGTGGTACTGGTGTTGCATGGGCGGGTTCTGGCGTCCGGGCGGATGGTCCTTTGCGCGCACCGAAGACCACCCCGGTGCAGGATGCGGCCTACCTGACGAACGTCACCCAGGCAGATAGTGACCTGGCGACCTACACGCAGCAGGATGGCAACGTCGCCCTCCGGGCAATGCTGACAGACGGCTCAGCGTTCTGTGCCTTCCTTCTCCGGGATCGAGGCATCGACGCCGCGCTCGTCGATGTTGCGGATGGAGCGCGTAGCGTGGAGAACCAGACCCATCTCCCGACGTCCGTGCGCACTTTCAACACGCTTGAGTCAGTCGCACTGATCGACCTCTGTCCTCGCGAGCAAGGGCTGGTCCCCGTCACCGTCCGCAGCAAGCTGCACCAACTCACCGAATCGCTCAGGGGCTCGTTGGGTTCCCCGGAGTCCGGATCGGGCTGAGTCACTCAACCAGCTGAATACGCAGTCGCAGTCCTCGGTGCTAGGTCAGGTTGATTTCGGCATTCTCGACCAGAGTTGTAGATGGTTCCGCGCCACACGTCGAGGAGGGCGGAGATGTTGGTGACCGGAGATTCCGTCAGTGGTTGGATGTCCCGAGATTCTTCTGCGCTGCAGCCCGGTATTGAGGGAGCTCGGACAGAGCCTTGGTGGTTGGGATCTTGGCGAAGTAGCCGGCGCCGAAAAAGATGCACAGAACGACGTACCAAGAGCTCTCGGCAGAAGTCAGCTCCGTTAGCCCGAAATCGCTCAGGGCCTTCTTGGCGGGAATCTTCGTGAGGTAAGCGGCACCGAGCGGGATGCACATCACGATGTACCAGATGCCCTCCCATGAGGTGAGAGCAATCTTGTGGATTGGGCCGGGCGGGGCGGACGGAGAGGCCACTGGCGGTGTCGCCACCACCGGAGAGGTCGCCACGATGCCGGCGATGACGGCGGGGGTACTAGCCGCCTGATTGGGTTTCGGGCTCAAGGGTGCTCGCTCGAAGGCTTGAGGAGCTGGCGCCGACGGCGGCTGTGGAGGCGTCGGCCGAGTTTGCACGACGGCTTGAGGCGCGGGCGCGGGCGTCGTCTCGACGGATTGGGTTTGGGGCGGCGGCACGACGGCTTGAGGCGCGGGCTCTACGGATCGAGGCGCGGGCGCGGGCACGACGGCTTGAGGCGCGGGCTCTACGGATTCGGATTCGGGTGCGGGAAGAGCCGGAGGCATGTAGTCAGGGTGAAACTGCGGTGGGTACCAAGTTCCGTTCGCCGCTTTCCACCAGTCGTCCCCTCGCGGCGTGTCGCTCGGGTACATCTCGGGCGGGTACCACTTGCCGCTGGTGGCCTTCCACCAGCCTGGGTTTGGCGGGCCTGATTCTCCGGATTGCCCCGATGAAGTCCCGATGGCCTGGTCTTCCATGACGATCGACGCTAGCAATGGCGGCCGCAGACCATTCTGACGTCGCGGGTCACGCGTGCATTTCCGGAATACTGCCTTCCGCTTATGTTACCCTAACCGGAACAGGGCATTCCGTCTCTGGCGATCGGATCTGCATGGCGATACGAAGCACCAACTACGCGCTCACCTTCGCGGTACTCGGGACAGCCGCACTCGCCTTCGCGCTGCTGCAGTCCCTGATCATCCCGGCCATCCCCCAGCTGGAGCAGACGCTGCACACGTCGGAGAGCGGGGCGAGCTGGCTCCTCACGGCGTATCTGCTGAGTGCCGCCATCGCGACGCCGATCCTCGGGCGCGTTGGGGACATGCTCGGCAAGGAGAAGATCATCGTCGTCGTCCTGCTTGCCCTCACGGTCGGGTCGTTGATCAGCGCGCTGGCGACCAGCCTGCCGGTCATGCTTGTGGGCCGGGTCATTCAGGGTGTGGGCGGTGCCATCTTTCCACTCGCCTTCGGGATCATCCGCGACGAGTTCCCCGCCGAGAGGGTGGCGGGCGCCATCGGTGTCATGTCGGCCATCCTCGGCGCGGGTGCCGGGGCGGGGATCGTGCTGGCCGGCCCGATCCTCGTGCATCTGAACTACCACTGGCTGTTCTGGATTCCGATGATCATGTCGGCGATCGCGACGGTCGCCACCTTCCTGTTCGTCTCCGAATCGCCCGTGCGATCGCCGGGCCGCATCAACTGGGTCGGGGCGGTCCTCATGTCGGCCTGGCTGGTGACGGGCCTGCTCGCCATTTCGTATGCACCCCTGTGGGGTTGGGGTGACACGACGGTCATCGCCCTGCTGGGGGCCACGGCAGTCCTGATAGCACTCTGGGTCGTCTCGGAGAACCGCTCCGACTCGCCGTTGGTGGACATGAAGATGATGCGCATTCCCGCGGTGGCCAGCACCAACCTCGCCGCGCTGCTCTTCGGGTTCGGCATGTTCGCCATGTTCGTCACGCTGCCCCAGTTCGCCGAGACGCCTACTCATGCCGGCTACGGATTCGGGGCGTCCGTCACCCAGTCGGGGCTCTACCTGGCGCCGTTTGCGGCAGCCATGGTCATCATCGCGCCCATGACCGGGCGCCTCTCGAAGGCGTTCGGTTCGAAGATGGTGCTGGTCGTCGGGTCGCTCGTCACCGGCTCGAGCTATCTCCTGCTCATCCTGGATCACAACGATCAGTGGGCGATCTATACCGCGACGGCCCTCCTCGGCATCGGGATCGCCATGGGATTCGCCAGCATGGCGAACCTCATCATCGAAGCGGTGCCGGCGCAGCAGACCGGCGTGGCCACCGGGATGAACACCAACATCCGCAACATCGGCGCCGCGCTGGGAAGTGGGATCGCCACCAGTCTGGTCGTGAGCGGTCTCATGCCCGGAGGCCTGCCCAAAGAGCACGGTTACCTGCTGGCGTTCGCCGTCAGTGGGCTGGCTCTGGTCGTCGCCGCACTCGCCGCGCTGACCATCCCCAAGCGGACCGTGCCCTCCATCGTCGAGAACGAGCCGCACCCCGCGCTCACGGCGGAAGCCGAGGTCATTGTCGGAGCCATCGCCTTCGGGCCCGAGGACCGGGCGTGACAAGGAGTGCCGCCCCCCGTTCCGGTGTGGGTGGCGTGGAGCACCGGCCACTCCGGCGGGACGCCGAGGTCAACCTCAGCAGGATTCTGAGCGCAGCCCGTGACTCCTTCGCCGAGCACGGCTACGAGGCCTCAATGGAGGACATCGCCCTGCGTGCCGACGTCGGCGTCGGGACCCTCTACCGCCGCTTCCCCAACAAGGCCGACCTCCTCGGCGCTGTGGTGGAGGCGGCGCAGGAGCGCAAGCGTCAGATCGCCGAGGCAGTCCTCGCCGACGTTGCCGCCGAGGAAGGGGTCTTCGAATTCGTGCGCCGCTGTATTGCGGTGCCCAGCTGCTGGCGGGCGACGATTTCGGCCCCGCCATGGAGGGCGAGCGGGACGGGACTCGGTCAGACGGCGCCACTGCTCGAAGAGATCCTCGACCGCAGCCAGCGTGCCGGGTCGGTCCGCTCCGACATCGAGGTGGCCGACATCGTCGTGCTGCTCATGGCGGTGCGCTCGATCGCGGACGTCTGCGACACGAGATCCTCCAAGCCGTCCTTGCGCTTCCTCGAGCTCGCGCTCGACGGCCTCCGCCCCGGACATCAGGCTCCCGTGCACGATCCGCTCACCATCGCCCAGCTCGACCGGATTCTTCGCCGGCGCTGAGGTGCTCCCCGCCGCGCACGCGCAGCGGAGCGGATCGAGGGTACGGCCGACCTACCGCACGAGCGCCGCTGCCACCAGTCCGAGCGGGGCCAGGGCCCAGCCCCAGCGAACCGCGACCACGACGACCTCGGAGCGATACCCGTAGAGGACCGACATCTGAATGGGTTGGAACGACGGCGCGCTCAGTGCCGTCAGGACGGCCACCACGGTCAGCGCGGTCGACCCGATCAGCGCCGCCACGGTGGCGACCACTGCGTAGTAGGAGACCCGCAGCGCGGTGAGCCAACCCCAGCGACGCACAGCGTGCTCCGTCTGCGGCACGGCCAGGTTGTGCGGGTGGATGACCGATCCGGTGAACAGGGCGGCGCCCGAGAAGGCGAGGAGGGGGCCGGCCAGGGTCAGCACTTCGGCCGTCCAGGTCGGAGCCGGTCCGAGGAGATGGAGCAGGAGCCCGACCAACGAGGCCAGGACGGGAGACTGGTCGACCCAGGTCGTGGAGCGGCGCTGGTGGAACGGGGCGTCTCGCCGCATGAGGTGGACGGCCACAGCGTTCCAGGCCGTGGTGATCACGTTGGCCAGTACGGCGATCATCGTCCCGGCCGATCCGGCGAAGGCGGCTGCGGTCGGGACGACCCAGAAGCTGGCGTTGGGGGTCACCGCCCACGCCTCGAGCGAGCTCTGCCCGGCGCTCCGCTCGCCGCGCGAGACCAGGGTCGCCACGAGGAGGAGCCACATCCCCGCCGACAACGCGAGGGGCCCCAGAAGCTGACCGGCCGAGGTCAGCCGCCAGGCTGCCACCAGCGCCAGCGTGGCCGACGTGGCCAGGATCTGCATGCGGAGGAAGATGGGCCACGCCCGCTGCACGGCCCGGCCGCCACGGGCCGCGCCCCATCCGACCAGCCCACCCACGACGAACCACACCAGGGTGAGCACACCCCGATTGTGGCCGCTGCTGGACCCCCCACCGGCCCAGTTGACGCCCGGCGGGGAGCGGATAAGGTTCGCCGATGCACACGCAACCGATGCACGAGGTGCTTGCGGAGGCGATTGTCGGGCGTCACTTGCTGAGTCACCCTTACTACCGTCGCTGGGAAGCCGGCACCCTCACCGAGGGTGAGTTGGCCGCCTACGCGGAGCAGTACCGCCACATTGAGCGCGAGCTTCCCGTGACGCTGGCGACCATCGCCGACGCGCTGCCGCCGGGTCACGCCCGCGAGCTCGTGGAGGCGAACCTCGCCGACGAGCTCGGCTCGCCCGAACCGCACGTGGAGCTCTTCGAGACCTTCGCGGCGGCGGCCGGTGCTGCATCGGACGCGCCGGCGACACCGTCGACGGCCGCCTTGCTCGCCGTCGTGCGCACGACGGCGTCGAACGACCCCGTGGCCGCCCTGGCCATGGTGGCCGCCTACGAGATCCAGGCCGCCGACATCGCGAGCTCCAAGGGCGACGGGCTGCGCCGCCACTACGGGTTCGACGACGAGGGGACCCGCTTCTGGGATGTGCACCGCACCCAGGAGGTGGACCACGCCGGGTGGTCGATGGAGGCCCTCACGGTGCTGGACGCCGACCACGACGTGGTGCGGGCGGCCGCGACCGTCTCAGCCGACTCGTGGTGGCTCTTCCTCAGTGAGCGCGACGAGCTCGCGCCGGTCGGCGCACCCAGCTGAGCTGCTCAGCTGAGCGTCCCCAGGCGACCGGCCGCCTCGGCGAAGGCCGCGGAGCGCTCCCGGTAGTCGCCGAAGCGCCCGAAGCTGGGCGCCGCCGGTGAGAGCAGGACCACGCCACCAGCGGGGACCCATTCGAAGGCGACCTCGACCGCGGCGCCCAGGCTCGGCGCGTCGCGCACCTCGACGTTTCCGCCCGCAGTGTCCCGCACGGCCTGCCCGATGCGCCGGCCGTTGTCCGGCATGGTGACGACGAGTGTCGGCGCGGTGCGGGCCGCGAGCGTCCGGCCGAGCGGCGCGTAGTCGAGCCCCCGGTCGTGCCCACCCACGAGGAGCGCCACGGGACGGTCGGCAAACGCCTGCAGCGCGGCTTGTGCGGGCAGCACGTTGGTCGAGAGGCCGTCGTCGACGAACTCGACCGCCCCGACCGATCCCAGCGAGCGGCAGCGGCTGGGCAACCCGTCGAAACCCTGCGCTGCAAGGGCCAGCCGATCCACGTCGGACGCGCCGGGGATGCCGAGGCCCTCGAGCACGGCGCGTGCCACCGAGGCGTTGCGCGCGTTGTGTGGCCCGGTCAAGCCGAGAGCGGCCGACCAGCGGATGTCCTGCTCCACTTCGGTGCCGCTCACCCAACGGAGGTGCGAGCCGAGGAGCCCGGCCTGGGCGCGCAGTTCCTCGTCGCTGCCGTCGGCGAGGGCCAGCGTCACCCCGGGCTTGGTGCACAGCGACAACTTGTCGGCGTAGTAGCGCTCGACCGTCCCGTGCCAGTCGAGATGGTCCGGTGACAAGGACGTGACGGCCACGACCGCGGGGCCGTTCTGCAGATCGGGGACCTGGAAGCTCGACGTCTCGACGATCCAGTAGTCCGGTGGCGGGCCACCGGCGGGATCCCAGGGCGCGAGACCGATGTTCCCGCCGGCGCGGGCGCGTATGCCGAGCCCGGTCAGGAGGTGCACGGCCAGTGCCGTCGTCGTGCTCTTGCCTTTCGTCCCGGTGATGCAGGCCACGCGGGTCGGATCGGCTTCGGCCATGAACAGGCCGAGTCCGCCGCAGACCGCGACCCCCGCCTCCTCGAGCTGCGCCACCTCGGGCCGGTAGCGGCTGATGCCGGGGCTCTTCACCACGACGTCACAGCGGGCCAGTGCGCCCAGTCCTCCGTCGCGGGTGGCCAGGACCTCGACCCCGTTGAGCGCAGGCGCAACGGGTGTGTCGTCGACGAGCACCGCATGGCGGCCCATGGATTGCAGCCGGCGAACGCTGGCCTGTCCCTCGACGCCGAGCCCCCAGACGCCGACGGACGCGTCAGCGAGTGCGGACCAGGAGATCGGTCGGCGCATAGCGATCCGGGATGCGATGGGTGCCCCGCGGCTGCAGCAGGGCGGCAGGGTCGGCGGGCGCGTTGTCGGCCAGCTCGGCGCGCAACCGCGTGACGAGCTTGGTCCCGGCGCGGTCCTGCCGTTGTGCGGTCAGCACGAGGGCGGCCCGGCATTCGTCGGTGTCCCCGACGCACTCGAACGGCTTGACGCCCGGGCCCAGGCCCAGCAGGGTCCGGAAGCGCTCCTCGTTGCCGGGGTTCTGCAGCGGCTCGTCGCCGGCGAACACCGCTTCGAGGTCAGCGCGGTCGATGAACGGGGCGAGGACGAGGTCGACGAAACAACACTTGTCGCACCGGCCGCACCAGTGGTCGAGCCGCTGTGCGGGGTCCTGGTGGAAGGCGCGGTTGCAACTCCGAAAAGTGCGGTGGTACCGGGTGAGGCCGGCGAACCGCTGCGCCACCCACAGCTCGCTGCGTGGGCGGAGGTACGAGAACACCGATATGCGCGGCCCCAACGTCGAGAGGACGAGGTCGCCGAACGCCTGCTCGAACCCCTCGCTCTTGGACCACTGGTGGTTCACTGCGAGCTCGTCGGTCACGACCGTGGGGACTGATGCCGACCATTCGTTGGACAGCACGACGGCGTCGCGCCGGTCGAGGACTGCAGCCACGAGCGCGGCCGCGCCGATGATTGCCGTGACGGGCACGTGCCCGTTGAGGAACCCGAGCTCGGGCGAGCGCCGGACCAAAGGGTCGATGGTGCGAACGATGCGCGTCACGGGAAGTCCGGTGACGGCGACGGCGTCCTCAATGGCGGCGAAGCGCTGATTGGGCGGCTCGACGACGCACAGTGCGGCGCCGGGGTGGTCCGCCACGAGCGACGCCACCGTCACGATGGAATCGATGCCACCGCCGAACGGGATCAGGGGCCGGCCGGCGTCGGGTTCGTAGCCGACCGGCGACACGGCACCCGCATCCGGGCCATCCACCCGCAGGCCGCGCAGGTCGAGGCCGTTGCGGTAGGCGAACTCACCGAGGCCGTTGACGTAGAAGCTGCGGAGGAAGTCCCGCTCCGTCGCGGTCGTCTCCAGCTCGCCCAGATCGACCAGGGGGGCGGCCGAGGTCTTGTAGTACGAGACGCCCGCCAGCAGGTAGAGGATGCGCACGGCGGCCATGACCGCCGGGTCGTCCCAGTCGCCGCCCTGTCCGAATGCGAAGCGCTCGGTGAAGCCGTGGGCACCCGTGGCGTACCGGCACACGACGACCGAGTCCGCTGGGTCGATGGTGTAACCGTCGTAGCGGAACCGGTCGGGTGGTGGCATGCAGGTGGGGTGGCCCGGCGATCCGGGCGTGCCCATGCTACGGCGCAGCCGGCCCCGGACCGGCCTCAGCCGGCGAGGCGGGCCAGCAGGGCGAATCGCCCGCAGGGCCGATGCACGCGGTCGCTGAAGAACGCCTCGTCGGATGTGGTGACGCCGCTCTCGGTGATGTGGTCCTTCTGGACACCGCAGGCCACCAGCTGCTGGCGGTTGGCCGCGACCAGGTCGACCAGCCAGTGACCCGGCCCATCGGGTCGCGCCACGGCGGGGTCGAGCGCGCCGGGCCGCACCGCGTCGGACAACGCCCGGAGCACCTCCTCGGAGACCTGGTAACGGTCCGGGTGCACGGCCGGCCCGAGGAACGCGTGCACCCGCCCGATGTCCGCGCCGCAGTCCTTCATGGTTTGGAGGGCGCGGCCGACCGCCCCGGCAGCCGTGCCGCGCCACCCGGCATGCACGGCCGCCAGGACGCCGGCCTCTGCATCGACCAGCGCCAGCGGGAGGCAGTCGGCCACCAGGATGGCGAGCGTGACCCCATGTGACACGGTGACGAGGATGTCGGCGTCGGGGACGGCGTCGCCTTCGGAGAGGGTGCCGCGGCCCCGGTCCTCCGGCCCGACGAGTGCGCCGTCGGCGCCGTGGATCTGGTGGGCGAAGACCAA
>Ga0302325_10021438_pt1 | contig 13527 bp, 13 predicted proteins | sample Palsa_T0_2_FD_201948 | JGI IMG/M metagenome (GOLD analysis project Ga0302325, IMG submission 201948) | Peat permafrost microbial communities from Stordalen Mire near Abisko, Sweden - Palsa_T0_2 | ecosystem: Environmental > Terrestrial > Soil > Palsa > Peat permafrost | place: Sweden: Abisko... | reverse complement strand
ACCAACGACCTCGATCGAATTCAGCCAGGCAAGGCGCAATACACGTTGTGCTGCAACGAATCTGGCGGCGTGATCGACGACCTGATCGCCTACTACGTCGATCCTGACGAAATGTTCCTGGTGCCCAACGCCGCCAATACCGCTGCCGTCGTTGCCGCCCTGAAAGATGCTGCGCCCGCTGGGCTGAACATCACCGACGAGCATCGGTCCTTTGCGGTGCTCGCGGTGCAGGGTCCCCGGTCGACCGAAGTGCTCACCGAAGTCGGCCTGCCAACCGACATGGACTACATGGGCTACGCCGATGCGGCGCTTGAGGGCGTGCCGGTGCGGGTGTGCCGCAGCGGATACACCGGTGAGCACGGCTACGAGCTGCTGCCGCCCTGGGACTCCGCCGGAGTGGTGTTCGACGCGCTGCTGGCCGCGGTCACGCGCGCGGACGGACAGCTGGCCGGTCTGGGGGCGCGTGACACGCTGCGCACCGAGATGGGCTATCCGCTGCACGGCCACGAACTCTCCGCCGACATCTCGCCGCTGCAGGCCCGCTGCGGCTGGGCGATCGGCTGGAAGAAGGACGCGTTCTTCGGCCGCGACGCCCTGCTGGCCGAAAAAGAGGCGGGTCCGCGGCGACTGCTGCGGGGTCTGCGCGCGGTGGGTCGCGGTGTGCTGCGGCCAGACCTGAACGTTCTCGACGGCGACACCACGGTTGGGGTCACCACGTCGGGAACGTTTTCGCCCACGCTGAAAGTCGGTATCGCACTGGCGCTGATCGATGTCGACGCGGGTGTCGAGGACGGCCAGCACGTCACTGTCGACGTCCGCGGCCGCGGCGTCGAATGCGAAGTGGTGCGCCCACCGTTCGTCGATCTAAAAACTCGATAGCGCCCGGTTATACAATCGCCTGATGACCAGCGACGTCCTCGAGTTCACGGTGTCACGCACCGCAAACCCGGCTAGCGACGACGCGCGGCAGGCGATTCTGGCCGATCCCGGCTTCGGGAAATATCACACCGACCACATGGTGTCGATCGACTACACCGACGGCCAGGGTTGGCACAATGCGCAGGTCTGCGCGTACGGTCCGATCGAATTGGATCCCTCGGCGATCGTGTTGCACTACGCGCAGGAAATCTTCGAAGGACTCAAGGCCTATCGCTGGGCGGACGGGTCGATCGTGTCGTTTCGCGCCGAAGCCAACGCCGCGCGGCTACAGGCCTCGGCGCGCCGGATCGCGATTCCCGAGCTGCCCGAAGAGCTGTTCATCGAATCGCTGCGCCAACTGATCGCCGTTGACGACGACTGGGTGCCCCCGGCCGGCGGCGAGGAGTCGTTGTATCTGCGCCCGTTCGTTTTTGCCACCGAGCCGGGGTTGGGGGTGCGGCCGGCAAAGCAGTATCGCTACCTGGTCATCGGGTCGCCGGCGGGAGCGTACTTCAAGAACGGGATCAAGCCCGTAACTGTCTGGATTTCAACGGACTACGTGCGCGCCAGCCCGGGTGGTACCGGTGCGGCGAAGTTTGGCGGCAACTACGCCGCCTCGCTGGTGGCTCAGGCCGAGGCCGCCGAGAACGGGTGCGAGCAGGTGGTCTGGCTGGACGCCGTGGAACGCCGCTACATCGAAGAGATGGGCGGAATGAACCTCTTCTTCGTGTTCGGCAGCGGCGGATCGGCCCGCTTGGTCACCCCAGAGCTGTCCGGTTCACTTCTGCCGGGTATCACCCGAGACTCACTGCTGCAGTTGGCAACCGATGCGGGGTTCGCTATCGAGGAACGCAAGATCGACGTCGACGAGTGGCAGAAGAAAGCCGCCGCCGGTGAGATCACCGAGGTGTTCGCCTGCGGCACCGCCGCGGTCATCACGCCGGTCTCGCTTGTGAAATACGGCGACACCGAATTCACCATCGGGGACGGCGAATCCGGCGAGGTGACGATGGCGCTGCGCGACACCCTCACCGGAATTCAGCGCGGCACCTTCGCCGACACTCACGGCTGGATGTCGCGGCTCGGCTGAGCGGTCAGAACCGTAACAGTGCGGCCAGCACGACGGCGGTGACTGTCGTGGTCAATTCGATTGCGGCGCCTAGTACGTCGCCGTTGACACCGCCGAATCGGCGCACACAGTGCCGGACCAGCAGCATGGCGCAGGTGAGTGAGACCACGACTGCCACCGGGCCTTGCCACGGGTGCCGACCCGCCGCCGACGACGCGGCGAGCAGCACGACAACCCAGGCCGCGACCACTGGCGCCGGTTGGGTGCCTACGACTTGGGCGCCCAACCTGCTTCCGGGGGCGGCCGGCACCGTCCGGCGGCAGGCCAGCACCGCCGCTACCCGGCCCGCGCACACGGCCACCACGATCCCGGCCGCGCACAGCGCCGAAAACGCCAGTCCCTGAAGAACGATCGCCAACACGACGGTCGCCACGCCGAACGGTCCGGTCGACCCGTCGCGCATCACCTCCAGCGCGCGTGCGGGCGGTCCGTAGCAGCCCAGGCCGTCGGCGGTATCGGCCACACCGTCGATGTGCAAGCCGCGGGTGACCGCCAGCAGTGCGGCCACCGCGAGCAGACCGGTCAACGCGTTACCTGGGCCGAACGCCAAACCGCCGGCCCATGTCACCGCCGCGCCCAGCCCGCCCAGCACAGCGCCGACCACTGGCAGCGCGGTCATCGCGCCGCGGCCCAACGGCCGATCCGATCTGCCTGGCACCGGGACAACGGTTTCGAATGCGAAAGCCGTTGCCAACGAGCCGATCACGATGTGGGTGAGCGGTCAGTGACGTCGGCGTCGGCGAACGTCGCCATGGACGACAATGCGGCCACCGCGGCTCGCAGCACCGGCAGAGCCACCGTCGCGCCGGTGCCTTCGCCGAGCCGCATTTTCAGGTCCAGGATCGGATCCAGGCCGAGCTGAGCCAGGGCGAGCGCATGCGCGGGTTCGGTCGAGAGGTGGCCGGCCTGCCACCACAGCCGGGCGCCGGGCGCCAGTTGCTCGGCGATCAACGCGGCGGCCGTCACCACCATGCCGTCCAGCAACACCGGCGTGCGCCGCACCGCGGCCTGCGCGCAGAAGCCGGCCAGCCCGGCCAAATCGGCTCCGCCGCAACATTGCAGGGTTGCGATCGGGGCGGCTAACACGGCCTGAGCGCGGAACAACGCATCGCGCACCGCCGCGGTCTTGCGGGCCCACCCGGCGTCGCTTATCCCAGTTCCGTAGCCAACCGCCGCGACCGGCTCGACGCCCGTCACCGCGGCAACCAGAACTGTTGCCGCGGTGGTGTTTCCGATGCCCATATCGCCCGCAATCAGCAGGTCGGCACCGGCGTCGACCTCCTGGTCGGCGATCTGGCGGCCGGCCTCGATCGCGTCGAGTGTTTCCTGCTCGGTGAGCGCATCCTCTTTCGCGATGTCGCCGCTGCTGCGCCGCACCTTGTGGGCGCCGATCTGCGGGGACAGCGGGTCGGTGTCCACGGCGAGGTCGACGACGCGCACCGTCGCTCCGGCGACGTCGGCGAGCGCGTTGATCGCGGCACCGCCGGCGACGATGTTCGCCACCATCTGCGCGGTGACCTCTTGTGGGTAAGCCGATACCCCCGACCGGGCGACGCCGTGGTCCCCAGCGAACACCACGATCCGGGCGCGTTCGAATTGTGTTGGCGGGCAATGCCCCTGGCACGATGCAACCCAGACTGACAGGTCCTCGAGGCGGCCCAGGGCGCCGCGCGGTTTGGTCAGGGTGTCTTGGCGTGCACGGGCCGCCCCCGCAGCAGCCGTGTCGGGAGGCGCCACCGGCGCGAACATCGTCATGCCCCGGCCTGCTTGATCGGCAGCGGATGTCCGGCCACCACGAGCACCACCCGCTCGCACAGCGCGGCCAACCGCTGATTGAGTGCTCCCAGTTCGTCGCTGAACCGGCGGGCCGACGCGCTGGCGGCCACGACCGTCAGCCCGACCTCCGGGCTGACCAGCACCAGCGGTGAGCTGAACTCCGCGACTGCTGCCGTCAGGTCGTCGAGGTCGGGCGACACAGACCCGCCGTCCCAGGCCTGGCGCTGATCCATGGTGGCGGTGAGCCAGCCGCCGATATCGTCGACCAGCGTCGGGGTGTCCGGCGAACGCCGCAATTGCCGTGCGACGTCGTCGGTTTCGACGGTGGACCAGTGCGACGGTCGGCGGTCGCGATGCTCAGCGATGCGCTGCCGCCAGGCCGCGTCGGTGTCGACGACCCGACCGGTCGCCAGGTACTGCACGGGTTGATCCGCTTGCAGTGACTCGGCGATGGCGGCTTCCGCCCACCGGGACTTTCCTGACCTGATTCCGCCGAGCACCAGGGTTCGCACCGTGGATCAGTCAACTTTCCGGCGAGGGCTAATCGACACTGGCGCCGTGCTTGACTTGGGGTCGCGGTGTTCGCATCCGGCGCATCTGCGAGGCCCGGCTGGCTGCGTAAAGCCCTATCTTCCAATGGCTTTCGGTATTCTCCGGAAACTTCTCATCCACCCGTCGGGCGACCTTTCGGCCGAGAATGACCCCGTCGAGCGCCATCACCGCCATCAATACCAGCATCGCCGGCGAGATATAGAACTGACGCTGCGGCGGCAGGGCGAACATGATGAACAGCAGCGCCAGCGCCGACGGCATGAACAGCCCCAGCACGTTGCGGCGGGCGTCGACGATGTCACGCGCGTACCGGCGCACCGGGCCCTGATCACGGGTCAGTAGGTAGCGCTCGTCTCCGGCCATCATGCGCTCACGCCGATCGGCCATCTGAGCGCGCCGCACCGAACTCTGTTCGCGACGTTCCTCGCGACTGAGCTTGGGGCCCGCCAGCGACTTTCGCCGTGCCCGGGCCTCCGACGAGGTCATCGGAGCCGGCGCGACCGGGCCCTTGCGTCCGGCGTTGCGTCGCGGCGTGGGCCGCCCCTTGGGTGCGGTGGTCTGCCGGGGTGCAGCACCGAAAGCATCTGCTGCCTCCAGCGGTGTCTGGGCATCGTCCCGGTCTTCGGTGACGCCCGCGTCTTTCTTTCGACCCAGCAGTTTCACGCTCGCCAGGTTACTTCCCGCGGTGTCGGAGAAAATGGCCGGTGCGATCGACCGCGCTTACTGTTGCTCAGATGACCGGGTCGGCGCACCGCACGCCGACATTGCGGATGCTCATCGCGCCCGACAGCTTCGGCGACACCCTGACCGCGGTCGAGGCGGCAGCCGCCATCGCCGCGGGCTGGAACCGGGTGCGCCCCGGCGATCACCTGATCGTCGCCCCGCAGTCCGACGGCGGCCCGGGATTCGTCGACGTACTGGCCGGCCGGGTAGGGGACCGGCGGGTTCTGCAAGTGTGCGGTCCGCTGACCGAGGACGTGCGGGCCGAGTGGGTGCTGCACCAGCCGTCGGCGACCGCATACCTGGAATGCGCGCAGGCGTGTGGATTGGCCCTGCTCGGCGGCCCGCCGACACCTGCGACTGCGCTCGCGGCGCACAGCAGGGGAGTTGGCCGGTTGATTGCTGCGGCGCTGGACGCGGGCGCGGCCCGCGTCGTCGTCGGATTGGGTGGCAGCGCGAGTACCGACGGTGGCCGCGGGCTGATCGAGGAGCTCGGCGGCCTGGACACCGCGCGCCGACGGTGTGCGGGGGTCGAGCTGATTGCAGCCTGTGACGTCGAGCACCCGCTGCTGGGCCCGTGGGGAGCGGCCCGGGTGTTCGGGCCGCAGAAGGGTGCCGATCCGGATACCGTGGCGGCGCTCGAAGAGCGCCTCACACAGTGGGCCGGCGAACTGGACGCCGCCGCCGGGCGGCCGGTCAGCGCCGAATCGGGCGCCGGGGCCGCCGGCGGGATCGGTGCGGCGCTGCTCGCGCTGGGCGGGCGACGCGAGTCGGGGGCGTCGATCATCGCCGAGCACACCGAGTTGGCCGTTGACCTGGCGGTCGTCGATCTGGTGATCACCGGTGAGGGCAAATTCGACGACCAGTCCCTGCGCGGCAAGGTGGTCGGCGCGCTGGCCGCGGCGGCACGATCGGCGCAGGTGCCGGTGGTGGTGCTGGCCGGCCAGGTGACTCTGGACGAGGAGGCCTTTCATTCGGCGGGCATTCTGGCGGCCTGTGCGGTTTCCGACTACGCCGGTTCGGTGGGGCTGGCCCAAGCTGATGCCGCCAACCAGCTGATGGGGCTGGCCTCGCAGGTCGCGGCACGACTCGGGAATAGCGGCGCAACAAGGTACCTTTGAGGGGATGGGTGGTATCGGTCAAACGATCCCACCCGGACACACGTACTTACAGGGAGAAGCAATGACTGTTCAGGACGAGTCGACCACCGCCACAACTCACGGCGCGATCTTGACGGACGCCGCGGCAGCCAAGGCGAAATCACTGCTGGATCAGGAGGGACGCGACGACCTGTCGCTGCGGATCGCCGTCCAGCCCGGGGGATGCGCCGGCCTGCGCTACAACCTGTTCTTCGACGACCGCGCGCTCGACGGCGACCTCACCGCCGACTTCGGCGGTGTGACGCTGACCGTCGACCGGATGAGCGCGCCGTACATCCAGGGCGCATCCATCGACTTCGTCGACACCATCGAGAAGCAGGGTTTCACCATCGACAACCCGAACGCCAGCGGCTCTTGCGCCTGCGGCGACTCCTTCAACTGACGCTCGATCGGCGCCGCTAGTACTCGCCTGCGGTTCGCATAACATACGAGCACACCAGGATCTGGTTGTGCTGGCTCAGCAGTTGCGCGATGCCCTGAACCTGGCTGCGCGTGCTGCTGCCGGTGGACGCGTGGACCCGCATGCTGAACAACACCTGGGCCTGGTAGTCCGACCAGTACACGATCTTGTCGATCGACGTCACCTGCGCTTCGGAGAACTGTTTGCGAAACGCGTCGCTGCTGAGTTTGGCCAGCGCCTGATCGGATCGCCGGTCCCGCACCGCGTCGTAGATACCGCACAGCGAGTTGCGGGCGATGGCCTCGGTGTCGCGGTGCTGGAGGGCGTCCAGGTAACTCTGAATCGCTGACGTGGCGGTGGCGTCGGAAAATGCGCCGGGCGCGGGTTTGGGAGCGCTGCGCGACCCGTGCACGATGGCCGCGGCCACCCCGGCGACCACCAGCAGCGCAGCCGCAGCGCCGATGAACCAGCGTCGACGGCGGGGGCGTTTCGGATAGGGCATCGGTAGCGGCAACGGCCAAGGATAGGCCGCGACCGGCGGCTGGAAGGCCGGCGGCGTGGGGATGGGTTCGCTGGGATGGGTGTCGGAGAACGGTAGTCCGTCGGCGCCCAAACGATGGTCCGACGAATACGGACCGGGCATAAGTGGATCTCCTCGGATAGCAAGGCCGCACGACCTTGGGCGAGTCAGGCCGCCGCTAGAGTTCTCCTACGGAGGCTAGCGGGCGTCGGCCCGCGGTGCGTAGCCGACCACGGCCACCGGTACGCTTAGCTAGCCGAACTTTGGACTTGAAGGGGTGGAATTTCGTGACGATCGCGGTGACCGGTTCTATTGCCACTGACAATTTGATGCGGTTTCCGGGTCGATTCTCCGAGCACCTGCTGGCCGAGCACCTGGAGAAGGTGTCGCTGAGCTTCCTGGTCGACGACCTGGTGATCCACCGCGGCGGCGTCGCCGGAAACATCGCCTTTGCCATCGGCGTGCTCGGCGGCGACGTGGCTTTGGTCGGGGCCGCCGGTGACGATTTCGTCGGCGATTACGGCAGGTGGTTGCAGTCGCACGGCGTCAACACCGACCACGTGCTGATCTCGAAATCCGCTCACACCGCGCGTTTTGTGTGCACGACCGATGAAGACCTGGCCCAGATCGCCTCGTTCTACCCGGGTGCGATGTCCGAGGCCCGCAACATCAAGCTGGCCGACCTCGTCGCCTCCGCAGGCAAGCCGGACCTGGTGATCATCGGGGCCAATGACCCCGAGGCGATGGTGGTGCACACCGAGGAGTGCCGCAAGCTCGGCCTGCCGTTCGCCGCCGACCCGTCGCAGCAACTGCCCCGGTTGTCCGGCGCGGAGATCGACAAGCTCGTCGACGGCGCGGAGTACCTGTTCACCAACGACTACGAATGGGAACTGCTGCAGTCGAAGACCGGCTGGTCGGAGGCCGACGTGCAGCAGAAGGTCGGCCTGCGGGTTACCACGCTGGGAGCCAAGGGCGTCGACATTGTCGACCGCGACGGCACGACCGTCCACGTCGGCGTGGTACCGGAAACCAGCCAGACGGACCCAACGGGCGTCGGTGACGCCTTCCGCGCCGGCTTCCTGACTGGACGCAGCGGAGGCCTGAGCCTAGAGCGCTCGGCGCAACTGGGCTCCCTGGTCGCGGTGCTGGTGCTGGAGTCGACCGGCACCCAGGAATGGACGTGGGACGCCGCGGCCGCCAAGACCCGGCTGGCCGACGCCTACGGCGACGACGCTGCCGCCGAAATCGCCACCGTGCTGGCCTAGAGCTTAAAGCCGTTCGCGACACTTAATCGGCTGCGACGACACGCCGACTCCTGCCGCAGCAAGTTAAGTCTCGGCGAAGATGACTTCGGGCGAATTTGTTCAGAGCTGCACAGGATACTGCGGCTCGCTGATCTGCGGCACCACGCTGTGCTCGACGAAGATCGCGTACCACAGCATGAAAATCAGTACCGTCCACAGCCTGCGGCTGTGATCGGCTGTGCCGCAACGGTGTTCGTCTAACATTCGGCGAACAGCCGACGCGTCGATCAGGTTGTCGGTGGCCGACGCGTTCACCATTTCATGCGCCCACTCCAGCAGCGGGCCGGCCCGCAGCCAATGCCGAATCGGTACCGGGAAGCCCAGTTTCGGCCGGTTGAGTACATGCGGCGGGACGATCGGTTCCAGCGCGCGGCGCAGCGCGTACTTGGTGGTGGTGCGGGTGATCTTGGCGTCCACCGGCAACCGGGAGGCGACCGCGAACACCTCGGGATCCAGGAACGGAACCCGCAGTTCCAGCGAGTTGGCCATCGTCATCTTGTCGGCCTTGACCAGAATGTCGCCGCGCAACCAGGTGAACAGGTCGACGTGCTGCATCCGGGCCACCGGGTCCCAGCCGGCGGACTCTGCGTAGATCGGCGCGGTGATGTCGGTGTGGGTCCATTCCGGCCGGAATCCGACCAGCACATCGCGCAGTTGCGCGTCGGAGAAGCTGCGGGCATTGCCGTAGTAGCGCTGCTCGAGGGTCAGCGATCCGCGGTGCAGCAGGCTTTTGCCCCGCATGCCGTCCGGCAGGGGTTTGGACAACGTTCCCATCGAGCGCCGGAGCGGTCGCGGAAGGTAGTCGAAAGGCTTGAGCGACAACGGTTCCCGATAGATGGTGTAGCCGCCGAACAGCTCGTCGGCGCCCTCGCCGGACAGCACCACCTTGACATGCTTGCGTGCCTCGCGGGCCACGAAGAACAGCGGCACCAGCGCAGGGTCGGCCACCGGTTCGTCGAGGTACCAGACGATCTCGGGCAGCGCGGCGACGAATTCGTCGGGAGCCACCACTTTGGCGATGTGGCGCGCGCCGATCGCCTCGGCCGATGCCACCGCGACGTCGACCTCGGAGAAGCCCTCACGTTCGAAGCCGGTGGTGAAGGTGATCAGCCGCGGGTTGTGCCGAATGGCCAGCGCCGCGATCGCGGTCGAGTCGATGCCGCCGGACAGAAACGCACCCACCGTGACGTCGGCGCGCATGTGCTTGGCCACCGAGTCCTCCAGGACCGCGGTGATCTCGTCATAGCGGGCCTGCTCGCTGCCCCGCTGCATTGGCGTCACTACGAAGCGCGGCACGAAATAGCGGGTGGTCTGCGGCGCCTGGCCGGGACGGATGCGCGCGTAGCAGCCCGATTCCAGCCGGCGCACGCCCCGATGCAGTGTTTCGGGTTCGGGCACGTACTGCAGCACCGTGTAGTGCTGAACGGCACGGTCGTCGATCGTGGTGTCGAATCCCACCAGGTCGGCCAGTTCCAGCAGGCATTTCTTCTCGCTGGCCACGGCCGTGCCACCGGGCCCGGTCGCCATGAACAATGGCTTGATGCCGAAAGGATCTCGGGCGCAGAACAATTCGCCGGTCACGGTGTCCCACAGCGCGAAGGCGAACATACCCCGAAGTCGCGTCAGGGCGTCGGCGCCCCAATAGTGGTAGGCGGCGACGATCGCCTCGCCGTCGCCGTCGGTGGCGAACACAGCGCCGTGCCGCTCGGCGAGCTCGGCCCGCAACTCCAGGTAGTTGTAGATCTCGCCGTTGAACACCAACTCGTAGCGGTCGGGGCTTTCCGGCGGACCCCAGCGCAGCGGCTGATGCGAATGAGCGATGTCGATGATGGACAGCCGGTTGAAACCGAATACGACGGTCCCGGCCGGGTCGGCCCAGGTGCCCGGTTCGTCGGGTCCACGATGGCGCATCAGGTGTGACGCCTGCGCGATGGCCTCGGCCGCGGCGTGCCCGCTGCTCGACGGCTCGGCGCCGGCCACGGCAGCCACGAAGGCCAGCAGTCCACACATCGCCGCTCATTATGCCGCAAAGTGGGCGGCCTCTCGATGCCGCACGAGGCGATTGCGACGGGCGGCGGGCCTCCGCACGGCTGCGCTGCGTGCGTGGTCTACGCTGCGTAGTATTCGACGTGCGAGTCAGCCGACAGTCCCCTTGACCGGGGGATCCGCGTTGTCGGCCCAGCTTGTGATTCAGGGAGGCGCGACCGTGACATCTCGCGGGCCAGGCTGTTCGCAGGGCTTGTTGAAGAGCCGTTCGGCAGGGCTTCGGCTGCCGGCGCTGGCCGGCCTGCTGGGCTTGCTGGCGGTGAGCCTGAGTGGGTGCAGTTGGTCGGACGCCTTCGCGCTCGGCTGGCCCCGGGGCATCACCACAGAGGGCGATTGGAACCGGCAGCTGTGGATCGGCGCGGTGATCGCGTCCCTGGTGGTCGGTGTGCTCGTGTGGGGCTTGATGTTCTGGGCGATTGCGTTCCACCGCCACAAGGCCACCGACACCGAACTGCCCCGCCAGTTCGGTTACAACATGCCGCTGGAGCTGGTGCTCACCGTGACACCGTTCCTGATCATCTCGGTGCTGTTCTATTTCACCGTGGTGGTGCAGGAGAAGATGCTGCACCTGGCCTCGGATCCCGAGGTCGTTGTCGACGTCACCTCGTTCCAGTGGAACTGGAAGTTCGGCTACCAGAAGGTCGATTTCAAGGACGGCACGCTCAAGTTCGACGGAGCCGACCCCGCTCGCAAAGCAGCGATGGTCTCCAAGCCCGAGGGCATAGACAAGCGCGGCGAAGAGCTGGTCGGCCCGATTCGCGGGTTTAACACCGAAGATCGGACCTACCTCAACTTCGACAAGGTCGAGACAGTTGGCAACAGCACCGAGATCCCGGTGTTGGTGCTGCCGGCCGGTAAGCGGATCGAATTCCAGCTCGCGTCGGCAGACGTGATCCACGGTTTCTGGGTGCCGGAGTTCCTGTTCAAGCGTGACGTGATGCCCGACCCCGCGGCCAACCACTCCGTCAACGTCTTCCAGGTCGAGCAGATCAACCGGACCGGGGCGTTCGTGGGTCGCTGTGCGGAGATGTGCGGGACCTACCACTCGATGATGAACTTCGAGGTCCGGGTGGTTCAGCCCAACGACTTCAAGGCCTACCTGCTGCAACGGACCGCCGGAAAGACGAACGCCCAGGCGTTGCAGGGCATCGCGCAGTCTCCGCTCGCGGTCACCACTCACCCGTTCGACACCCGCCGCGGCGAGTTGGCGCCGCAAGCGAGTAAGTAGGGAAACCTCATGCACATCGAAGCCAGGCTGTTCGAATTCATCGCGGCGTTCTTCGTCTTCTGCACGGTGCTCTACGGCATTCTGACCAGCTTGTTCGCCACCGGCGGCATTGAGTGGGCCGGGACCACCGCGCTGGCGCTGACCTCGGGGATGGCGCTGATCGTGGCGACATTCTTCCGCTTCGTGGCCCGTCGGCTCGACACCCGGCCCGAGGACTACGAGGGCGCCGAGATCAGTGATGGCGCAGGAGAACTGGGCTTCTTCAGTCCGCACAGCTGGTGGCCGATTCTGATCGCGCTGTCGGGTTCAGTGGCTGCCGTCGGTATCGCACTGTGGCTGCCGTGGTTGATCGGCGCCGGTGTTGTGTTCATCCTGAGTTCGGCGGCCGGGTTGGTCTTCGAGTACTACGTGGGGCCCGAGAAGCACTAGCCGGCGCCGGCGAAGGTCACAATCAGGACGTCAGTTGATCCGTGACTGGGTCGCCCAGAATGTCATGCGAGATCCGGTTGGGTAGGGTTTGCCGAGGCACAATGAGGAACATCGGGGCGCGCGCTCAACAACTCAACCGCGGTGCTGCGTACGCCGATGAAGTAGTCGAACAGGACAGACGATCATGAGCGGGCCGAATCCACCAGGACCAGAGTCCGAAGAACTGGAACCCGGCGTCGAGCCCAGCCAAAGCGGCGGCGGATTCGACGGTGCAGACAGCAATCTCGGTGCGGGCGCGGGGGAGTCCGACGCTGAGGGCCAGACCGATGTCTACTCACGGGCCTACTCCGCTCCGGAGTCCGAACACATCAGCAGCGGACCTTACGTACCCGCGAACCTTGATCTCTACGACTACGACAACTACGACGACGCGGCTCCTCACGAGGCGGAAGCCAGCACTGCCCGCTGGCCGTGGATTGTCGGAATTGCCGCGATCGTCGCGGCGATTGCCCTCGTAGTCTCGGTGTCGCTGCTGTTCGCCCGCACCGACACGACCAAGCTGGCGACGCCCAGCACCGCGCCCACGTCGACGCCGCCGATGCAGGACGAGATCATCGTCACCACGACGCCGCACGCGCCGCCGCCGCCGTCCAGCGCGGCGCCGCCACCGCCGCCACCGCCGTCCAGCGAGGCGCCGCCGCCACCCCCGCCACCGTCCAGCGAGGCGCCGCCCCCGGCCCCAGCGCCGGCTCCTGCCCCGCCGCCCGCACCGCCCGCACCGGCGCCCCCGCCCGCCCCCGTCGGGCCCAAGCAGTACACGTACTCGGTAACCGGCACCAAGGCGCCGTTCGACCAGATCACGATCACCTACACCGACGCCTCGGGAATGCGGCGGACGCTGTCCAACGTCTACATCCCGTGGACGATCACGCTTACACCGATCTCGGCGTCTGACGTCGGTTCGATCGAGGCGTCCAGTTTGCTGCGGTTGAGCAAGCTCAACTGCAAGGTCACTGCCAGCGATGGAACGGTGTTGTCTGCCAACGAGAACAATCAACCGCAAGTCAACTGCTGATGATCGACAGACACTCGCAAGCCTGGGGCGGCCGCGGAAAGGTCACGCCGGCCACGGCTGACCGCATCGTGGTCGGGTCATGCGCCGCCATCTGGCTGGTTCTGGTGGGGATGAGCGTCGCGGCGCTCGTCGCGCTGATGGATTTGGGCCGGGGTTACCACGCTGCGAAGGGGAACCCGCATACCTCGGCGGTGCTCTACGCGATCATCATCATCTCGGCGCTGATCATTCTGGCGGCGATCCCCATGTTGCTGCGTGCCCGGCGCATCA
>Ga0302325_10021437_pt1 | contig 13528 bp, 12 predicted proteins | sample Palsa_T0_2_FD_201948 | JGI IMG/M metagenome (GOLD analysis project Ga0302325, IMG submission 201948) | Peat permafrost microbial communities from Stordalen Mire near Abisko, Sweden - Palsa_T0_2 | ecosystem: Environmental > Terrestrial > Soil > Palsa > Peat permafrost | place: Sweden: Abisko... | reverse complement strand
AACACCTCGCTGACTTACAACAATCACGTCAAGATCACGGGTCTGAAGTCGGATACGCTTTACTACTATTTGCCTGACTTGTTGCTTCCGGATAACTCGACAGCTATACCATACAGCTTCCGTACAAGCCGACGAGCCGGTGATGGTCAGCCGTATTCAATTGCCGTCGCTATTGACATGGGCACGATGGGTCCCAAAGGCTTGACCACCAGTGCTGGAACTGGTGTCTCTTTCAACAATATTCTTGGTCCACACGATAACAACACCATCCAGTCATTGGCAGCTGTCATTGACCAGTATGACTTTCTGTGGCAGCGTGAGACCACCTACTCTTCTTCACAGATGACTTGACTGACCGTTCCAGCTGGTGACTTTGCGTATGCTGACTCCTGGCTCAAGGAAGAGATTCAAGGCTTTCTTCCTAACACCACCATTGCCGAAGGCTATGAAGTTTACGAGTCCATCCTGAATGACTTCTACGATGAGATGACCCCAATCACCACAACGAAGCCGTATATGGCAGGTCCTGGAAACCACGAAGCCAACTGCGATGCCGGTGGTATCAAAGATGGCAGCATCACATATAATGCAAGCATATGCATGCCAGGCCAATCGAACTTTACTGGTTTCATCAACCATTTTCGCATGCCTTCGAAAGAGTCCAAAGGAACCGGCAACTTTTGGTACAGTTTTGATCACGGAATGGTCCATTATATTCAGTTGGACACAGAAACAGATCTTGGCCATGGCTTCATTGGTCCGGACCAAGTCGGTGGAGTGGAAGGGGATGACTCTGGACCATTTAATTCAATTATAGATGCGCAAACCACCTGGCTGGAAGCAGACTTGAAGGCCGTCAACCGGGAGCTGACTCCTTGGGTTATTGTCGCTGGACACAGACCCTGGTATCTGTCATTTGCCAATGTCTCAGCAACAGTATGCTGGAGCTGCAAGGATGTCTTCGAACCACTCCTCATCAAATACAACGTCGATCTCTATCTCTCAGGACATTCCCACTTCTACCAGCGCTCGGCTCCTCTAGCAAATGGCATCATCGACCAGAACGAACTGAACAACCCTTCATCGCCGTGGTATATTACCAATGGAGCAGCAGGCCACTACGATGGCCTCAGTACAATGGCCACACCACAACCATACCAACGCTTTGGCCTCGATACTCGAAATGCTACCTATGGATGGTCGAAGCTTACTTTCCACAATTGCACTCATTTGACTCACGAGTTCGTTGCCTCGAAGAATGGCTCGATCTTGGACACAGCTACTTTGTTCAAGAATCGAACCTGCAAAGTGAAGCTGGGAGAATATAAGAGAAACGCTGAAGTTGGAACTTGGGGTATGGAGTGAAGGAACTTGCTGGAAGGAAAAGTGTATTTCTGAAAAGAGCGGAAAGAGTGGGCGGCTTGATATTTTGTTTCTTGTTATTAGTATTGATACGTGTAATGCGTCATACAGAGCCGTGCAAACAGCCGATGGAAATGCTACTAATAGGCAGGGGGCGCATTATCAGTGTATAAAGCTGTGCTACAGACGAGTATGCAGATAGAAACAGAAATAATAATAAGACTTTTAAAACTTCCCGGCTTGCTACTAACTAATAATCAAAGCGTGCCTTACGTCGAAGATAATCGGAAGCACTTTAATTAGTTACGTCAGGACATTTTAACCAGAGAAAAAGGGGCCAAAAAGATATATAGTGCAGCGTCACTTAGCTACCTTAGATCGGTTCAGTAAGCGATTAAACCTGATAAACATCATCTTAGCATTTGTTAATATATAACTTTATAATTATTTAAATATAAGTTTATATATAAATAAAACTTTATATTATATTAAAATAAATATTAAATATATTACGCGATTATAATTAATAATTTTAATAATTTTATAAAAAAATTAATTTTTAATTAAAAAAATTTATATAAAAATTTATTAAAATATTTTCTTTATAAAATACTTATTTATATTAATTATAAATAAAGTAAATAAAAAAAATTAATTTTTATTTAAATTAAAAATAATTTTTTTTTAATATAAATTTTTATTTTTATTTTTTTTATAATATTAATTTTTAATTTTTTTAAAATAAATATAATTTAAAATATTAAAAAAATAAAAAAATAAATTTTTTTTTTAAAAAAAATATTAAAGAATATTTATTATTTTTATAAAATAATAAATTAATTATTAATAAAATTATTTCGAATTAATATATATTATTTAAAATATTTTTATTTTTATATTATTTTTAATTAATATATATTAATTATAAATAATATAATTTAATATAATATTTTTATTAATATATACTATTTATAAACAGGAGAGATACTAGCCAGGAATATATATTAAAGCCTCTTAATTATAAATAATATATACTAATAGAGAATATTTATAAATAGTGTAGGTCGAATTCGTAAATGGGATAATTCGTGGATGGGCTAGAATATATATAAGAGCAAATGGAAACTTGTGAAGGTGGCACGAGAGGGATCATTCGAATTGAGTGCCAGGAAAAGGCATGGGTGGGGGTGGTGTGGGGGGTGCAGATAGCAATGAATGCAGCTGCACAACATCGAATCTCACGCAAACCGGATTCTAGCTCAGAGGTAAGCCTCTTTTGTTTCATTGTCGTCTATTGGGTGTTTCTGATGTCAATGGGATTTCAAGCTTTCAACACATTTTTCGAAAGTCAGTGCTCATCCTCATATTAGGCATGTGCGCAGTTGCAAGCGCAAGTCATTAAAGAATGTTCATATCCCAGAACTCCAGATCTCCGGCAATCTCATCCCATACCTGCCAATCCATTTCTATGCCATCGGAAGCCACCGCATCCAAAAACAGCTCCTGAGAACTCCCATAGGAGACTTCCCCATTGATTCTATGTTGTGCGAGCTGAACCGACAGATTCGCCTCTTCTTCGGCTGTCGGGTCGCCAGGGAAAATTGCATCTGCAGATGATGAGCCGTCTCCTCGATGACGAGACTCCTCCGCCTTCTTTTCTGCCATTGTCAGTAGCAGTAAGAGTTGCTGGTACCGGGTATCATTGCGAGCAGCTTGGGATACGGTCTCAAGAGAGGTTTTGACTGATCGTAATGCTCGGTCGCTGGATGCTCTCCAGTCTTTCTCGGCTCTCAAATGTTCTAGAACGAAGCGCAAAGCATTCCATGGTGGGTGTCTCTCACGAAGCTGCCAGCGATAGCCCTTCCAAGCGGCCTCGTTCTGCAAGCGAAAGGTGTTCTCAACAAGTAGCATTTGTGAGGCGAAGATGCTTGCTGGTTCAGGACCGGGAGGGACTCCATCCGAATCAAACCGCTGGGAAGGTAGTAAAAGTTTCACTTTGGTGAAGAAGAAACATACACTTGTCACAACGAATGATTGGAGGCGGTGTGTATCATCAGTATGCGAGAGATATGTGGTTCTGAGCCTGGATTCGGTCCTCATGAAGAACTCGTGTCTTTCGTTAATATTTACGATGGCTGGTCCCATGGCTTGAAGTCGGTGCGAGAGCATACATATCTCACAGCGAAGCAGGAAGGGAGTCGCATCGGTCCATCCTTCGATATTGACGGGCGGCTGCGTCATGCTGGGATCAAGATTTACATCGTTGTTGTTGGCGGGCAATTCTGTGTCAAACATGTGCTGCGACATCTTGAATGCGGAAACCTGCGAATGTTCGGACCTCGAATCGATGAGGCATATCTGCCACCAGAGTCGACGTCGCATCTCAACCTCGAAAGGACTGATGTTATCCAGTTTTGAGCCGTCAAGGTGGAGGTTCATGGACACGGCTATCCTAACCAAGACTCCTGCTAGAAACCAAGCAAGCTTGCTCTCGCCGGTGTTTTGAAGAACACTGAGGTAGATGGCGAATGCTTGAATTAGAATTATATCAGGATGATTGAGAATGTCGGCTTGCTCCAGTGCCTGCTCGGTACCTAGTCGAAACTGAGCCATGAGGTGGTCTTTCTCGGTGTTGAAGGTTGCTTTGACCTTTATTTAAATGATTTAGTAACAGGAAGATACGATGTCCAAGGGGAACTTGCCTCCTCATCTTCGAGTGACATGATTGCCGCAAAGGAAATTGCTAGCACCAAAGTTCGCATGCTGGTGTTAAGCGAATCGTAGCTGGTTCTTATCTCCTGGATAACTTTCGTCATGGTTGGCCGATGCAGGATTTTGATGAAAGGATCGACGTTGTCCGTGTATATTTGCCAGAGGAAGAGCATCTGGGAAGGAAGAGGATAGTTGTCTTGCTTCCGACGTGTAGCAGAAGTGCTTCGGAGGAGAAAATTGTAATAGCCGGTATGAGGCGAGATATCCGACATTGATGAGCTTCTTCTGTCGTCGAATTTTATCACTGTATGGCCCTGGACGGCTTCAAATATGTCCTCCACCTGAGGTCCACATGTCAGTTTTTGGAGGAAGCGCGGCTCGAAAAAAACCCAATTCGAAGTCTTGATTTGAACAAAGCAATAGAATCGGTGTTAATACGTACCTCCCTGCAGAAGACCGTCCAGAAGCCTTCTCCCACAACCAGGTCACCATTACTGGCAATCTCTAGCACGCCGAAATCTTCTGCAACCTGAGGTTGCTCAGTAGCTTCAGTTATGCAAATTGAGCTTCGTTTACTGGTTATTGCAGTGGGTTCACTCGCCGAGCTACCAATATCATGGTCACGCTGGCTGATTCCTGCTGCATTCTCAACTTGCGAACTCAGGCCACCGACCATAGCCTCCAGACGTCTTAGCCGGCCAACGAGTTCAACTTGCTTCCGTGCAGCGTGGTCACCAATTCGACTACGCCTGGGAAGACGGCCGGATGTGGGAAAGACGCATTCGAGTTTATTTCGAGTGCATGGAGCGCAGGGATGGTGTCTATCGCACCTAAGCTTCCGCCGCCGGCAGTTGACGCAGTTCCATATTTTCAGGGGCTCTCCACCATCATTAACGGGGTTTGAGCTTTGCAAAGACATCTTTCCGGCAAAATGGGCGCTTGAGATCCAATTGCATGTCGTTTGGTAGTGCTTTCACCGCTTTCGTCAATGGTAAGGTGCTGGTGGTGATGTTGGACGTTGGCGAGGCCGCGCATCTCGGGTCGTCGGTCTCGGCCCTGGATTGCTTCTGATTGGTCCGGCCTTGGATTGAGACCCCTTTTCTTTTCCTACGACCGATCAACAAAGTTCAGTCAAGTTTATATAAAGGCGAGAACTTCCAAGACAAGTGCCATATTCTCCTCGGATTATTACTTTGGTACCAAGCAATCCTCCTTCTTTTGGCTTTTTGGGGCAACAATAACTGGTCAAATTAATCACCTCGTACGGCCTTGCGAGTGACATAATTCCAAGAACTCGGCAAATTATCATCTTACTTTTGAATCAGTGAAGCGAAACCCCACTGAACCTGCATTTTTGATGGCGAAAACGGTTGTCATCCTTGGGGCTGGCTGGGCCGGCCTACCCCTAGCCCACAAACTCCTCAAGCACACGCTTCCGAAAGTCAAAGACTTGAAAGTGATACTCGTATCACCAAACACGCATTTCTATTGGAATCTCGCTGCTGTTCGAGCAGTCATTCCAGGCACACTCACAGACGACCAAATGTTCCTTCCTATCCAGCCAGGCTTCGCCGGCTACCCAGACGGGAGCTTCGAGTTTGTTCTTGGCAAAGCCTCAAACATCGATCCAGACAGCAATATTGTCGACATAACTAAGAATGATGGAATCAAAACTGGTCTGCCTTACGATCATCTTGTCATCGCGACTGGCTCTCAGATACTGAGCGACTTGCCCTTCAAACCCGTCGGTACACATGAAGAGACGGTCCATGCTCTTCACAGACTACAGAAACAGATTGGTGGGGCGAACTCGATTGTGATAGCAGGAGCCGGACCAACTGGCGTGGAAACTGCAGGGGAGATTGCAGCCCACTATGGTGCTGAGAAAGAGGTCACTCTCATTATCAGCGGAGCGCATGTCCTCGAAGCATCACATGTTTCACAAAGTGTTTGGCAAATTGTTGAGAAAGACCTACAGAAGCTGGGCGTGAGATTGATCCACAACGCAAAGGTTCATGATATTCAATCGAGTGAGAAAGTTAACGGCCATGCAGCAAAGACTTCGATCAATCTTTCGAATGGCACTACCGTCGTTGCCGATCTATACCTCCCCCTCTTCGGCGTCAAATTGAACACGACTTTCGTTCCATCAAACCTTCTCGACTCAACCGGGAGCGTTACTTTAGACAAGACGATGCGCGTCCAGGGAACGAAGAACATCTGGGGAATCGGGGACGTGGGTAATCTTGAACCAAAGCAAGTCGTCGTCATCGATGGGATGATTATTCATCTCTCCGCTGCCCTTGATACCGCTTTGACTGGCCAAGGAGAGTTGAAGGAGTACAAGCCTGCGAAGTCGATGATCTTCATCACGATGGGAAAGAAATTTGGCACTGGACAGATTGGAGGGTGGAGGCTTTGGGGTTGGCTGGTGACTTACGTCAAGGGAAGGAATATATTCGTCGATACGGCCAAGCCGTACGTGGATGGGAAGACTCTCAGGCATGCAGCGATGTAGGATCGCGGGAGTAGAGCGGGCGTTTCTTTCAGTAGCTAATTCCAAGTAATAATGGGTTTCATTTGTTTTTGCATCACTTCTTTCCAGCTCCCCACGAAGCTTTTTGGAAGATCAGGTACAGTTGTAGTCGCATTCAGCTTGAGGAATGAAAACCGATAAGTAACTGTATCGAATAGCAAGCCAACATGCTTTCATGTGAGATGTATTGCATAAATTTTAGGTATCAAGAGGCAATAAAAGAAGCAAAAGTGAATTAGACTTGCATAAGCATTATCTGTAACTCGCCTGCCCATAAAGTTTGAAGGATCAGCCCTCCTTTTGTTCGATGTTTATTGTGCTGGGTTGAGGGACTTGGTGACTTGCTGCTGAACCTGGCCTACTTCATCCATTCTGATGATTTCACTTCAATGGCATATTACGTGCTATACATGGCCGGTTGATGAATGCTCCCGGTCTAGGCCTTAGTTGGGAATGAGGTAAAGCCATGGTGTCTTGTGCAGCCAGAGTAACTTCAATAGGATTCTTCACTACTTAGTGCTGGATTTGCGGGACAATGCTTAGAAGAAGCAAGTCTGGTGGCTGCTTGAGATGTGTTTTATTAGATATTGGTGAAAGTCAAAATGTACTAAGTTCCTAACACGCTGGACTTTCTTTTCGCAGCATAAGCTCACACTTTCTTGCTACTACGGAGTTTTCTGCATTAGCAGATCTAGCCTGAAGATCTTGATGCGGACCAGACAACCGAAACCATATAACTTCAGGTGACTCATCTAATCATTCAATTAAGGCATGTAATGAATAAGATATTTGAGGTTGTTCTGGAAATATTGAGGGACGTCCACCTCGCCTAATCAATAGGGGGTGGACGTCCACATCGCATTACCCCTGAACTTCAGATTAGCACTCAAAAAAGGGCTGTAAAACCATATCACGTACCGTGAACCATTGTACAGATGCCCTGTAGGTAGATATTAAGTTGTATTTTACACCGAAGTCGGATCTTCAGGTGTCAGTCAAAGTGATGCTCCGTCCACCAAAGATCTGTCTTCGGCTCATGGTCCGGCAATTTCGCCGATTCTGCCCTGACCCGGGGCAAGAGAAGCCCCACTTCTACTAAGATCGTACCTTCGCTATTCAGATGAGGGAATTTTTGTTTACTCCAGTCATTTGTTTGAAAGCCTACACGATTACCCCGCAACCCCACCATTCCTGAGCAACTCACCTGGTGCCGGTACCAGTAACGGCATGTCAGTCGACAAAACAATATTTCCTTCTCCTAGACAGGCCTAAAGCTTCATCTTCAGACTCAAATACTGATACTGATACTTTCACTGCCGAAATATTGTCAAAGGTATCAATTTCGAATCACTGGAAACTTCTCCAGGTACAAGAGAAACACAGATGGGACGCAAGATGAAGCTTCCAATTCATGCTCTCATAGGGCTCGCTAGCTTAGCTAATACATTTCCCGCATTAGATCTTGCTATGAGTTGACTGCTTCTAGTGTGATGATACGACAGAGGAATGCTACTGGCTGCAAACTGGAAACCTATGGCGGATCAGGTCACTACCCTGCCGTGAGTACTTCTCAGAAGAAGCGCGTAACTCCTGGATGATCTTCTGGAGGCCTCCTCCAACAGAGCTATAGCACCGACTCTGCTTTGCGCAACAGAACAATCTAAGCTCCAGTCTCCCCCTTTCATTTTGAAGTTTCTTGTCAATATGTGGGGCGACAAGGGGTAAAAAGTCGATGGTGATTGCAGCCACGGCTAGTTGCTCCCTCTTTCAGGTCAGGACGTCTGAACTGCGGTTGAATGAGGGAGGACTGAGTCTAATTAGTTACTACCCAAAAAATTCCATAAAGAAACTTACGAATATTAAACACGCTCGTCTCAGATGTGCTTGTTAGAATGCAAGCCGAGAATGCCAACACATGCCTCTGCTATGCGTGCACTATCTGTATGAGGTAATCTTACAGACACCGTCACGTGAGCACTATTGACTGGATCAGCACTTAGCGGAGTAGGTTTGGAGTACATCTAACTTACTGCACACCGAGCACTGCCAAATTGTGTGTGCCCCTACTCGTGAGGCTGAGGTTATTGCTGAGAATGTGTAGAAGTTGTTTGAAAGAAGAGATGCAGTTTCCCGACGCTCATCAGGCTTTCCGCTTCAAGCCTAGCGCAATCGGGAGCCCGGCACGTGACACCTATCTCTTGCCGTTGCATCGCTTTAAAGGTTGTCTCTTCTTTCTTCTTGCTAAACGCCAATTACAGTATTGTTCAGGGCCCACGAGTTATGTCGTCTGTCTTTGTCATATCAATCCTCGTGTTCAGATAATGTCTTCAATGCTTCGCCCTGCAGCTTCATCGCGCGCTTTGTGGTAGTTTCTTAGAGTCTGGCTGCCGATTTGTTTGAGAATTCCAAACATGCCATGATGCTGTTTCAACACGCATTCGGATAGATCACGCTGCGTGAGTGGCTTGCAAGGGCATGGCGTCCCACTGAATTTAACGCGGTCTTGGAAAATTGTCAATTCCGACATCGTTGGAATGGGCTTGTGGTGACAAAACTTACCGTCAAGAGTATCAAACTTCAGCTTCACTCGCTTTAAGTTCTCCCATGCATCTTCCGGCAATTCCCTTCGCTGATGGACACCCAACTTGGCCAGGTTCCAGCTCCCAAGGCCGTCATCCGCATCCCACCTTTGGGCAAGCAAGTTACCACCACCCGACCGCTCGATACAACTGTCCCTGCAATCGCTTCTGGAAGATCGACACATGCAGCGCTCCCGTTCGACTAATGTCTTTTCGTCAATTTGGATGGCAACCATTGCAAACTTTCCTGAAGCCTGTTTGCTTTTAAGAAATATGACGAGCAACGGTTTAGCCGGTTTGGCATGAATTTGTGCTTTACCGGTGTCAGTGCTGACGGTCGTGATGGATGTGACGCTAGTGCGGGAAGTGACACTTGATGTAGTCTTGGTGCTTGGGGTAATGCTGGGTGGACGATCACTATGTCGGCGCTTGGTCAATTTGTTTTGAGTGGAGAAGGAGTTTGGGCGACTTGATGTCATACTTTCTCGACCCTCCCCTGTCGATATCGAGCTCCTACTCCTATTGACTGGTTTTGGAATCGAAGGATTTGGGGGCATCGTCATTTGAGGGAACATCGCATTATCGCGAGAGGAGCCAGCTGCGAAGGACCCTCCGGACAGGTTTGAGGGAAAAGGCAGACTGTACTGGCTAAAGGGGCTCAATGGACTCGTCGGACTAGCAAATCGACTAGAGGTGTGATCGCTGCGATTATTGGCGAGTGGCATAGTCTCTACGCTTGGATTGGGACTTGTACGAGTGCTGCCAAATCGACTCGGAACAATGGTCGATGCGGAGGGAGAGAATGTCGATGAGCTTTTAAAGGGTTTCGGCAACCATAGTTGCAGTCTTCCATGCTCTTCAAGTGTTTCAGGTTTGCCCGAGATGGTGAACGACACTGTCACCATGGCTTGGTCATACCCTCTATACACTTTGTATCCTGTCATCAGATGCTGGAAACTGAAGATATGATTCGTTTCTAGGAACATGGGATGGATATCGGCTATTCCTGAGCCTATCCGGACCTCAAAAGCTTTCGGCGTTGAGCTTGGAATCGCGTACAGAGGCGTGAAATCTACCGTCTTCAGGTCGATCACGAGCTTTTGTTCTTCACGGCGGATTGAGGTTGAGTTTTTGTCTTCAATGGATTCCACGATGCGATATCTTGTCGACCCAAGTTTGTGGACCTTCAAATCCCGAGGTAATGATGTGGATTGACTCGGCATGGGGAAGCTCAAGACCTCCTCCAATGACTTCTCCTCCGTGTGTCGCGACAAGTAGTCGCCAATTTTTTCCGCTCGCCAAATATCATATGCCTCGTCATTCCGGATTTCACTCAGATCTGGAGGGATCAGTTGCTGTCCGAGAGGTGCCTTGAACCTCTGGCACTCGGTCCAAAGATTTTCCTTCAATTGATGCACATATCCATGCCATTGTGAATCTGCTGGTGCCGTTCGAAGTTCCTCACATGCTGATAAGCACCTCATGATCCAAACACACTTGAGAAGTGCTAGGTACTGTAGGGGTGGAGGGGTTCGCTCATTTAGAAAGCTTCCCTTGGGCGTGAAGCAGTTGGTGCTTTCTTTGAAGAATTGGACGAATGCATCGGCACCAGCCTGGAGAGGGAACATGCCAGTTGTTCGGCAATTAGGGTGGGACCTCTCAGCTGCGATCTGGAATTTGTTCTCAATCTCGGCTGGGATCTCCAGATCCACCACAATGACCCTTTCTTGTTCGGTTAAAGCTTGCTCCACGTCTTGAATCAGCAGACCTTTCAGCTGCAACAGCGTTTGATGGACTGCATCGATGCGGTTGGCGAGATCTCGGTGAATGTCTGAGAGTAGAGTTAACTCCAAAGGCCTCAGGAGAACCAATATTTTGGTGTTGTGAAACTCTAGCCTCTTCCGCAGTTGCTCGACCTTTGGCTGGAGAACGAAGTTCCATTCAATGTTGTATGCAAAGTTTCGACTTTTACGAAACTCAGGGTTCTCGTTGAGGAGTTTTTGACAATCTGTGATTGTTTTGTGGTAGTCCCCAATGATCTCATGCAAGGATGTGAGATTCCAATTTTTCTGGGCAGGCAACCCTGGGGATGCAAAAAGTGGAAGGGATTTCTGCTTCCAGGTATCTTCGGCATTCTGAACAACACTTGAAATTCTTATTAGGTTTTCAGCCAGACTTCCTACGTCGTTCCAAAAATCCTGATACTGTCGGCCTTTGAAGACGACTGGTTAGCAAGCTTGCTGATTTTCACGCGCACTAACCGGCAGGGGAAAATGGAGGTTATGTAACGGGAAAATTGTTACCTACTTGCGTTCAGGTCTTTATTCCATCCCAGCTGGTATATAGTCCACGCGGCATTTGCACCATGGTAAAGGTCGGTCGCAGAAAAGAAGGGCATCGTCCGTAAGGCTACCTGATATGACAGCTGTGGCTGCTCCTGCCGCCACTTCGTAGGCTCTACTCATGTGAAAATAAGCTCGTTTGAAGTTGGCTTTCAGCTCCTCGTCTTCTTAAAGCATCTCAGAGGTTTGTTCGACGTGGTGGTGGAAGGAATCTGATTCCAGAGCAGTCATGTGCAAGGAGAGTACCCTCATGCCAATAGCGCAGCCTCGATGAGCCGTTTTTCCTCTTCCCTGTTCCTTTCTCTTTCTGGTTTCTTGGCAGGCTGAGGAGCAAGGCAGAATCGGATTTGTGGAATGTGATGGAAAAGTCTCATGCAAGCCTACATGCAAAGGCAGGCTTCAAAAGTATCTGCTAATAGCCATCAAATCTGCCTTGAGCCCGACTTTGGAGGGGAGTTTTGGAGCCTGCCCGCTTTGTTGTCTGATTTTTGTTGTGGCTCGTATTGGTGGCTTGCATTGGTGGACCGACAGTCCAATGCAATTCACAGTTGGGTAACACAAGTTTCAGAGCGCGCCCAATATCCCAGCCTACCAAGATGTGAAAGTCGCTCTGGCTTTGCAGAAGAGCGACGGCTTCCCCCGAGCCTCGTGGACCAATTTGAGGTGGGATCTTGGCGTAGGATTCATTAATCGTATGGCTTGGTCTCATATCGGAGGCATTCTCTCCCCCTAGAACAATTGCTTCTAGCCTTTCCTTTCACGTTTTTTGATGTGGATATATTTCTCTCGCCTGACGAACAAAGTTGCAATTAAATATTCTGTACGGCAATGGCTTCCAGTCCGTATCAGGCTACGGATCCCGGGAGGGATCATCAGTATCATGGCGATCACATCAGCATTGGATCCGATGACAGTGTGATTCTCCAGGCAAACACCTCCAATACGATAATTACAGCCGCGCCAGAGGAACGGTTCCGTTTGGGAAGATGGGATGTAGTAGCGTTGGTCGTTAATCGTGTTATAGGTTAATGTTCTTATTAGGTTTGGAAAGATGTGAAGCTGATGCATACTTATAGGCACCGGTATATTCAATTCTCCATCAACGATCATGCGAGGAACGCAAAGCGTGGGCGTGACTCTACTCTTCTGGCTTGCAGGAGCCGTGTATACGGTAGCTGGTGCTCATCTAAATATTGAATTCGGCTTATCAACGCCGCGCCATGTTTTCCAAGAAGAGGAACAGGGCATTCCACGAAGTGGGGGAACTCTGAACTATGTATGTCTCTCCAAGGTCCGTATGCGAGATTGAAGAACACTTTCTGACGCCGCACAGCTACAATATGTGTTTATCTGGCCGGCCTACCGCCCCCGAACTGTCCTTCTTGTGACATGTGTCTTTGGTATCTCGTATATTATTCTTGGAAATATGGCGGGAAATTGCCTTGTCTTTGGGATTCGCGTTCTGCAAGCTGCGAATGTTCCTGTGACGAACAGTGCGGTCAGGGGGATTGCCATTGCAGCTGCAACCGGTGCCTGTCTGATTCACTCGTTTTCTCGACGAGGCGGAATATGGTTGGGGAATTTATTTGCATTTATCAAGGTCCTCATGCTGTTGCTCATTATCATCACAGGAATATGTGCTTGGGCAGGAGCATTCCACACGCCAAACTATGCCAGTGACAATATGGCATTTAGTCACTCCTTCGCAAATTCATCAAACGACTCCTATGGCTATACGCAAGCTTTCCTTGCAGTCATATTTGCTTGGAGCGGGTTTGATCAACCGAACTATGTAAGTCGCCCGCGGCTTATCGGGGCAGTAATTGCAGTACACTGACTGGCCACAGGTGCTTGGTGAGATTGGTAGACCACGGAAAGCAATGCCATTTGGAACCTCGGTTGGGGTCGCAATTGTGTGTGTTTTGTATCTTCTCGTCAATGTTGCATATGTAAGCGGAAGCCATGCCCACTCCATAGCTATTTCTCTAATGCTAACT
>Ga0302325_10021436_pt1 | contig 13528 bp, 11 predicted proteins | sample Palsa_T0_2_FD_201948 | JGI IMG/M metagenome (GOLD analysis project Ga0302325, IMG submission 201948) | Peat permafrost microbial communities from Stordalen Mire near Abisko, Sweden - Palsa_T0_2 | ecosystem: Environmental > Terrestrial > Soil > Palsa > Peat permafrost | place: Sweden: Abisko... | reverse complement strand
ATTGACGCCGTAACGCGGTACCAGCAGGACATTGAGAATCACGCTGAGGACGGCCCCGCCGGCGACGTACCAGGCGTTCGCGGCCTGCCGATCCGCGCACAGCATGAGACGCCCGAGGCCGACCTCTATCGCCTGCACGAACGCAAAAACCGCCATGGTCTGAATTACCGGTTCGGCGCCTGCGAAGCGCGCGCCCAGGACGGGAACCAGCAGCGTCGGTGCCACGAAGTAAAGACCCCACGCCACTGCGCCTCCGCCGAGCAACATGAGCCACATGAGATCCACGGCCGAGCGACGGAACGCCGGGATATCGGTGGCAAACAGCCGGCTTAAGGTCGGATAGGCCGCGACCCCGAGGAAGCTCAGGGGCATCAGTGCCACTTCGATCAGGCGCAACCCCGTGGCGAACAAACCGGCCGCGGCATCCCCGACGCCCAAGGAGAGGCTGATGACGCCGACCCGCGCGAACAGCTGCGCAAATATCTCGAGCAGGGCGAATGACCACAAAACCGCCAGAATGCGCCGTGCACCGGCCCACGAGACGGCGAGCCGCAGGTGCGGGGCGAAGCGTCTTGCCGCTCGCAGCGCGATGCCGAACCAGATGACGGCGGCGCACGGGAATCCGAGCACGGCGAGCGCGAGCGGTGCATGGGCGATTTCAATCGCATAGGCCGCTCCGGCGAAGGCGACGGTGCGCGCGCAGAGCTCCGCGAGGGCCGGCCAGAGCATGCGCTGCGCGGCCATCGCCGGAATGAACAGCGTGGCCACGGTGGCCGCGGTAATTTGATAGAACCCGAGCGCGCCGATCATGAGCAGCGTACTCGCCGAGGGCCGCGTCAGCAGCAGATACACCGCCAAGGTGATCACGGCGGCCGCGACCATGAGCGCCTGCGTGCCGAGCAGCTCGCTCAGGAACGCGGGTCGGTCGACATCGTCCATGCGTGCGTATTGCCGCAAGCCGTATTCTTCGATCCCCAAGCAGCCGATGACGAAGGCGAAGGTGGCGACCGCGAACCCGTACGAATAGACGCCGACCCCGGAGGGTCCGAAGCGGCGCGAGATCAGCACGAACAGCAGTAGATTGAGCACATCGCCGGTGAGGCGGCAGCCGGTCAACCAGAGGGCGTTGCGGGTCCTGGTCACGATGATCCGCCGTAGCAGCGCAGCAACTCGAGATACTGCGGCAGCGCCACGGCGTAGAATGCTTCCGCGTAGCGGCAGGAGTCGAGCAGCGCACCGGATCGATAGGCGTTCAGTCCCAGCCCGGTGTGCAAATAATCCGCTTCCGCCAGCTGGCTTTGATAGTGTCCGAGCGCGCGCCGCTTCGCCTCGACGGTCGCATCGATGCGTACGAAGCAATTCGGGAAGAGCGGTGTCCAGACCTCGTAGCCATGGCAGCGGAAACTGAGCTCGGTACCGCTCACGGCCTCGGCGAGCAGCGCGCTCGCGGCGCGATGATCCGGATGTTCCTCGAGAAAGAAGGGCAGGTACACGACCTGCGGACGAGCCGCGGCGAGCGCAGCGCGCAGCGCGCTGCCGAGGCCCGGGGTCGTGCCGAGGCGGCCGTCTTCGCCATCGAGAAAGACGATCCGGTTGATGCCGAGCTCGCCGAGTGCGAGCTGCGCCTCGCGCTTGCGGGTCGCGGACACGGTCGATTGCCCCGCGCTCGCCTTGCCGCCGCGACGTCCGTCCGTGAGGAACACCACCGTCACCTCGGCGCCGCTCGCCACGTGGCGAGCGAGCGTGCCGCCGCAGCCGATCACCTCGTCGTCCATGTGCGGAGCGAGCACGACGACGCGCTCGTTCGCGGGCTGCCATTCGAGCGCCGACTTGTTGAATATCTTGGTGACCCGCAACAAGCCCTGCGAGCGCAGATACGGCCGGGCCGTGCGGCTGAGGGCGCGCAGCAACAGTCTGGTCAGCGCTTTCACGGATGCGTGGCCGTCAATTCGGCAAATACGTCGAGGTAGCGGCGCGCTTCGGCAGCGAGCGAATAGCGCTCGCGCACCGCTGCATGCGCGTTCGCGCCCATCTGGGCACGCAGCGCCTCATCTTCCAGCAGCCGCCGCAAGGCATCTCGAAAAGCCGTCCGGTCCTTTGGTGCCACCAGCAAGCCGAAGCCGCAGGTGCTCTCGAGCTCCGCGGCCACTCCGACGCGCGTGCTGACCATGGGTAAGCCGGCGGTCATCGCTTCGAGTATCGACAGACTGAAACCCTCGTAATCGCTCGGGAACACGAACAAATCGCTCGCCTGCAGATATTCGTGCACATTCGGCACACGCCCCGTCAAGGTAACCCTTGCGCCGAGGTCATGCGCCGCGATGAAGTCGAGCAGCGCCGGCTCGCAGCTGTCGAACGAGCCGTGACCCTCGCCAACGATGATCAGATGCGCGGCGGGGTACGATGAGGCGAGCTCGCGCCACACATCGATGAGCATCATCACGCCCTTGGTGACCGCGAGGCGCCCGGTGTAGATCAGCAACAAGCGCCGGGGAGGCAGCCCCAGCTGCGCACGCAGCTCTGCCTTGCGGGGCTCGGAAACGCGCTCGAAGCGCTCCACGGCGATGCCGTTCGGAATGGCGACGATGCTGCGGGGATCGATTCCGACACGCTCGAGACAGGCACGGATTTCCGAGGAAATCGCGACGTAGCGATTTACGCGTCGCGCGGCGCTGCGGCGCAGCTTGAGCAGCAGCCGCAGGGCGAGGGAGCTCTGCGAAAGTCCCAGCTTGGCGCGGCTGTCGAGACCGATGGGCTCCGCGATCTCGAGCGGCGATTCCGGCCGCACGATGCAGGGCTTGCCGGTCAACAGCCCGGCGAGGACCGGTGCGAAGGGCATAAAGTTAAATCCCGACACCAGGACGACATCGTAATGCCGCGCATCGCGCAACAAGCGCCACATCATTTTGCACAACAAGAAGCCAAGGCGCGGCACGGCACGAAATCCCACGCCCTTGATCGGTCCGCAGGGCGTCAGACGCACCACGGGAACCGCGCCGAGGCGCTCCGCAGCCGGAACGCTGCGCGCCGCACGCCGTGTGATCACGAGGACACCGACGCCGGCTGCGATCAAGCTCTCGGACAGCTCCAAGAGGTGAGTTTCCTGGCCGCCCAGGGTGGGTGGAAAGCTCGGCGTGAGTACCCAGACCCTCAACCCGCTTTTCGGACGCTGTGTTCCCACCGATGGGCAGTTTAGCCAAGCGAACCCATCTTTGTAAGGACATTCGGCCGCGACTCCGCCACTCGAGGAAACGACCGGTGCGACGCGCGTTGCAATCCGAAAGCTCTTATGTCAGGTCCGAGGAAGCTCCCGGGGTGTGCTGCGCTCATCTATAATCAAATGCTGGAGTTCATAGGGGTCCGCCCGATGTTAAAAAGTATGCCGTCCGCCTCGACGAGCTATCGAGAGGAGGAGCCTCCCAAGCTTGCCGCACGCCTGGAACCGTTCGACTCGTACTGGCAGGCGCCGGCGGACGTCGAGAGCGGCTACAAGTCTTTCAGCGCGTATTATCGCGCGAATTACCTCGCGCATATCCCCGCCGATCGAGACGCGAGAATCCTGGTCGTGAGCTGCGGTCCGGGATACTTGGTCGATTTGCTGGTGCAATCCGGCTACCGCAACGTCCTGGGCACCGATTCGGATGCCGCCAAGGTCGCGCATGCGCGTCGTCGGGGGTTGCCCTGCGAAGTGGCCGAGATTTTCCCCTTCCTGGCGTCGCATCAATCCGCCGAGTACGACTGCATCGTTCCGGAGCAGGAGCTGAATCATCTCACCATTGAGGAAACGATCGCGTTTCTCAAGCTGTGCAGGAACGCGCTGCGTCCGGGCGGCAGTATCATCGTCTATGCCATGAACGGCGCCAATCCCCTGGTCGGTTCGGAGAACCTCGCGCACAACATCGATCATTTCTACAACCTCACCGAGTACAGCATCGGCCAGTTGCTGCAACTCGGCGGCTTTGAGAATGTGCGCCCCTTTGCTCTCAAGCTCTATGTCTTTTGGCGCAACCCTCTCAATTACGTCGGACTTGCGGTCACCAGCCTGTTGGAAGCGGCCATGAGAATCGTCTTCATGCTCTACGGCAAGAAGGTGCGCATCGTTTCGAAGAAGATTGCCGCCGTTGCGCAGCGGCCGGCCGCGGCGGCGGGCTGACGTCACTCCAACGCGTCCCCTTGCCCGCACGCTACCGCCTTGCATCAGACGGAGATATTCAGTCTTGAATTTGCGCATGCCGCAGCCTTCCTTCCGCCGGCGGCTGCTCGTGGCGATCGGCGCCGCCGCCGTTGTCCTCGTCGCGGCTCGGGACATCGACGGCTCGGCGGTGACCAAGGATGCCGCTCAGAATCTGCAATTGGCGATCAACGTCGCACATCACAACGTGGTATCGCTCAGCGACAAGCCGCCTTACGAGCCGTCGATGTATCGGGAACCCTTGCCGATCGGGTTCAGTGCGATGGCGGTGGGTATGCTCGACCGCATCAAAGGGCAGGCTGCCGCGAGCGAATACTTCGCCGGCGAGCGCGTGCAGTGGGTCAAGTATCAGAACGTCGGTTGGCTCTTGCTCCTGTGGGGCGCGGTGTTCGCGACCATCGCTTGGTTCACGAATTCCTTCTACCTGTCGCTGCTCGGAGGATTCCTCGCCGCGAAGCCGTTTCTTTCCACGACGGAAATTGCGGGGGTCAACAATCTCTATACCGAATTGCCCGCGACCGCTTTGCTCGCTATTGCATGCCTGGTGCTGGTCATGGCGGCTCAGCGGCGCAAGGCCTCGCTATTCATCGCGGCCGGACTGCTCTTCGGCCTATCGGCACTGGCGAAAGGAGCCATCCTCTACGTCTTCGCCTGTCTCATGCCGGTCTTGCTCGTCATGCCCGCGGGCGAGGGCGCAAGGCGCCGCGAGCGTTTCGCGCACACGGCCATCATTGTGGCGGCCTTCGCCGTCACCGTGCTGCCCTGGATCGGGCGCAACGTTTACCTCTTCGGTCAGGCTCAGCTGTCCGAGCGCGGCGGTTTGGCGCTCTATACCCGCGGGCTCATGAATCAGATGTCGCCCGTGGAGTATCGAGGGACATTTTATGTATGGGCGCGGCCCTCACTGCAGCCCATCATGGGGTCCTTGTTGGGCTTTACGCCGGCCGATTTGCAATTGGGTGGCAAATTGCAGCGGCTCTCGTATGGGTCGGAGTCTGATGTGAACGATCGCGACGCGGTTGCGGAGCGGGACGCGAAACCCGCCGATGCGATTACCGACTTTCGCCGTGGTCGGGCCGAGCGCAAGCGGCTCACCCGGCTCTATGAGGGCGAGGGGATGCCCTATCCGGACGTCGCGGCGGACAAGATGCTCGCGGAGGAGGGTCTCACGATGGTGCGGGAACACCCTTGGGCTGATGCGAAGATGGCCCTACCGCTGTTGTGGCGCAGCGCCGTGCTGCTCTTCCCGGCGCTGGCCGTCGGCCTCGGCTACTCGCTCTGGGCGAGGCGCCCCGGATTGGCCCTGTATCTCGTACCCGGCTTTGCGTACCTCGCGTTCTATGCGCTTGCCACTCCGTTCGAGCCCCGGCCGGCGCTGTTGGCGTATCCGTGCGGGGTCGTTGCCGTGCTCGCGATGATTCACGCGCTGTGGTGCCAGGTTCCGCTCGGCCGTCCTTCCCATTCCACCGTCGCCGCCGCGGGCTAACGATGAATACCATCCCTTCGATCAGCCCTTCACCCGCCGGCCCCGCTGAGCCCGCTCCGAAGTTCTCGGTGGCCGTGGTGGTGCCGACCTACCGCGAGGCGGAGAGCATTCCGCACCTGGTGCAGCGGCTCGGCAAGGTGCGCGAGGAGGCGAGCATCGATCTCGAGCTCTTCATCATGGACGACGACAGCGGCGATGGAACCGATCGGGTGGTGGAGGCATTGGCCCTGGATTGGGTCACCCTGGTGACGCGCACCACCAATCGCGGCTTGAGCTACGCAGTTCTCGACGGCCTGATGCGTACGACCAGCGACGTCATCGTGGTCATGGACGCCGACTTGAGCCATCCGCCCGAGAAAATACCCGAGATGCTCGTCGAGCTCGCCAAGGGAGCCGAGGTCGTGGTCGGATCGCGTTTCGCCGAAGGCGGATCGACCGCGGACGACTGGGGATTCTTCAGGTGGCTCAACAGCCGCGTCGCGACCTTGATGGCGTTGCCCTTGACCCAACTCAGCGATCCGATGAGCGGATTCTTCGCCCTGCGCCGCGAGACGTTCGCGGCCGGCCGCGACTTCAATCCAATCGGCTACAAGATTCTGCTCGAAATCGTCATCAAATGCCGCTGCCGGCAGGTGCTCGATATCCCCATCCATTTCGACAATCGCCGCTACGGCGAGAGCAAGCTCTCCTTTCGAGAGCAGCTCAGATACATTCAACACCTGCGGCGCTTGTACATCTACAAGTACGGCACCTGGTCTCATTTCGCGCAATTCCTCGTCGTGGGCTTCTCGGGGCTGCTGGTCAATCTGGCGGCGGTCACGGTGTTGCTGCGCCTGCAGATGTCGGAAAGAGATGCTGTCGCGATCGCCATCGTGCTGTCGATGATTTGGAACTTCGGCTTGAACCGCCGCTTCAGTTTCTCCTACGCGCGTCATCAATCGATCGTGCAGCAGTTCGTCGGGTTCGTGGCCGCGTGCGCGCTCGGCGCGGTCGTGAACTATGTGACGACCGTGGCGCTCTGGGATACGCTGCGCTACAAGCAGCTGGCGGTGTGCATCGGTGTCCTCGCCGGCGCGCTCTTCAACTTCGTCGCGAGCCGCTTCGTGATCTTCCGCAGCAAGCACCTCAAACCCTGATGTCCGCATCGAGCCCGCCGCTTGAGAATTCCTACTGGGTCGTTCCCGGGCGTCTGCTCGGCGGCGAGTATCCCTACGCGGCGGATGACACCGAGACGCGGCGGCGCTTGTTTCGGTTGCGCGATGCCGGCATCAACTATTACATCGATTTGACGGAGGACGGCGAGCGGCCGAGCTATCGCCGCTTGTTGCCGCTATACACTCGATATCTGCGCTGCGCAATTCCCGATACCCAGGTACCGCAGAGCGCCGAACAAATGCAGCAGATACAGGCGAGAATCCGTGCGGGCCTACTGTTCGGCCGAAACATCTATGTTCATTGCCGGGCAGGAATCGGGCGCACTGGACTCGTGCTCGGCTGCTATCTGGCCGAACAGGGACTCACCGGCAAGGGCGCGCTCAAGCAGCTGAACCAGCTGTGGCGGCAAAGCGAACGCTCGAGCACCTGGCCCGAGGTGCCGCAGACCCAGGAACAGGCCGACTACATCGTGCGTTGGCCCGCGTCTCGAAAGCCCGCCGGGAGGGCGGTACAGCGCCGCGCGCGCTGAAAGGTCCGGGGATGTTCAGGGACGTCTTGTTAACCATCGCGCTGAGCGCCGCTTTCCTGGTGTTGGTCGAGTTTTGCCTGCGATTCGCCGGGGTCAACTACGAAGGCTCGTTCTATCGGCTCGATCGGAATATCGGCTATGCGCTGCGCCCGCGGGCCGAGGGCTGGAATGTGAAGGAGCACGAGACCTACGTGAAGATCAATTCGCAAGGGTTGCGCGACCGGGAGCATACGCTCGAGCGTCCGGCGAATGTGATCCGCATTGCCGTGGTCGGCGATTCCTTCTCGGAGGCCAAGGAGGTCGAGCAGGATGCGACCTATTGGTCCGTGATGGAGCGCGAATTGAACCGTCTCCTGCCCGCCGGCAGCCCGCGCATCGAGGTCATCGACTTCGGAACCGATGGCTATGGACTGTCGCAGGAGTACCTGGTCCTGAAGGAAAAAGTCTGGCGCTACGATCCGCAAATCATTCTGCTGTCGGGGACGCTGCACTCGTTCGTCCTGCGCAGCAGCCGTAAATTTGGAACCGTGTCCGCCGAGGGTCCGGTGCCCTTCTTCGTGCGCTCGAACGAGGGCCTGGTGTTGGACCGTGTCTCTCAACAAGAGCAGCGCGCGTTCGTGCCTGCGAGCCGCATGAGCGAACTGTTCGCCGATTCGACCAATTCCAGCCGCGTGCTCGCCCTGATCAACACCGTCAGAAGGCAGCTCGCGAAGGATGCGAGCGATCTCGAGAAACGCAGGCATGGGTCCGCGGTCGCCACCTTGAAGGAAGTGAAGGACACCGAGAACGCGGTGCTGCGTGGGCCTGCGGATCCGGATCTCGAAGAGGCCTGGCAAATCAGCGAGGGGCTCATTCGCCTCGCGCATGCCGAAGCCGCCGCGCACCACGCGGAATTGTGGCTGGTCTTGCTCGACATGGCGCCGCAAGTCGATCCGGACCCCGCCAAGCGCGCTGCGGTGATGCAAACTCTCGGAATCGAGGATCTATTCATCGGCGATGAGTTGTTCGCGGGGTTCGCGGATCGCGAGGGCATCAAGCACGCGATGTTGGCCCCGGCGATGCTGGAATACGCGCAACAGCATCACGCCGTCCTGCACGGATTTCCTCATCGTCCGCGAAATTCTGGCCATTGGAACGAAATCGGGCATCAAGCCGCTGGCGGGATCATCGCCGCGCGGCTGCTAGGCTGTTCGGACGTCATCCGCGCGCACCTGCCCCCGGCCGCGGACGCGGGGGCAGCGTGCGCGGACCGGTGGGGGCAGTAGCGTGAATCCCAACAAAACAGCCGATTTGGACTATCGACGGTTGGTGCGGGACAGTCGGCGCATCGAGGAGTCTTCCGATCGGCATCGAGTGAGGATCGCGTTGCTTTCGGACGCGGCGACCCAGCAGTTCATACCCGTCCTCAAAACTCTATTCTCGGAAAACGGGGTGACCGCGGAACTCTACGAGGCTCCATTCGATGCGATGGAGCTCGAGGTCATCAATCCGGCTTCGGGCCTGTATGCATTCGAGCCGGACGTGGTGCTGCTCATCCATTCGATTCAGGCTTTGCGGGCGCGCTACTACGAGCAGGGAATGTCGCCTGAATTCGACCGCATGCTCCGAATCTGGGATGCGCTCGCCGCAAACAGCGCCGCCCGGATCGTGCAATGCAATTTCCCCCTGCCGTACGAACGGCCTTTCGGCCAATTCGATCAAAAGCTCCAGCAATCGCTGTACGCCGAGACCCGCTTGCTCAATGCGCGCATTGCGCTGGCGGCGGGTGAAAGAGCGAATATCCTGGTGTGCGATATCGAGTCCGTCGCCTCCTACGTCGGCCGCAAGCACTGGTTCGATGAGCGTTTGTGGGACATGAGCAAGACGTTTTGCAGCCTCGAATTCCTGCCGCAGGCCGCGCAGGCGATGGTGGATCTGGTGCTTGCCGGCCTCGGCAGGATCGTCAAGTGCGTGATCTTGGATCTCGATAACACGCTCTGGGGCGGCGTGGTCGGGGATTTGGGACCCATGCATGTCGAGATCGGCCCGCACGGGGACGGGGAGGCGTTCTACCGCCTGCAGAAGTTCCTGTTGAGCCTGAAGAAGCGCGGCATAGTGCTCGCGGTTTGCAGCAAGAATGAGCTTTCGAACGCGCTGGCGGTATTCGAGCAGAATCCCGGCATGGTGCTCAAGCGCGACGACATCGCGGTGTTCGCGGTCAACTGGGACAACAAGGCCGACAACATTCGCGCCATCCGCGACACCCTGGAGATCGGCTTCGACTCCTTGTTATTTCTCGACGACAACGCATTCGAGCGCAATCTCGTGCGCAATTTCCTGCCCGAGGTGATCGTGCCGGAATTACCCGACGATCCCGCCGATTACGTGCGCGCCGTGGCGGAGCTGAATCTTTTCGAAACCACGGCGTTTTCCGCGGAGGATGCCGCGCGCTCGGAATCGTACAGACAGGAAGCCGATCGGCGCCAAGCGCAGAACTCCTACACCGACGTCAGCGAGTTTCTCAAATCCCTGGACATGCGCATCAGGGTAGGACGGTTCGAACCGGCACAGATCGGCCGGATTTCGCAATTATTCCTGCGCAGCAATCAGTTCAATCTCACCACGCACCGCTATACGGAAGCGGAGTGCACGGCCATGATGGAGGATGAGCACTGCATCCCTCTCTGCGCGAGCCTGAGCGATCGGTTCGGCGATCACGGCTTGATTTCGATCGCTGTCGCATGGCCGCAGGGCGACCTCATGCGCATCTCCGATTGGCTCATGTCCTGCCGTGTCCTCGGGCGCGGGGTGGAGGAGTACTTGATGAATCACCTCTTCTCGATGGCGCGCGAGCGGGGCGTGAGGCGCGTCAGCGGCGAATACCTGCCGAGCGCGAAGAACGGCATGGTGAAGGATTTTTGGCGCCGTTTCGGCTTTGAGAACACCGCGGGTGCCCTTTGGGAGATCGAGGTCTCGGCCTACGTGCCCGGCACGACGTGGATCAATCCGGCCGGCATTGATAGCGAGAGTGAAAAACATGATTGACCCTCAAACGGCGAGACTACGCCTGAACCGCGTTTTCCGGGATATCTTCGACGACAAGTCGCTCGAGATCGCCGATTCGATGACGGCGGCCGACGTCGAAGGCTGGGACTCGCTGACGCACATCGATTTGATCGTGCAGGTGGAGCGGGAATTCGCCATCAAGCTATCCACGGCCGAGGTGCGCGCGCTGAAGAACGTCGGCGACTTTGTCGCCCTGATCGCCCAAAAAGCGCGGTAGATGCCTTTTACCACGGCGGGTTTTCTCGGCTTTCTCGTGCTCGTCGCGCTCATCTACGCGCTCGTGCCGCGCAGCTGGCGCTGCGCCGTGGTGCTCGCCGCCTCCTGCACCTATTATTGGTTTGCGAGCGGCTGGTTCATCCTGCTGCTCCTCGGTGCAACGCTGCTGGCTTTCTTCGCGGCGCGTGCGAAGTCCGCGCTGCTCACCGCGGTCGGTCTGCTCGTCGCGGTACTCGTATTTTTCAAGGCACTGCCGCTCACCGGAGCCAATTGGCTATTTCCGCTCGGCATTTCGTACTACACGTTCAAGCTCGCCGGCTACCTCATCGATACCCACTGGGGCGGAATCGAGCCCGAACGCCGGCTGCTGCCGTTCCTCGCGTACAGCTCGTTCTTTCCGCAGATCGTCGGCGGACCCATCGAGCGCGCGCAGAGCTTTCTGCCGCAGATCGAGCGGGCGGATCGCGCGCCTCCCTCCTTGGTCGTCGCGGCGAGCCTGCGCATCGTGCTCGGTTTCTTCAAGAAATTCGTGATCGCAGACCACCTCGGCGACGTGGTCAATTTCGTCTACGGTCACCTCAGCGCGCAGCCGGGTGCGCCGGTGCTATTGGGTTTTTACGGCTATCCGCTGCAGATGTACGCGGACTTCTCCGGGCTCACCGACATTGCCATCGGCGCGGGCGCATTGCTCGGCATCAAGGGGCCGGAGAACTTCAATGCCCCGTTCTCGGCGGCGAGCCCAAGCGAGTACTGGCGCCGCTGGCACATCACGTTGACGCTTTGGCTGACCGACTACGTGTTCATGCCGCTGCGCATGGCGACGCGCAATCTCGGCGACGTCGGCCTCGTCCTGAGCCTGATGGTCAACATGGTGCTCATCGGCCTGTGGCACGGTTTCTATTGGACCTTCGCGCTGTTCGGCGTGGTTCATGCGATATACCTCTCGGTGGACGCATTGACGCAGAAGGCGCGCAAGCGCTGGTACAAGACCCACCCGGCGGCGAACCGGGTCACCGACTGGTTAGGCCCGGTCGTGACCTTTCACCTGATCGCGGTGGCGTTCGTCCTGTTCCGCGCGGACAGTCTCGCGACGGCAGGCGCCTTCTTCAGGCATTTGTTCGACGGTGTGGGGGCGTTGTCGCCCGAGTTTCTCGGGCTCATCGGCGAGCCCGGCAAGTTCTTTGCGCGCCTGGCGGGAGCCTATCTCATCATGGAGGCGGCGGATGCCGTGCGCCGCCGCTATTGGCTGCGGCCCGCCGCGCGGGCGGTCCCGCGCTGGGCCCGATGGTCGCTCTACAGCTGCGCGGTGCTCACCGTGCTGCTCACGGTCTGTCTGCTCCTCACCAGCAACCAGGAAAGCAGCCCTTTCCTCTATGCGATTTTCTAGAGGCGGTACATAACGGATGGGCTTACTAAGAACAATTTTTGCGCTGACGGTAGTCCTCTATCACTCCTGGCCTACCTCCTTATTCGTGGGCGGGGAGAACGCCGTCCGCTGTTTCTACATCATCTCCGGCTTTCTCATTTCGTACATCCTGGTCGAACGCAACAGCTACCCGACGCTGACCGCTTTCTACGTGAACCGGTACTTGCGGCTTTATCCGATCTATATCTGCGTCGCCGTGCCCACACTCATCATGATACTCGCGAGCGGACATTTCGGCTTCATCGAAGTGTATAAGGCGGCGCCGCCCGCCGCGGTTCTTCTCCTGGTGTTGTCCAACCTCTTTCTGTTCGGGCAGGACTGGTTGATGTTCTTGGGAGTGCGCCACGATCATCTGGTGTTCGTGACCAATTTCCTCAAGAGCGACGTGCTCCTCTACCGCGGCCAGATCATTCACCCGGCGTGGACGCTGGGCGTGGAGCTGAGCTTCTATCTGGTCGCCCCGTTCATCTTGCGGCGGCGCAAGTGGATCTACGTGCTGCTCGCCCTTTCGCTCGGTCTTCGACTGCTGTTCATCCACTTGGGCTTCGGTGCGCGCGATCCCTGGACCTATCGGTTCTTCCCCACTGAACTGGCGCTGTTTCTGCTGGGCGCGCTCGCGCATCAACTGCTGCTGCCGAGATACCGCCAGCTCAGCGACCGCCTGCAGAAATGGGCGGCGAACGGAGCCACGTGGTTTCTGGTCGCCTTTTCCCTGGTCTATTTCCTGATTCCGGTCGAGGAGGTGGTGAAGCTGCTGTTCCTCCTGTTTGTTTTCGCCTGCGGCGTGCCGCTGACCTTTCTGTTTCAGCGCAGGTACGCGCTCGACGGCTGGATAGGCAATCTCTCGTACCCGATCTACATCAGCCACCTGCCCGTCATCTGGGCGTGCAACTTCGCGCTGAAGCGTGTGGGCCTCGGGGATGCGCGAATGATCGCAGTGATTTGCGTCGTGTTGACCATCGTCCTCGCCGTCCTGTTGAATCAGTGGGTGGCGGTTCCTTTCGAAACCCTACGCAGCCGCGTGCGCTCCCAACCCGGCTCCTAAACACCGTTGTCTGCGCGTATCTAGGACTTCGCGCACAATTTTCGCATTCACCCGCGCGTGCACAGAGCACATTCTCGTCCCCTGTCGGTAGGCGACGACAGATTGCTGTATCTGCCCCTTCGCGGTTTACTTAACTTCGAAAGGGCAAACCCGTCGCGAGGCGGGGTCGCAAAGCTTCCGGTCTGTGCATGACAGATAGCGGAGTTACCGGAGGAAGTGCTGGCACTTTCGACGTTAACCCCGATCTTGATATGACAGCCCCGGTTGCAGAGCGCTTGTTGTACTCAACAGGAACCGGTGGCTATGGCATCAATCGTTCGAATATGTTGCGCATTCATTCTCATCGCGCCCGCCGGGCTCATCGTGAGCGGCTGCAACGACAACTCGAGCGCCGCCAACGCACAGAACTCTCCAACTGATAGCGCCGGGACCAG
>Ga0302325_10021435_pt1 | contig 13528 bp, 11 predicted proteins | sample Palsa_T0_2_FD_201948 | JGI IMG/M metagenome (GOLD analysis project Ga0302325, IMG submission 201948) | Peat permafrost microbial communities from Stordalen Mire near Abisko, Sweden - Palsa_T0_2 | ecosystem: Environmental > Terrestrial > Soil > Palsa > Peat permafrost | place: Sweden: Abisko... | reverse complement strand
GGTTCTTCGCGACGCTCGCGCCGCACAGCCGACGAACAGAACATCGAATACACCGTGCTGGACTATCTCTCCGACGGGCAACCGGCCAAGAGTGGAACCCTGCGCCACGCCACCGGAGCCACGGCCGAGCTGTTGACCAGCATGCTGCGTAAGAAGTGGCTGCTGCGCGAAACCGAAGCCGCGCCACGCGATGCGCGCCGTATGCTCCGCTACGCGGTGCTGGTCGCCGATGCGCGGCCGCCCAAACTCAATAACAATCAACTTGCGATACTGGCCGAACTGGCCGGCGCGGGTGGAGCGTTGCCGGTTCCTGCCTTGCGCCGTCTGGATCTGCCCGCGACTACCTTGCAGACCCTGGTAAAGCGGGGCTTGGTGACCATCGAAGAGCGGCCGGCGGCCTTTCATCTTGCCCGGGCGGTGCCGCATGTCCAACACGTCCTCAACCACGCCCAGCAAGCCGCGCTCGCGCAGATCGTCGCCGCGCTCGACGGCGCCGCCTTTAGCACCAGCCTGTTGCACGGTGTAACTGGTTCAGGCAAAACGGCGGTCTATCTGGCCGCCATGCAGCGCGTGCTCCTTGCCGGCCGTTCCGCCATTTTGTTGGTTCCCGAGATTGGTCTCACCCCGGCGATGGCGGCTCAGTTGCACTCCTCCTTTGGCGCCAGCGTAGCCCTCTTGCACTCCGCCCTCACGCCCGACGAGCGGGCCGAGCAGTGGTATCGCATCCGGCGCGGGGAGGCGCGGATCGTCGTCGGCACCCGCTCGGCCGTCTTCGCTCCCGTCGCCAACCTTGGTCTCATCATCGTCGACGAAGAACATGACACCTCTTACAAACAGGAGGAGATCCCCCGCTACCACGCTCGCGATGTTGCCGTGATGCGGGCCAAGATCAGCCGCGCCACCGTCGTCCTGGGCTCCGCCACTCCGTCGCTCGAATCCTGGCGCAATGCCGAGATGGGGAAATACTCCCTGATCGAGATGACGCAGCGGGTCAACCAGCGGCCGCTGCCGGTCGTAGACCTGGTGGACATGCGGCAGGAGTTCCAGCAGACTGGCCAGGAGAGTATCTTTTCCCGCGTCCTGCTGGAGCAGACCAAAGCTGCCTTGGATCGCGGAGAGCAGGCCATTATCCTGCTCAACCGGCGCGGCTATTCCTTTGCCGTGTTATGCCGCGCCTGCGGGGAGAAGATGCAATGCGAGAACTGCGCCATTGCTCTCACTCACCACAAGCCCATCGTTCCGGACGACCCTCGGACAGCGGTGGCGAGCCCGTCGGGTCAACGGCTCAAATGTCACTATTGCGGATACGTAAAGACGGTGCCCAAGCGGTGTCCCAAGTGCGAGAGCGAGCACCTGTTTTACCTGGGCGCTGGTTCACAACAAGGGGAAGAGCGTCTGCAGGAACTCTTCCCCCAGGCCCGCATCGGCCGCATGGACCGCGACACGATCCGCAACCGCTTCGACATGGAACACCTGCTCGAGCGCCTGCATAGCGGTCACATCAACCTGCTGGTGGGCACGCAGATGATTGCCAAGGGACACGATATTCACGGGGTCACCTTTGTCGGGGTGGTGGGCGCAGACCATGCCCTTGGGTTGCCCGACTTCCGCGCTGCCGAACGCGTCTTCCAGTTGCTCACCCAGGTCTCCGGCCGTGCCGGCCGCGGAGATCTCCCCGGCAACGTCCTGGTGCAAAGCTATTACCCGGAGCACTATGCCATCCAGTGTGCCGCCGCGCATGACTTCAGGGCATTTGCAAAACGGGAGATGCAATACCGGAAATGGATGCACTACCCACCCCACGCGGTGCTGGCCAACATCATCATCCAGAGCCCACGCTTGGAGGAGGCCGCCGGCTGGGCTGCAAGCCTGGGCAAATGCTTTGCCGCGATGCCGCTGGAACACGTGCGCGTCCTGGGACCCGCAAGCGCGCCCATCGTGCGTATCAAGCGCATCTACCGTTTTCATCTCCTCCTCAAAGCAGCCCAGCGGCAGGCCCTGGCGCGAACGCTGCAGGCCGGCCTGGAGCAGGCGGAGGCGCTGGGCATTCCGCGCCGCAACGTCATAGTCGACGTCGACGCCGTCAACCTGATGTAGGTGGCTGGGAAAGATCCCGAAATAAGGCCTAGCGGAACAGGTCGAGGATGCTCGTGCCTACAAACGGAGCCGGCAGAAACGTCAGCAATAGAAGCGCGAGTGCCAGCACGCAGAGCCAGCGATGCTTGCCGGACAAGCGCGGGAAATAGGGAACATGGGGATGACGCATTGCCGGCAGCAGCAGGATCAGTCCCCATAGCACCCATCCGGTCCACAGAGTCACACCCATGCCCAGCAACAAGACTGGGACCACGAACGTGAGCCGGCGATGCCATCGCGGCGAAACCGCGTACAAGATGTGCCCGCCATCCAGCTGACCCGCGGGAATGAGGTTGAGCGAGGTGACGAAGAGACCTACCCAGCTTGCGATGAGGACGGGGTGGGGAAGCAGGTCAGCCAGCGCAGGCACTCCGGGAACCCAGGCCGCCAGGATGCGGTCCATGAGCGCGACGGTCAGCGGCTGGTGAAACTGGACTAACGCCGGAACTGTTCCGGCGTCGACTCGCCGCGAGAGAAGAAGGCCTACGACTGTGGTGGGGAAAGCTACCAGGTATCCGGCAATCGGCCCAGCAATACCCACCTCGATCAGCGCCCGGCGGGAGGGAATCCGCGAGCGGATCCGGATAACCGCCCCGGCCGTTCCGCTGAGCGTGGGCGCGGGCAATACGTAGGGCCACGATGCGCTGATGCCGTGGCGCCGGCAGAAGAAATAGTGCCCCGCCTCGTGGGCCAGCAAGATCCCTAAAAGCGCCAAAGAGAAAGACCAACCGCTGGCCAGCGCCGAAGGATGATTCCAGATCCAATGCAGCGGGAAAAGGTCACCCTCGTTGGCCAGCGGCGGTTGATCCAGGCGAAAGTTACGCATGAGCAGCGCGCCCGTGCTCGCGGTGGTGAAGATACTCACCACCAGCAGGCAAAGCGGCAGCCAGGCAATGGAGTGGGTTGTCTTCTGTGGAGAATCCGAAAGCTCTTCAGGAAGCGGGAGAAGCGGATTGTCCGCAGTCGTCGGTGCTGCCATGGGCCGGGGCTATGTATCCAGCAGGTGAAGCTCCTTGCCCGGCTTGAAGCGAACAGCCTTGCCTGGAGTGATGGTGACTTCCGCGCCAGTCCGAGGATTGCGGCCAATACCTGTCTTGCGCGGGCGCACATTGAAGACCCCGAAACCTCGGAGCTCAATCCGGTCGCCCGAAGCGAGAGCTTTTTTCAGGCTTTCGAAGACCGTGTCGACGGCTGCTTCCGCCTTGTTGCGCGGTAGTCCGGTCTTGGCGATTACTTGATGGATGATGTCCTGTTTAATCAATGCCTTTACCCCGAGGGATGTGTAGGTAACTGCAATGCCGGAGCTACGTCCTCATCGTATAGCGTGTTTCCTCTATGGTCCAGCGGCTTCGAGCGGCCGGGATACTGCAAGTGATTGTCAATGACCCCGGGCTGCCGTAAGATGCAGTTTCCAGCATCAGGCCCCGTTTACCCATTCACCGCGCCCGGCTTTGCCGGGCCGGCCTTGTTCTAAGGAGCTGCATGTTGATTCATTTCTGCCGGCGGATTCGCGAGCAGTCTTTCGTCACCGTTACTGCCACCTCGGTTCTTTTGTCTTCCAATTCCTTCGTGCTGCCAAAGTTTTGATGGCTGAGCCAACGAAATCACCTTCCCGCTTGCGGGTGGCGCTGCTCGAACCCGAGCCCATCCGCGTGCAGGGCTTCGTCACCCTCTTTCAGGATCATCCCCGCATCGAATTTGTGGTCTTCGAGCTGCCACAGTTCCTGGCTGATCAGGAATTCACGCTGGCCTTGATCGGCCTCCACGGAGAGAAGCTCCCGCTTCCTTTGGTGGGCACTATCCATGGCCTGCGGCCCGAGGTGCGCCTGGTCGTTATGGGCCCGGAAGCCAACGACGAAGTCATATTGCAGGCGATCGGCTCGGGGGCCAAGGCGTATCTCGAAGCCAACGCCACCCCCCAGCAGGTCGAGCAGGCGATCGAGATCGTCAGCCAGGGGTCCATTTGGGCTCCACGGCGTGTCCTGTCGATTTTCGTCGATCGCGCGACCAAGCCATCCCGCTTCGCGGCCCCGGCCTTGGCTCAGTTCACTGCTCGAGAGACTGAGGTGCTCAAGTTGCTGGTCGCCGCTCGATCCAACCGGGAAATTGCCAGGACGCTGGGCATCGAAGAGCGAACGGTAAAAGCGCACGTGGCCAAACTCATGCGTAAGGTAGGTGTGGAAAACCGCATTGCGCTCTCCATTTACGCGGTTACCAACTCGATCGTCACTCCGAATCCGGAATAGTCTCTCCTTCCGGCAGGGGGTACTTTAGGTCAGGGTACCTTAGTGACATTGCCCGGTTACCCGTATTGGACGAAAGTTACTTTAGAAACAACGCAGATCTGGGGACGGGGCTTCTGATGGCGAATCTTGCAATCACCAGCCCCCATTTTTTTGGCTACTGCTTGCACCCCGTTTTCTGATCGATTCCTGCAATTGACTCCACTCCTCGACCAGCTATTGAATCACATCAGCTACCCGCGCTAACTCTCCTTTGCCCAAAAGTGGTTTAAGGTGTGAAGAATGCCTGGAAGAAGTCCCATCGAAGCGGGCTTTCTTCTTGCTCCGTTAAATTAGGGTGGTCTTTTCTTAGGAAAAGCCGCGTCCACAGTAGCGAATCTGGTAACGTGCGGACCATTGTCCCCGCCTGGAGATGTGAAAGACCATGAAACAGATTTTTGTCATTTTTTGCGTGGTTGGAATGACCCTCACTCCGCTGTCTGCCTCTGCAGCCGACGATAAGGCGACGATCGAGGCGCGCATCGCCAGCGCGAAAGACGTTCTGGACGCGATCATGGCGACCCCGGACAAAGCGATCCCGAATCAGATTATGTCTCAGGCCACTTGCGTAGGTGTGGTTCCCAGTGTGAAGAAAGGCGCTTTTCTTGTGGGTGCGGAGTACGGTCAGGGCGTGGTTACATGCCGCACTGGGCACGGTTGGAGCGCTCCTGCCTTTATCGTGATCGCGGGGGGAAGCTTCGGCTTTCAGATCGGCGGCCAATCCACCGACCTGGTTCTGGTTGCAGTCAACGATAAGGGGTTTCAGGACCTTTTGAAGAACAAGTTCAAGATCGGCGGCGACGCCTCGGCCGCGGCGGGCCCGGTAGGCCGCGACTCGCAGGCTGCGACCGACTGGAAGCTTAATGCCGAGTTGCTGACCTATTCCCGCGCCAAAGGACTATTCGCCGGCATCGACCTGACCGGAGCCGTGGTAACCGAAAATGCGGACGCCACGCGGACGTTCTATGGCGTGGCCCACCCCGGTTCACAGATCCTGAAGGGCGAGGTGGCAACCCCGGAGGATGCACGGCCGTTTGTGCGCACGGTGGCAAAGTACTTTTCCGAAGTGAGGAAATAGCCCTCTCTTTTCTGCTGCATGCTCTAAAACAGCCGGGCGATCCCGGGCAGTTTTTCCCCCTTCCGCCGTTTAAACTGGAGTGAGTTGGGGGGAACTGTGCAAGCGGATGCGAAGACGATTGGAATTCCTACTGGCGTGGACACTGGTCAAGCTTCTCGGCTTGCCCCCAAGGGGTGTCGCCCGTAGAATCGGGGCGCTGGTAGGCCGAATCGCCTTGTTCCTCACCCCGCGTCTGCGCCGCGCCGGCCATCGTAATCTGGCTTTGGCCTTTCCCCAGAAGACTGCGGCCGAGCGGCAGCAAATCCTGCGCAAACTCTACCGTAATCTGGGCTGGTTGCTGGCCGAGTTCTGCCAGATGCCGCGTTATACCCCGGGGATGACCAACCGCTTTATCCGCTACGAGGGGCTGGAGAACTACCTGGCGGCGCGCGATCAAGGGAAAGGAGTTCTCATCCTTACCGGCCATTTGGGCGCGTGGGAATTATCCAGTTTCTATCACTCGCTTATGGGTTACCCCATGAGCATTGTCATCCGCCGCCTGGATAATCCGCTGGTCGACAACCTGGTCAACCAGATCCGTTGCCTGCATGGCAACCAAGTGCTGCACAAGGATGACTTTGCCCGCGGCTTGCTCGCCTCCATGCGGCGGGGAGAGACAGTGGGCATCTTGATGGACACCAACATGACCCCGCCTCAAGGGGCATTCGTCGATTTCTTCGGTCACTCCGCCTGTACCGGATCCGGAATGGCGCGCGTCGCCATGAAGACCGGGGCGCAGGTCTTGCCCGGATTTCTGCTTTGGGAAGAGGCAACCAAGCAGTATGTGCTCCGCTTCGGCGCGCCCCTCAGCCTGAAGTGCAGCGGAGATCTGGAGGCGGACGCCGTCGCCCATACCGCCTTGTTCACTAAGGTGATTGAAGACTACATTCGCCAATATCCCGACCAATGGCTTTGGGTGCACCGCCGCTGGAAGACCCGGCCACAGGGCGATGCTCCGATCTACACTTGATGCGGAACAGGAGCAACGACTTGCCCGCGACCATCACGCTGAGACAACTGGCAGTAAGCCTCGGAGCGGAGTTTGATCGCGGCTTGACAGATCAAGGGCCGGACCCGGTCATCACCCAGGTTTCCAGCATAGCGGCGGCGGCGCCGGGATGTCTGGTATTCGCTGAAGAAGAAGCCTCCCTTGCGGCCGCGCTCGCATCCTCTGCCGCTGCAGTACTGGTATCTGAGCAAACCAAGGTCGCGAACGGCAGCAAGCCGGTTCTGCGCGTTTCCCAGCCTCGCCTGGCCTTCGCCCGGGCGGCAGTCTTGCTGCGCGGTGCACCGGCCTCTCCGTCTATCCACGTCACGTCTGTGGTTGCGCCTGGAGCTCAGATTGCCGGTGACGTCTCGATTGGCCCCCATGCCTTCATCGAAGAGGGAGCCAGCATCGGAGCAGGCACCATCATCGGCAGCGGAGTCGTGATCGGCGCCGGTGTCTGCATCGGGAGCAATTGCCGCATCTACCCCCGGGTTGTCATCTACTCCGGCGCTACTCTTGGTGATCGGGTGGTGATTCATGCCGGGGCAGTACTGGGCGCTGACGGCTTCGGCTACGTCCGCGATCGGGCGAGTGGAGAGTACACCCAGTTTCCCCAGCAGGGAACGCTGATCATCGAGGATGATGTGGAGATTGGAGCCAACACCACCGTTGATCGCGGGGCTCTGGAAGAAACAAGGATTGCTCGCGGCGCCAAGCTCGACAACCTGATTCACATCGGTCACAACTGCAACATCGGACGCAATGTCGTCATCGCGGCGCAAACCGGTATCTCAGGTTCAAGTACGGTGGGCGACGGTGCAATCCTGGGCGGCCAGGTAGGCATGGGCGATCATGCTTTGATAGGCCCCGGGGTCATCGTCGGGGGACAGGGTGGCATCCTGCCCAAGAAAAAACTGCTCGGGCCGGGAGTCGTTTTTTGGGGAACCCCAGCCAAGCCGGTCAGGCAATACCTGAAGGAATTGGCGACCCTCGCCCGGCTGGTCTCCAAGACTGGGGAAAAGTAGATGGCGATCGTGGTGGTGGGAGGGCACTCGCGCAGCGTCGGCAAGACCTCGGTGGTGGCCGGGTTGATCGCCCGGACGCCTGAGCGGAACTGGACGGCCTGCAAGATAACCCAGTTCGGTCACGGTTTTTGCAGTGCAAATGGCGAGCCCTGCGACTGCCAGACAGACGAGCACACCATCGCCATCAGCGCTGAGCGCGATCCTAGTACCGGCACCGACAGCGCCCGCTTTCTAGCCGCCGGAGCCAAGCGGTCGCTCTGGGTCCGTACCCGCATCGGCCGCCTAGCAGACGCCATGCCGCGCATTCGCCAGGAGATCGACGCCGCTGAGAACATGATTTTCGAATCCAACAGCTTGCTGCAGTTTCTCCGGCCCGATCTGTATCTCACCGTTCTCGACCATGCCACGGCTGACTTCAAAGACTCCGCGCGACTCTTTCTGGATCGCGCCGACGCGGTCTTGTTGCGTTCTTCGGGACAGGAACTTATACCGCAGTGGAACCAGGTGTCTTTGCGGCTGCTGGCCGGCAAGCCCCGCTTTCTGATCACGCCGCCGGATTGGATCAGCGACGATCTTGTCGCCTTCGTGGAGCAGAGACTAGCCATGAGCGGTGTGGCCCACCCAAGGTGACCGCGACCAGCAAATTCTCTATTTCAGCGGGAAAGGTTCGGCCTTGATGGAACCGTCGCGTTGTTTCAGCAGAATCTGTACCTTGCTTTCGGCGCTATCCAGCTCTTGTTTGCATTGCGCCGAGAGGCGCATGCCCTCCTCGAACATTTTGATCGAGTCTTCGAGCGGCAGATCGCCGCGCTCCAGCTGAGCGACGATGCTCTCCAACTGCTTCAGCGATTCTTCAAATGTTGCCAACGGCGGTCCTTTCCTGGGGTAGTACACCCTCCAAAATCTCTACCGCACCGGCAAAGCGGCCAAACGGCGCGCTGACCTGCACCCCCTGGATCATGGGACGCGCCGCAGCCAGCATCTCCCGGGCGATAAGAATTCCTTCCGCGCGTGCTCGATCAGGTGTGTCCGCCTTTTGCATGCGCAGCATGATCTCGTCGGGCATGGACACGCGCAGATCGTTCTTCATGAATTCCGCATTGCGCAGGCTGGTCAGGGGCCAGATGCCTGCAATGACAGGGATGCGAAAGCCCTCAATGCGTTTGAGAAAAGCCTCCAGCAGCTTGAGGTCGAATACCGGCTGGGTAATCGCATATTCGGCCCCCGCTTCTACCTTGTACGCGAACCGGCGAATCTCGTTGTCCATATCCGGCAAGCCGGGATTGGCGGCCACGCCGATGGTTAAGCCGCTCGACACGCCGACGGGATTGCTTCCCAGATCCAATCCGTGATTCAACCGCCGTACGATGTTCACCAGTCCAATCGCATCCACATCGAATACTGCCGTGGCATCTGGGTAATTGCCCAGCTTGGGTGGATCGCCGGTGAGGCAAAGAATATTCTTCAAGCCGATCGACGAAGCTCCCAGCAGGTCGGATTGGATGCTCAGCAAGTTGCGGTCGCGGCAGGTATAGTGCAGCAACGTCTCCATGCCGGTCTGCTGAATCTGGATACACAGACTCTGCGCACTCATGCGAGGCGCCGCTCGAGACAGGTCGGGGACATTGATGATGTGGACCCCGTTTTGCGCCAGCAGCCGGGCTCCCGCGAGCTCACGCTCGCAGGCGATCCCCTTGGGCGGGACCATCTCAACCATGGTGACAAAGGTGCCGCCGGCAATCAGCCCACCTAGCCGCGATCGCTGGGACAGTGGCGCAGGCTCGATTTCGGACGCAACCGGCGTTTGCTGCACCGAGTGATGAGCTACCTCCTGTGCGTCCATCGCGCGTAGGGAGGATTTCATCGACCGGATATGAGCGGGAGTCGTGCCGCAACAGCCGCCAACAAATTGCACCCCAGCCTTGACCAGCTTGCGGGCGAAACTCGCCATGTATTCCGGCGAGCAGAGGTAAATGTTCCGCCCCTCCACGGCGCGCGGCATGCCGGCATTGGGCATGGCGACCAAGGGGAGGCTAGTGGCCGCCGCCATGCGCTCAATTGCGGTCAGCACCGTCGCCGGTCCTACACTGCAGTTGCAGCCGATGGCATCCGCGCCCCACTCGGTCAATCGGGCAGCGGCCGTCTCCGGGGAAGAACCATCCAGGCAGTTTGCTTCCTCATCAACGGTCACCATCACCAAAATCGGCAGCGACGGAGCCGTGGATTTCGCCGCAAGAATGGCTTGTTCTGCCTCGTTCAAGGCGGAAACGGTCTCGATCAGCAGCAGATCGACCCCACCCTCCGCCAAGCCGCGAATCTGCTCCGCAAAGGCTGCCTGCGCCTCATCGAGGCCGATTTTTCCCAGTGGCTCCAGGCGTGCGCCCAGGGGTCCGACAGCCCCTGCAACCCAGGTCTTTCCGCTTTGCTTGTCGGCTCGCTGGTTCACTGCCTTGCGCGCGATCTCGGCCCCGGCGCGGTTGATCTCGATCACTTTGTCCGCCAAGCCATAGCGCTGCAAACGCAGGGCGTTGGCGCCAAAAGTATTGGTTTCGATGATTTCCGCGCCCGCCTGCAGGTACTCCTCGTGGACGGTTCGCACCAGTTCCGGCTGAGAGAGATTCAACTCGTCGTAGCAGCGGTTGATGAAAATGCCCCGAGCGTACAGGCTGGTCCCCATAGCACCATCGCAGAGCACGGTTCGCGTTCCGAAGATCTCTGTAAGCCGATTCTCCATACGGTAAGTCTAACTATGCTAAGCCACCCGAGATGCGAATGCCAGCAGCCCGCTTTGTTATACTTGGCCTTTCCCGCTTGTCCGCCGCGTGGTGATTCTGGTGAGGTCTTAGGTTGAAGAAGAGAAGTCTCCGGTCTTTTTGTGCCCTTTCTGCACTAGCCTGTTCTGTACTCATACTTCTGGCTGGATGTGGCCAGAGCTATTACTTCGGCGGCCGGGCTTTGCCCCCCAGCGGGATACTCAACCGCGTTCTGATCGCGGTGCAAAACCCCGGGGCGCTCACCAAGGGTCAGCTTGAGATCGTGGACGCCTACTACGATATCCGGCACAGCTTTAACAACAAAGTCGCCTCCTTCACTATTGCGGGATACTCAGGAGCTGATCCGCAGACGATCCAAAATATGCCCGAAGAGCAGGCAGGTGCGGTTTACGGGGCCGGCGATGGCAGCTACGCCTTGTTGAACTACGCCACGGAAAAGCAAACGACCACGGTAACCTTGCCCGGGCAGTCCTCCAGCGTCTTTATCTCCCGCGACCAGAGGTATGTGTTTGCCGCCAACCAGACGGCGCACACGCTCACTATTCAAGACCGGACGCTCGGTACTAGCTATGGCTTGAATTTGCCCAACGTCTACCGCGTCTCCACCAACCCCAGCGGTTCCGCAGCCTTGGCCTTTGTGCAAGATAGCAACCTGGTCTACAGCGTCTATAAATTGCAGGCAAATCAGCACACACCCGCGAATGCAGAGGATTGCGAACCGCAAAACCTGCCGGTGTACTGCCTGCTGCCTGTGCCAGGCAACTTTGACCGGCCCACGAAGGCGGTATTTTCCGCGGATGGCACCACGGCTTTTGTACTCAACTGCGGACCGGAGTGCGGCGGTGTCCAGGCCAGCGTAAGCTTCCTGCCGGTCGCCGGGATCATCATCCAGAGCGGTGCCCCGATACCACCGGGCGCTCCCACGAATGTGACCGCCACGGTGCCCATTCCCGGCGGTGACACCGATGCTATCCAGAACGCAAATCTCTTGTACCTTGCCGGACAGCAATTGCAACCCGATGGCTATTTCGCTGGGTATCTTTCGATACTCGACACCAATGCCAAGCAGGTCACGGGCTCGTACTCCATTAGCGACGGGACGCATCTGAAGATGCTATTCGCCGACGATAATACGCTTTGGGTGGGGTCGCAGCTCTGCACTCAAGGGGAACGCTATCATCAAGGCGCGACCACAAACCTGGGTTGCCTGACGATGTTCAACACGGCGAACAATTCGGTTACGATGATCGACTCCTACAAGGGCGACGCGACCGGCATCGCCGCAGTGATCGGTCTGAATAAGGTCTATACCGCCGAGGGTGGGCAGGTGTACATCTACAACACCGTCACGGGTGCGTCGATGGACAACTCCCAGGTGACCGTGGTGGGCACGGCTTACGATGTGGCCTACATGGACGCACCGAGCGATGACGACAACACCACTTATTAAGCCTTTGCCGGCATGAGCGACCCTGTCCCGGTCGACATTCTGGCCATCGCCGCCCATCGCGACGACGTGGAGCAGACCTGCGGCGGGACGCTCTTGCGCATGCACTCGCTGCAACTACGCACGGCGATTCTGGATCTGACGCAGGGGGAGGCCGGGACCCGCGGTTCCGCCCAGGAGCGCGCTGCGGAGGCCGAGGAGGCCGCCCGCATCCTGCGCGTCGCCTGGCGAGGGGCGCTCGACATTCCCGATGGCCGGGTGGAAAACACCTGGGAGAATCGAATCAAGATTGTTGGTAAACTGCGCCAGTTGCGTCCCCGGGTGGTGATTCTGCCCTACTGGCAGGGGCGGCATCCTGACCATTACAACAGTTCAACGCTGGGGTATGAGGCCTGCTTTCTCGCTGGCCTGGGCAAAATCGAGACTGGCGATCCGCCATTCAGGCCCTTCAAGATCGTCTATGCCAGCCTGTACGCCGACGTACGGCCCAGCTTTGTGGTCGACATCACGGCCTGCATAGAAGAGCGCTTCCGCGCTTTGCTCGCTTACCGGTCGCAATATGCCGATCAGCCTGCCGGTGGAAGTCTTTTTGTGCCCCACGATGAGATCCGCGAACGCACCTTCTCCCTCGCCAGGCACTACGGCCTGCTGGGCGGCGTCCGCTATGCGGAGCCTTTCGTGCAGAAGGAAGCAGGGCTGGTCGACGACCTCACGCTGCTCCCGGTGGCATCGATTTAAAAGCCCTAAAATGGAGTCATGCAGCAAACCTGGGATGCATGCCTATACGCCGGCAACGGCCGTTTTGTAGCGTTGCTCGCCGATTCGCTGGTGGAGGCTCTTCAGCCCAAGGCGGGCGAACGCATTCTTGACCTGGGGTGTGGCGACGGCTTCCTGACCCGTCGGCTCGCCGAATCGGGAGCAACGATGGTCGGGGTCGACTCTTCGCCGCAGATGATAGCCGCGGCCAAAGAGCGGGGACTGGATGCGCGTCTTGCCAGCGGGGAAGCGCTGCCCTTCGACAACGAATTCGACGCCGTCTTTTCCAATGCAGCGCTGCACTGGATGAACGATCAGGATGCTGTTCTCGAAAGCGTGTTCCGGGCCCTGAAGCCGGGGGGACGCTTCGTGGCCGAATGCGGGGGCCATGGGAACATCGCCGCGATCCGCGTAGCACTTCTGGCGGTGTTAACTCCCCGCGCCATACCGGCGGAGCGCATCGACAATAATCGTTTTTTTACTAGCGCGGAGTATCGCGCCCGGTTAGAGAGTCAGGGCTTTCTGGTTGAGCAAATCACCCTGACGCCGCGTCCGACTCCGCTCCCTTCGGGGATGGCCGATTGGCTTCAGACCTTTCGTAGCAGCGTGTTCGAGCAATTGCCGCCCTCCGAGAGGCCGGACGCCATCGAGCAGATCGTCCGCCTGCTCAAGCCGGTTCTATGCGATGGCGAAGGGAACTGGACCGCCGACTACATGCGGCTGCGCTTCGTGGCGCGCAAACCCTAACAAGTGCGAAAAAAACTCTCTGAACGTACGGCACGGCTTTCCAAGCTGCGAAAAAACTCATGCTTCGTATCAGGGCACGACTTTAGTCGGGCCGTAAAACACGCGATAAAGTGAATTGGGCTTTAGCCCCTGAGGTACGGCTTTCTACCCAGCCCCATCGTCGGGGCTTTCGAGCGTCTGCCAATGGCGCATCCTGCACGATGCTTGTTTTCTGGCAAAGAAAAGAGCGCAGGGGCTAAAGCCCAATTCTGTCTTA
>Ga0302325_10021433_pt1 | contig 13529 bp, 13 predicted proteins | sample Palsa_T0_2_FD_201948 | JGI IMG/M metagenome (GOLD analysis project Ga0302325, IMG submission 201948) | Peat permafrost microbial communities from Stordalen Mire near Abisko, Sweden - Palsa_T0_2 | ecosystem: Environmental > Terrestrial > Soil > Palsa > Peat permafrost | place: Sweden: Abisko... | reverse complement strand
GCGGCATCGAGCGCCCCAAGCATTCCCTCGAGCGTCCGCGCAAGCTCGGCGATCTCGTCGTCGGCCTCGGGGTGGGGGAGCAGGAGGCTCGGGTCTCGCGTCTTCTCGATCTCCCTGGCAGCGTCGCTGAGTTCGGCGATCGGCCGCATCGCACGCTGCGCGGTCGCGAGCCCTGCCAGCAACGCCAGGAAGGTACCGCCGAGCACGCCCAGCAGCAGGAACAGCCGCACCCGAGCGAGCGTGTGGTTGACCTGCGACAGCGGACGGCCGTACAGCAGCATCACCTCACCGGTCGGCTTGACGCCCACCTCGCGCGCCACGACCCGGTAGCCGAGCTCGGTGAACGTCCCCTGGTGGCGTGGCATTCCGAACGCGGGCGTGACCTCCGAGACCCGCGTGTTCGGCGCGACCACGTCGTACTGCGTGCATAGCAGCCCGCCCGTGCCGACGTCGAAGATCCGGATCTGCGCGCCGTCCGCGCTGGCGTAGTCGCCGAGGTGGACCGAGGAGGACTTGCAGGACAGCGTGGTCGTGTTCCAGCTCAGCTTCAACTTCGAGTGCAGCTGGTTGGCGGCCGCGGTGACCTCGTTGTCGAACTGCCCGCGCACGTACGTGGTCGTCTTGACATCGACGATCGCGGCGAAGCCCGCCAGGATCACGAACGTCAGCACCGCGGAGCCGCCGGCCAGGCGCCAGCGGATCGGCAGCCGCCTATATGCGGAGAACGTAGCCCGCGCCGCGGATCGTGTGAAGGAGCCGAGATTCGCCACCGGCTTCAAGCTTTCGTCGGAGGTTTGAGACGAACACCTCGATCGTGTTCGTCATCGAGAACGGGTCGTAGCCCCACACCTCGTCGAGCAGACGCTGGCGGGAGATCACGATCCGTTCGTTGCGCATCAGGTACTCGAGCAGCTCAAATTCCCGTTGCGTCAGGTCGATCGGACGGTCGCCGCGCGAGACCTCGTGCGTGTCGGGATTCAGCTTCAGATCGCCGACCGTGAGTGCGGCCTGACCGCGAGGCGGGCGGCGCCGGAGCAACGCACGCAGACGCGCGAGCAGCTCCTGGCGCTCGAACGGCTTGACCAGGTAATCGTCGGCGCCGGAGTCGAGCCCTTCGACGCGCGATTCGACTGCGTCGCGCGCCGTCAGCACGAGAATCGGTACGTCGTCGGTCTCGCGCAGCGTCCTCGCGACCTCGATCCCGTCGAGCCGGGGGAGGCCGAGATCGAGAATCACGAGGTCCGGCAGGTACGCGTGCGCAAGGTCGAGCGCGCTGATCCCGTCGCCCGCGACCTTCACCTCGTATCCCTCCATCCGCAGCGAGCGCTGGAGGACCTGGGCGATCGCATCGTCGTCTTCGACGACCAGCACTCGGGGTGGGCGTTCGTGCTCTGACATCCGTACATAAAGATGGTACGGGGCGGTGCGGCCGCTGATACCCGATTTTACTGCGCCTTGAGACACGGTCGTGGTTCGTGCGCGGCTAGCAGGAGGCAGCCGAGGGCCGTCGAAGCAGGTTCTTCGCACGATGGCCGCGAAGCGGACAACCAAGAAGACCAAGCGCAAGCCACCCGCTAAGCGGGCGCGGCGCTCGCTGCTCGCCAGCCGCCCGTCGCTGCGCTCGCTCGCTCCGCGCCTCGAGCCCGAGCCGCACCACCTCGACATCGCCGGCCTGGCGCTGGTCGCGATCGGGATCTTCCTGGCCGGGGTGGGCTACCTGCATTGGGGTGGTGGCGCGCTCGGCGACGGTGCGATCAAGGCCTGCCGGTTCGTGTTCGGCACGCTCGGCTATGCCGTCCCGGTCGCGTTCGCGATCGGCGGAGCGCTCGTCCTGATCAGGGAGCTGCGTCCGCCCGCCCGGCCGATGCGGACGGGGACGCTGTGCCTGGTCGCGGCGCTGACGCTCGCGCTCGCAGCCGGGACGCTCGGGCTCGGGCCGGGAGCGGCACACGGCCGGGCGTTCTGGCACGCGACGACGTTCGAGCACCGCGGCGGCGTGATCGGCGAAGCGGAGTTCTGGCTCGCCTCGAACCTGCTCTCGACGGTCGGAGCCGACATCCTCGCCGTGTTCCTGTTCGTTGCCGGGGTGATCCTCGTCACGGGCGCGACGCTCGCGAGCGTCATCAGGGCGACCGGCGCCGGAGTGGCGGGCACGCAGCGGGCGCTTCGGCGCACAACCGAGGAAGGTCTGCGCGGGCGAGTCCCGCTGCCGGCCTCGATCGCACGCGAGTCCGCCGAGACGGCGGCACCCACGACCGCAGCCGCCCGCGCCGCGGCCTTCGAGCCTGAGTTGCTGCTCCCGCCGGAGCCCGATACGGCCGAGCTGATCGTGCGCGCCACGCACGTCGAGGCGCCGGCGATCCACGCCGACGACGAACTCGAGGAAGAGCCCGTGGCCGAGGCCGGCGAGGAGGATCCTGGTGAGGTCACCGGCGGGCCAGCGGCCGGGCACCGGAAAGAGGATCTGACTCCGCAGGGCCGCTACCGGTCATCGGTCATCGACGACCCCGACTTCGTCTGGCGGGTGCCAGGAGCACGGTTCCTCACCCGCTCGACCGGCGAAGCCGCCAAGCCCGACACCGAGGGCCAGGAGCAGGTCGCGAAGACGCTGGTCGAGACGCTCGGCCACTTCGGGATCGACGCGCAGGTGATCGGCCGCGTGACCGGTCCGCACATCACCCGCTACGAGCTGCGCCTCGCTCCCGGCATCAAGGTCTCGAAGGTCGCGCAGCTGAAGGACGACCTCGCATATGCGCTCGCGGCCACCGACATCCGGATTCTCGCTCCGATCCCCGGCAAGCACGCGGTGGGCGTGGAGGTCCCGAACGCTCGCCGCCGGATCGTGCACCTCGGCGACGTGTTCCAGGATCCGCCGCCCGAATGGTCGCCGCTGACCGTCTGGCTCGGCAAGGACATCGCGGGCCGCGCGATCGGTGCTGACCTGGCGAAGATGCCGCACCTGCTGGTCGCGGGAACGACTGGCGCCGGCAAGTCGGCGTGCGTCAACGCGATGCTCTCCTCGGTCCTGCTGCGGGCCGACCCGCACGAGGTCCGGTTCGTGCTCGTCGACCCCAAGCAGGTCGAGCTGAACCACTATGACGGCATCCCACACCTGCTGACCCCCGTGATCACGAGCCCGCGGATGGCGGCGAACGCACTCCAGAACCTCGTCAAGGAGATGGAGCAGCGCTACGGGACGATGTCGCTCGCGCGGACGCGGTCGCTACCCGAGCTCAACCGTGCACGCGAGAAGCGGGGCGAGCCGCCGCTGCCGTACATCCTCTGCGTGATCGACGAGCTCGCCGACCTGATGATGGTCGCGCCGGCCGACGTCGAGGACTCGATCATCCGTCTCGCGCAGAAGGCTCGTGCGGTCGGGATCCACCTCGTGCTCGCGACGCAGTCCCCCCGCGTCGACGTGATCACGGGGATGATCAAGGCGAACGTCCCGTCGCGGATCGCGTTCGCCGTCTCGAGCCAGACCGACTCGCGAGTGATCCTCGACCAGAACGGCGCCGAGTCGCTGCTCGGACAGGGGGACATGCTGTTCTCGCCCGTCGGCTCGAGCAAGCTCCAGCGGATCCAGGGCGCGTACATCGACGAGGAGCAGATCCTGCAGCTGACGGACGCCTGGCGCAAGCAGGGCGAGCCCGAGTTCCAGGAGGACCTGCTCGAGGAGGTCGAGTCCGAGGACGACGGCGCCGCCGCCGATGGCGAGCTCTCGCCGGACGAGGACCCGTTGCTCAACGACGCGATCGCGCTGGTCGCGCAGATGGGCACGGCCTCGACCTCGATGCTCCAGCGCCGCCTGCGGCTCGGCTACACGCGTGCCGGCCGGCTGATCGACATGCTCGAGCGGCGCAGCATCATCTCCGGCTACGAGGGCTCGAAGCCGCGCCAGGTGCTGATCGCCGAAGCGGACGTGCCGCGGATCCTGTCCCATCTGGCGGAGGGCGCGGGCGCCTCAAGCGCCCCGGTGCGGGTCCCGGACGACGACAGCGGTGCCTAGGCTCATCTAGCCTTCCGACCGATGCCGGACATCGGCTCGACATTGAGAGAGGCGCGCATGCGCGCGCGGATCGACATCACCGAGGTCGAGACGCGGACGAAGATCCGCGCCAAGTACCTGCGCGCGATCGAGAACGAGGAGTGGGACCTGCTCCCAGGTCCGGTTTACGTCAAAAGTTTCCTGCGCACCTACGGCGACTACCTCGGACTCGATTCGAGGATGCTGATCGACGAGTACAAGCGCCGCTACGAGCGGCCGGTCGACCACGAGCTGCGCCCGATCACGGCACTCAGCCGCGAGCGTGAGCGCCCGCCCCGTGGACCGCTGCTGCCGCCCTGGGCCGTGATCGCCGCCGTGCTCGTGGTGGTCGTGGTCGTGCTCTACATCCTCGGCACCAGCGGCGGCACGAAGTCGACGCCGCCCGTGGCCGGTGTCCACACCGTTACGCCCCGCCGGCATCACCGCAAGCACAAGAAGAAGGTGCTCCCGGCGGCGCCCACGACCGTCAAGCTTCAGCTCGCGGCCACCGGAAACGTGTACGTGTGCCTTGTTAACGGCACCGGGACGAAGCTGATCCCGGGCGTGATCTACGCCCCCGGACAGTCGATCCCGACGGAGACCGCGCCGAAGCTGCTGCTGACGCTTGGCAACGCCTCGGTGCAGATGAAGGTCAACGGCTCGCCAGTGACGGTGTCCGCATCGCCGAACGCGATCGGATATTTGATCCAGCCGAGCGGGACGACGCCGCTGGCGCCCTCGAAGCAGCCGAGCTGCACATGAGTGCGCGAGCCGGGATTCTGATCACCGGGACGGAGGTCCTGACAGGGATCATCTCCGACCGCAACGGGCCTTGGCTGTCCGAGCGGCTGCGTGAGATCGGCGTCGACGCGGCGGTGATCCAGATCGTCGGCGACCGTCCGGAGGACCTCGTCGCGGCGCTCGAGTTCATGCGTGATCAGGGACTGGCGCTGATCGTCACGAGCGGTGGCCTCGGTCCGACCGCGGACGATCTGACGGCCGAGGTCGTGGGCCGCTTCAGCGGGCGCGAGATGGTGCTCGACGCGCGCCTAGAGGAGCGGATCGCGGAGATTCTCGCGCCGATGATGCGCCGCTGGCCGGGACTCGACCTCGACGCGATCCGCGCCTCGAACCGCAAGCAGGCGGTGATCCCGGAGGGCGCGACCGTGCTCGATCCGGTCGGCACGGCGCCTGGGCTCGTCGTGCCGCCGCCCGACGGAGCAGGGCCGACCGTGGTCGTGCTGCCGGGACCTCCGCGCGAGCTGCAGCCGATGTGGACGATGGCGGTTGCCACCGATGCATTCCGGGCCGCGGTCGCCGGCGCGACCACATACAGGAACGAGATCATGCGTCTGTTCGGGATCCCGGAGTCCGAGATCGCGAACACGTTGCGGGCCGCGGAGGAGCGCGGGATCGCGCTCGCCGAGCTCGAGATCACGACCTGCCTGCGGCGCGGAGAGATCGAGATCGCGACTCGGTACGAGCCACCCGCCCAGGCGGCCTACGACGCGTTCGCGGAGTTCGTGCGCGAGCGACATGCCGACACGCTGTTCTCGGTGGACGGATCGACGATCGACGAGCAGGTCGCACAGCTCCTGGCTGGGAGGCGGATCGCGACCGGCGAGTCGTGCACGGGCGGGATGCTCGCGGCGCGACTCACCGACCGTGCAGGATCGTCTGCCTACGTGGCGGGTGGCGTGGTCGCGTATTCCAACGAGGCGAAGACCGCGCTGCTCGGGGTCGAAGCGGGGTTGATCGAGCGTGTCGGGGCGGTCTCGACCGAGGTCGCCGAGGCGCTCGCCGACGGGGCAATGGAGCGATTCGACGCCGACGTCGGGGCCGGGATCACGGGGGTCGCCGGGCCCGATGGCGGCACCGAGGAGAAGCCCGTCGGACTCGTGTGCTTCTCCGTCGTCGAGCGCGGCGGCGAACGGATCACCCGCAGCGTCCGGCTTCCCGGCGGCCGCGCCGACATCCGCGACCGGTCGACGACGGTCGCCATGCACCTGCTGCGGCGGCTGCTCCGCGGCGAGGCGCGCGAGCCGCTGCCGGGGCCCGGCGGGGACTCGGTCTCGGCGGCAGCGGGTTCGTGAACGACGAGCGGGCGCGGCTGTTCGTCGCGCTCGAGCTGCCCGAGGAGGTGCGGGCGGCGATCGTGCGGTGGTGTGCTTCGGGGCTCGGCGGGGAGCTAGCCGTGGCGCTGGCACCGGTCGCGGCGGAGTCGCTGCACGTGACGCTGTGCTTCCTTGGGGCGGTGCCTGTCGGGTCGGTCGGCGCAATTGGCGACGCGTGCGCGACGGCGGTGGCGGGAGAGGGGAGTGATTTGCCGCCGCTGGCGCTCGGCGAGCCGGTGTGGCTCCCGCCGCGGCGCCCGCGGGTGCTCGGAGTGATGGTCTCGGATCCTTCTCTGGCTCTGGCGCGTGTGCAGGCGGCGCTGTCTCGCGTATTGGTCGACGGCGGCTGGTATCGGCCTGAGGAGCGTCCGTTCCTCGCTCACGTGACGGTCGCGCGCGCCGGGCGCGGGGAGCACGTGCGGGCGGTCCCGTTGCCCGCGCCACCAGCGATGGGGTTCGAAGGGGAGCGCGTGGCCCTGTTCCGGTCGCGGCTCGGGGCCGGCGGGGCGCGGTACGAGCCGCTTCGCGTCGTGGAGCTGCTTCGGCACTGACCTGGACTGGACTGCACTGGACGCCCGAGGCGCGCCCGCCTCAACGCAATCTGTCATCGTGCGCGCGACTTCCGATGAGCGACGAGGCAGACCGCCCATTCATCTCCGTGATGTTGATCGTCCCCGACGGCGCAGCGGCGGTCGACTGGTACAAGGTGGCGCTCGGGGCCGGCGAGCTGTGGGACCTGGGCGGGGTCGCCGGGCTGCATCTTGATGGCGCGCCGTTCTTCATCCACGAGGCGGTGCCGGGACGAGCAAGCGAACCGAGCCCGTCCGACGTCGGGCTCACCACGACCCGGATCGAGGTGTTCGTTGAGGATCCTGACGGCGTCATCGATCGCGCCGCCGGAGCGGGGGCGACTGAGGTGGAGGCGCCAACGGATCACGAGACGCCGTGGGGGAATCACCGCCAGGGAGGCTTCACCGATCCGTTCGGTCATCGCTGGTCCGTGGGCGATCGCTCACCGCTGGCGCCGTTCCCGACTTAGCACGCTGTCCGCCCCAGCCTACGTGTCAGCCTCGCCGACGTAGTAGTCGACGGCATCCGCCTCGCGGAAGATCAGGCCGGGGGGCCAGACGCCGATCTTGGCGCTGTCGGGATAGAACCCCACCGACGGGTCGTCGATGTTCGACATGATCATGATCCGTGCCGTGCCGGGGTCGGTGTTCGTGAGCTTGTGCGCACCCTCCGGTCCTTCGGGAAACAGGACAAGGTCTCCGGGCTCGAGCCGGTGCTCGCCACCCGGATCGCGCAGGACCGGGTTGCCCTCGAGTACGAACAGCCACTCCTCGCGGCCGTACTCGTAGTGGTACGGGCAGGTGCTCTGTCCCTCGGGCAGCTCGTAGATTGTCGCCCCGAGCCGCTCGGCGCCGAGCAGCGGGCCGAGGCGGACCGCTCGGTTCTGGTAGCCGGGCGGGTCCGATGGTTCGGGCTCGGCGACGAGGTCGCCGAGGTTCACGTGCGCGCTCATTCGCCCTCCCAGTACCCGACCGCGTCGCCGCGACGGAAGTCCAGGCGATCGGGATCGCCGCTCGGTCCGGGACGGATACCGAGCTTGTCGGAGTCCGGGTAGACGGCGATCGACGGGGCACGGTTCGCCGACATGATCAGCACCCGGCCCGGACCGCGGACGGAGTGCGCCCCGTCTGCCCCGGAACGGAAGCAGAGGACATCTCCGGGACCGAGCGTCCGCTCGCCATCTGGCGTACGTAGCGTCGGCGAGCCCCGGACCACGTACAGCCACTCCTCGACGCCGTGGTGGAAGTGGTACGGGAAGGTCTGCTGATCGTCGGCGAGCTCGTACAGCGTCCCTCCGATCCGCTCGCTTCCGAGCTTGTCGCCGAGCCGCGCCGCGTGCCAGCCGAACCCCTCGCGCGAGTGCTCGGTGTCGAGCTCTCCGGTCAGCAGGTTGAACCGCTTCACCGCGGCATTGTCCCAATTGTGCTGGTGGTTATTGCACCCGTTTGATCGCTCGCTCTAGCTCGCTGTGGGTCGGAACTTCGCTGGCGATTTGCTGCCTGCCCTTGGGTCCCTGAACGAACAGCGTCGGGGTGCTGTTGAGTCCCTGTCACCGGTGCTCTCGGGTTCCCGAGGGCCCTGCCGGTCTGGGGAATCCCGGCGAGCAGGGTACGGACGCGGATGCCGAGGAGGGCTGCGTCAGCCGTCGGGGGCGGGCTCGTGCTGACGATCTGCAGCGCAGCTCTGAGTACCACCGGACAGTTGGTGTATCTCTTCACCTGGGCGGGCATCGTCGCGAGTGCCTCCGTGATCTGGGCGCGCGAGTAGGTACGCGTGAGGCCGCCATGATCAACGCCGTCGGCGAGCACCGGCGCCAGCTGGCGATGCCCGTGCTTGAGGCTGCTGGCCGGATTAGTGCTCGCGGCGCGCCCGCGCCCGAGCACGACGATCGCGAGGCCCGCGATCACGACTGCGACCACTGCGGCGGCGACGGCCAGCGTCGATCCCGCTCCGGGGATCCGGCGGTTGCGACCGGCGGTCCTCCGACGCGCCCAGCGCCACCGCTGTCTGCGCGATCGAGAGATCGAGGAAGAACCGCAGCACGACGACTTCGCGTTGTCGCGCCGGCAGGCGACGAACGGCCTGAGTCACTGCGTCGCGCTCGATCATCCTCTCGACCTGATCGCCGACCGCCTCGCTCCGACGATCGGAATCCGGAAGCTCGGTTGGACGGCGACGCAGCCCGCGTCGGCGGTCGCGGGACAGGTTCACAAGCACTCGATGGGCGTAGGCGTCTGGCGATTCGCGGGCCGCTCGCCACCGCTGAGCGGTCCGCAAGAGCGTCGTTTGAAGGAGATCCTCGGCGTGCCCACGGTCGCCGGTCAGCGCCAGGCGCAACTCTTCCGCGCACTGGTCGTTGAAGTAGTTGGATGATTCGGAGGCTGGGTGTCGCAGGATGCGTGGTGGTGACCGGGTTGCTATGGGCTTGCTCGAGCGCGATGGCGGCAACGGTCACATGGTCGGCTCCAGTGTTTATCGATCGGCCGCCGTTTGAGGGCACGGTGCCACTGGATGGCGTCTCGTGCCCATCGTCGCGGTTGTGCGTTGCGACCGAGGCCTCCGCGGTTGTGACCTCGACGGCGCCGACCGCCGGTGCGGGGACGTGGCGCGTGACGAGTCTCCCGGTGCTCAACGGGTCACCGATCATTTCGTGCGCCTCGACTCGGTTTTGCGTTGCCGTAGATGGTTACGGCGATGTGCTGACCTCGACGGACCCGACCGGCGGTGCAGGCCACTGGAGGGCCTCGCGCGGGCCCGCCCCCATGACGGCGTTGTCGTGTCCGACCGCCCACCTGTGTGTCGGGCTCGAGTCGGCCTCGACGGGAGGGTTCATGGTCTCGACCAAGAACCCCGCTGGCGGGCTGCGGGCGTGGAAGACCGTGGTCATCGATTCGGCGGGCGGCGGCGCAGATTTCGGAAACATTGCCTGCACGCAGAAGCGGCTGTGTGTCGCCGCCGGGGATGGTGCCGAGACAGCCGACATAGCGACGTCGACAAACCCGACCGGCGGCGCCCGTGCGTGGAAGATCGCTCGCATCCACTCGTTCACGCTGAACTTCGCGTTCAGCACCACTTCGTGCCCGTCGGCCAGGTTGTGCGTGATCACCGATCCGCTCGGGCACGTCGTGTCTTCGACCCGACCGACCCGCGGCGCGCGCGCATGGAAAGTGGTGCGGGTGCTCGCAGTTGCTGGGCCTGTGTCATGCCCGTCAATTCATCTGTGTCTCGCGGCGGGTGTGACGGCGGATCAATCGGACATCGTGACCTCGCACGACCCGACAGGCGGCGCGCACGCGTGGACGGTGGGAGTGCTGGCCGATCAGCCCGATGGCGTGGTCAAGCTGTCGTGCGGCTCGACAAGGTCGTGCGTCGCGGTCGATGACCACAACGACGTGCTGAGCACGACCAGCCCTGCCGCGGGAGCGGGAGCGTGGACGCTTGGCAATCTCGGTCAGGGATCCAGCCCGATCGCGAGCATCGACTGCCCCGCAGCCGAGGTGTGCGTTGGCGGCGATGGCGAAGGGGTGATCAGCTCGACCAACCCGTCCGGCGCCGCCGACGCCTGGAACCGGTCCCCGTTACCAACGAGGGGCGTGCCCGGAATCTACGGACCGCTCGGGTTGGCGTCCGTTTCGTGCCCGACGACGACGTTCTGCGTCGGCGTCGACGGAACGGCCGTGCTGACGTCGGCGGATCCGACCGGCGGTGCAAGCACTTGGGCGGCGGCGCCGTTCCCGATCGCGCAGGTCGACCAGGTCTCCTGCTCCTCGCCGCAGCTGTGCGTCGCCACGACCGAGTCCGGTGAGGTGCTCACGTCAACGGACCCGGGCGGAGGCGAGGCCGCGTGGACCGGAACACCGCTTGGGATTCCGCAGACCTGCGATGTGGACGGGTGCTATTACACACCCCTGATCGCGATTTCGTGCCCCACGGATCAGTTCTGCGCGGTGACCGATGGAACCCACGTGTGGGTCTCGGTCAACCCGACCGGCGGATCCGCCGACTGGGTCAAGAGCGAGCTCCCGACGCAAGCCACAGCACTTGCTTGCCCAAGCGCAGGCACATGCGTGATCGCCTCGAACGCCGCGATGTTCACGACCACGAACGCCGCCGATGCGTCACCCGCCTGGACCGCCCAACAGCTCCCCGCGGTGTTCGGTGGCAATCCGCCGGCGATCGACGGCCTCTCGTGCCCAACCGACCAGCTCTGCGTTGCAGTCGACGGAATCGGAGGCGACGCGTTCACCGGCGACCCGAGCACCGGCACCTGGACGGTGCAACACATCGACGAGAACCTGAACTACCTCGACGCCGTCTCGTGCGCACCTTCTCAGACCTGCGTCGCCGCCGACCAAACCGGCGACGTGATCGTCGGTCAGAGCACCCAATGACGAAACGACCACTGGCGCAGGAGAGCGGCCGAGCGTTATGGCCCGAGCCGGCGCTGCGTTGCGAGTGGTGGCCGGTCGCGTCGAGTTCGATTCAGGACGTTTTGGTACCTACTCCACTGTGCCCTGGAAATGTGAAGGCGGCGTGCAGGTTCACGGCACGGACGTACAGATTCAGTGAAGGGTTCGCGCCGCGTTCAGAGCCGGCACACATTTGTCCGCCTTCTGTGGACAATGCGTCTTGTTCCGTTACAGCACCCGGCTCTAACGTCCCGGTTCCGTCCGCGGCCCGCCGTACCGTGGAGCGTTCAAAGCGCATGAGACAAGGAGCCGACACGAGATGAGAGAGCACGACGCCAAGGCAGACGCCAAGCGCCAAGCCGCGCTCCAGGGCGCGCTGACCCAGATCGAGCGCCAGTTCGGCAAGGGCACCGTGATGCGGATGGGCGACCCGGGCGCTCGCGTCGCCGTCGACGCGATCCCGACCGGTGCGCTCTCGCTCGACATCGCGCTCGGCATCGGCGGGGTTCCGCGGGGCCGGATCATCGAGATCTTCGGCCCGGAGTCGTCCGGCAAGACGACGCTCGTCTACCACATCCTTGCCGAGGCACAGAAGCTCGGCGGCGTGTGCGCGTTCATCGACGCCGAGCATGCGATGGATCCGATCTACGCCCAGCGGATCGGCCTCGACATCGACGAGCTGCTCGTCTCCCAGCCCGACTTCGGGGAGCAGGCGCTCGAGATCGTCGACATGCTGATCCGCTCGGGAGCGGTCGATGTGATCGCGGTCGACTCGGTCGCCGCGCTGACTCCTCGCGCGGAGCTCGAGGGCCAGATGGGCGACCAGAGCGTCGGCCTCCAGGCACGGATGATGTCCCAGGCGATGCGCAAGCTGACCAGCAACCTCAACCGCACCCAGACGCTGTGCGTGTTCACGAACCAGATCCGGGAAAAGATCGGCGTGATGTTCGGCTCCCCGGAGACGCAGCCGGGCGGTCGAGCGCTGAAGTTCTATTCCTCGCAGCGGCTCGACATCCGCCGGATCGAGACGCTCAAGGACGGCACCGAGGCGGTCGGCAACCGGGTCCGGGTTAAGGTCGTCAAGAACAAGGTCGCGGCGCCGTTCAAGCAGGCCGAGGTCGACATCGTGTTCGGCAGGGGGATCTCGACCTCAGGCTGCCTGATCGACTTCGGGATCGAGCACAACATCATCAACAAGTCGGGCTCGTTCTTCTCCTACGGCGAGGAGCGGCTGGGCCAGGGCCGCGGCAACGCCAAGACGTTCCTGGACGAGCATCCGGAGACCGCGAAGGAGATCGAGGCGAAGATCTACGCAGTGCTCGGGATCGGCCAAGATCTAGTCAAGCCGATCGAGCCGCGTGAGGACGGTGCCCTCCCAGCGGACGAGGTGGCCCCGTTCGCGAGCGGCGCCACCGCTGAGACGGCAGTCGAAGAAGTCACCGAGAAGGCCGCGTAGCCCGGAGACGCAGGATGGAGCTGGTGCGTGACAGCGATGACCGCCTCCAGCACGGGCTCGGGCTCGGGTACAGCTACCTCAATCGCCGTGAGCGGACCGTCGCCGAGGTCCGCCGCCACCTCGAGCGCGCTGCCGTCGACAAGGCAACTGTTCTGCGGGTGATCGCGACGCTCGCCGAGCAGGGCTTTCTCAACGACGCCCGTTTCGCGGAGCTGTTCGTGCAGGACAAGCGCGAGCTCGAGCACTGGGGCAGCGAGCGGATCGAGCGCAGCCTGCTCGCACGTGGAATCGACCGGGACCTCGCGCGGACCGCGCTCACCGGAACCACCTCGGAGTCAGAGCTCGAGCGAGCGGTCGCGCTGCTGCGCCGTCGCTTCCCGGCCGCTCCGGAGAACCGCCGCGAACGCGAGCGCGCGCTCGGCGTGTTGCTGCGGAAGGGCTACGACGGCGAGCTGGCGCTCGATGCGCTCGCGGCCCACGCGCGCGAGGCGGAGGCGGCGTAGGGCGGTCGCTTCGCGACGCGCCGCCCCCGCTTGGCTCCGCGGAGCCGCTGGGCCCGCCGCCCCCGCCAGCGTCACGCCCACGAGGCCTCACCGACCGAACCGATCCGCTTGAACCCGACCCGCTCGTAGACGCGGGCGACCCCGGAGCAGTCTCTCGGACCCATTCGAACTCGTGCCAGGCATGCTCACATCCTGCACGCCGTCGAACCGCGCCGGCAGGAGCGCCCGTTTGCGCCGTGTCGGCGCCGGTACTACGATGCAGCCAGCGAACGAATGGCCCGCGGGCCACGAAATACGAGCAAACTTCATAAATCTTGGATTCCGGACTTAGAAACTCGGCGCTGACGGCAGATACCAGTGGGCGACCCTGCTCGCCCAGACCACCAACCGACACAACCAGCTAGCCGTCGCCTGACAGGCGACTTTCGGGTCGCCTAACCGGCATCCGTT
>Ga0302325_10021432_pt1 | contig 13529 bp, 14 predicted proteins | sample Palsa_T0_2_FD_201948 | JGI IMG/M metagenome (GOLD analysis project Ga0302325, IMG submission 201948) | Peat permafrost microbial communities from Stordalen Mire near Abisko, Sweden - Palsa_T0_2 | ecosystem: Environmental > Terrestrial > Soil > Palsa > Peat permafrost | place: Sweden: Abisko... | reverse complement strand
CGAGGACTGGCAAGGCTTTTTTATACCTGGTTTATTTCGCGATTGTCATCGTGCTTAGTGGCTCTATAATAACATCGTCCAAGTCGAACACACCACCAGCGCCCAAGCCGCTGACCACCCCCCAGCACCGCTCGCCGGTGCCGGCTGCCCCAAAATCTCCCAAGACAGCGGCGTCATCTAGCTCAAACCAAATCCCCGCTACCGCAAATAACCCCAGTTCGCTCAGCGATACAGGTCCCGGCGATGTGGCCGGCTTGTTCGTCCTGGCCAGTATCACCGGCGCTGTTGCCCACCGGCGGATACTTATCAAGAGAGCAGGCTAATGCTGGTTATTTATATCAAAGATTTGCTAGTAGAGGCCAAACACGGTGTTCACCAGAGAGAAAAAGACACTCTCCAGCCTTTCAAATTTAATGTGACATTGACTCTGGACAATAGCCGGGCCTCGGTTTCGGATGACCTAGCCGACACTGTCAACTACACGGAACTGAAGCGTATCATTACCGATACGGCCCAAAATAATTCTTTCGATCTCATAGAAAGGCTTGCCCAAGCCATAGCCGACCAAATTTTGCAGGACAAACGTGTTCAAGAAGTCACCGTCACAATAGATAAACCGGCAGTTTTCAAAAACGGTGTCCCGGGCATCAGCCTAGAAGTAAAGAGGGAACCGGCGGGCTGATATAATAACCCGGTAGTTGCTGCCACCTTAGCTCAGTTGGCTAGAGCGCCGCTTTCGTAAAGCGGAGGTCCGGGGTTCGACTCCCCGAGGTGGCTCCACGTCACAGAAGGGCGGGTGTCGTATAACGGCTATTATGCAGCCTTCCCAAGGCTAAGACGCGGGTTCGACTCCCGCTACCCGCACCACCACTTTCAAGATTGCATAAAAGATATATTCCCGCACCTAAACATGCTAAACTTCTCGGGTAAGATATATGCCGGTTATGTCTAAAAAACCTTTTTCCCAAATCAAAACTATTCATAAACCTACCGCTATACTCGTAGTGCTTATAGTAGCCTCCATAGGCACCTACCTATTAGTCGGCAGCCATGCCGCTTCGCCTTATGCCACCGTTACTGCCCCTAACGGTAATCTGGCGGGTGGTGCCGAGAACTGCCCAACAGCGGGAGCTACCACTGGCAATGCCACGGTATTTAACCCACCCGTACCGATGGACAGCAATGTAGCCTTAGGCCTCGGTTGCCCGGGCACTCCCTTTGCGCCTAACAGCTTCTGGAATACACTGTTGCCAGCTAGTATTCCGCCCAATCCTAATAATGCCGCCTACCTGAACGATATTGCCTACGATATCTGTTACGCGACACCGGTTACATCGGCGCCGCCGCCTACTTGCTCTACAACCTACCAGGGAGGGATTAATACCTCTAGCTACAGCGCTCCGCTCTACGTTGTGCCAGCTAATCAACCTTTGGTGCCAGTGGAGTCGGCGCCTGCGTCACTGTGTGATGGCTCTAACGGCGCTTCGAGTTCATTATTTGTTAATAGCGTTGTAGGATCCGGCGTACCTATCCCTGCCGATGCCCACGCGGCTGCCGGAACTGACGAACATATCCAGATTTATCAACCGTCCGCCGATAAGTACTGGGAATTCTGGAAATTCGCTAAAGACGCCAGCGGTAATTGGGAGGCCTGTTGGGGCGGTCTGATCGGTGGCATAGTCACTGTTAATGGCCAGAGTGTTCAGACCCATGTTTCTACTAGTGACGGCATTTTCCCGAGCGATACGGGAGGGACGGCCACCAGTTTACCGCTGCTCGGTGGCATTCCTCGCATTGAGGAACTCCAGGCCGGCCAGATTAATCATGTCATGGGGCTCGGGCTCGGAAATGTTGCCAGCGGCGATCTGGCAAGCAATGTGGTCCCCGCCAATCCTTGCCCGCCCAGCGGTGTTTCCGTGCCCTGTGCCACTAACGGCGTCTCCTGGCCGGCCACGCGCAGCGATGGCCAAAGTACTTACAACTTAGCCATACCTGAAGGTTTGCGCTTTCGGCTGCCTACGTGCCTTCATCTTCCGACAGACAGTCAGACATGTGTCAGTCTTGCTACCTATGGCAACAACCCATCAACCAAACTCACGCCAATAGCAATGACTATTGCCGCCGCGGCCCAGAAGTATGGCTTTGTAGTTGATGATTCCGGAGCTAATCCGGGCGCGGGTATCCGGGTGGGCGATCCGACAACTTACACTGCTGCCGGTCTGCCCAATCCCTACACGTCCGGCCCCGGCGTCGGCGGCATCGGTAATCAAGGGCTGTTTGACGGCGTTACGCAGGGTGCAATCTTGAATAATTTCCCCTGGAACCAGCTGGAAGCCTTGCCATTTAATTATGGCGAACCCGCGAGCCCCTGAAAGCCGGCTACTACCAAACATGACATTTACAAATCAATGCTTTTATGCTAATATTTATATTTAAGTAGTCTCCACTGACAAAACTATGCCGAGAATCCCCCAACCACTAGCCGAACAGCACCCCTTACGAAATGCCATGGCAATCACCGGGGTAGTGATTGCCGCCGCGGGTAGCTTAGCTGAACACGCGCCGGCGGAGCACGACCCGATACGTTCCGCGCCCCCCGCCGCGCTAACGGCGCTAGGACACCAAGGCTTAGTTTCGTTCAACGGGGCTGAAGCAGTCCCGGCCGGCCAAGTAGCAGAATCAACCACTACTTCAACGGCTCCGGGCAAGGTAGAAATAAACCGCCCGGCGGACCACGGCTCCGAAAACGGCCGTTTTCGCAAGCAAATCGAGACTTTCATGCGGCGCAATACCGTTTATATGTCCGGGCTGGGTTGCTCCGGCGAAGCTATCCACGGTGCCAAGGGTAAAGTAATCGGCGTCCTGACGGCCGAACATTGTTCGCTGACGGACGTCGAGAACCAGCGTATCCAAGGCACTGACGGCAAGTATTACATCGTCCAGCCGGAACCTGTCAGGGCTGAGACCGGCGCCAGCCTGGATAACTTGTCGACAGTCGCGACTATCGACAGCTTTATCGTTCCCAACACCACTGACCTCACCCGTGATTTAGCGATCGGCGTCGCCAAAGGCCAGGACCCAAGCGAAGTTCTGCGGGCTTACGAGCACTCGACACTACCAAACGCTAAGCTGCATCAGCTGAAAGTCGGCGACAAGCTGTACATGGCCGGCTGGCCCCAGTACCAGCCTCGCAACAAGACCGGTGTTGAGGAACGCCAGTCCTTCGAAATGTCGGTTCTTGGTCTAGGCCAGTCAAAAACCGACGAGGGTAAAACCCTTAAGGTAGTCTGGGCGGCAGTACCACCCACCAAAGACGGCTCCGAATGCAGCTATGGCGCCAGCGGTTCCGAAGGTTTCGTGATGGTCGACGGCCAGGTTAAAGCTATCGGTACCCTGTCAATATTTATAGACCTGACCGGTAAAGTTCCCGATACTCTGAACCCTAACTCTACTACCTCGCCGCTTGGAATCGGCAGCAACAAGAACATCGCGGCCATTTGCGGTTTTTCATACGAGACGCCGGATCCCTCCGTGGGCGGCATGGTGCTGCACGCCGTCCGGTCAAGCAGTGAGATCCCCGGTTACGTTTCGCCCGAGCAGGCGGAGGCCACGGCCCGCGAACAATTTATGGACCCGAACTACGTTAAAACCATTATTAATGGCGCGGTTGAGGTGCCAGGTGCCAACAGTGGCGCCGAAAAAGGCGGTCCTCCTAGCTGGGTCAATAACCCGGCATTATTCCACGATGCTGTGCATCAGAACACCGTCTTGGCCTGGGCCAATCCGACAGATCCCGACCATCTAAGCTTTGTTTATGTTGAAGATAGGGACATCTACGAAATAGTTATATACCCTCACGATGGCGACAGCGCGCCCGATTTGATAACCTCTGTCGGCGCGGACCAGTATCAAGCCGATCCCACCGGCCAAACTTCGGGCGATTTCATAGATAGCAACCAGTTGGTTTTTGGCAACGTATTGCCGGGCGCTCCAAATTTCAACGGCGCCGGCTTCACCTTGGAAACCAAGGATGGGGCGATCGGTATCGTTTCGGCCAAGGGCAAATAAAACGCTTTCAGTTCGGGTAGCTAGCTGGAGACACGTCCGAATCCTGTTTGGTGCACCACTCACTCAATATCCGGCAAAAATGGTACAATGAACGCTAACATTATGGCGACGCCCAAGCAGTATTTTCACGACCATTTAGTGATGTTGTTGCTCAGCATCAACGCGTTTTTGGCTATCGGTGCCAGCTTGTTTATTGTGCTGAGTTTGGGTACCGGCCATAGCACCAGCTACATTACCCAATGCCGTGATTGTTCCAATAGCGGGGCGGTCAACCGGTTTACCAATGGCGGTGTCAGCGGCTTGCTTAGTTTCGTCATTTTCGCGGTACTGGTGCTAATAACCCATACGGCCTTGAGCCTGAGAGCCTACAAGATACACCGCCAGTTGGCGATCGCCATCTTGGCGCTTGGCGTTTTACTGCTCACACTTACCATCATCGTCAGTAACGCGCTGCTCGTGCTGCGCTGAGCGTGGTATGACCGACCTAGAAATTCCCTTCGAAAAAGACCGCCACGGGCACTACCGGTTTTTCGAAATCCTGCCCGGCGCATTGAGCTGGACGCTGCTGTTCGCGCCAATCATCTTGAGCTTTATTAACGCCACCCTGGCCGTTTTTTTAATCCTGTTATATCTGTTAATTTTTTTCGTCCGCGGTCTGGGCTACTCAACCCGCGCTATTGCCGGCTACTTTGCTATGAAGCAGCAGCTGAAACTGAATTGGAACGGCCTGGCCGCCGATGTTGAGGCCGGCCAGGTGACCGGCGCGGCCATCGAACGGCCCAAGTGGCACTTGAAGAACCTCAAACGCCTGGACCAGCGCTCACCGGCCTTCAAGCCGAGCGAACTGTGGCATGCCGTCATCATCGCAACCGTTGATGAGAGCCGGGAAGTGCTGGAACCGACCATCCAAGCCATCCTTGATAACGACTTTGACTCCCGGCGGATCATCCTGGTGATCGCCTACGAGAGCCGCGCCGGTGCCGCGGCCGAGAGCCGTGTGCAGGAACTGCTCAAATTGTACGGTGACAAGTTCCGCCACGCCATGGGCGTCAAGCATCCGCCTGACCGACCGGGCGAGATCATCGGCAAGGGCAGCAATATCAGCTATGCCGGCCGGGCGCTCGGGCGGTATTTAAAGAAAGAGAAATTCGACCCCACCCGGGTCATCGTCACGACCCTTGATGCCGACAATCGCGCCGACAAGCGCTACTTCGCCGCCCTCAGCTACCTCTATTGCGTGGTGCCGAACCCGCTCCGGGCCTCCTACCAGCCGCTGCCGATGTTCACCAATAACATCTGGGACGCGCCGACCTTAATGCGGGTAGTCGCCACCGGTAACAACCTTTTTTACATCGTTGGCACACAGCGTCTGCATATGATCCGCAACTTTTCGTCGCACGCCCAACCGATGAGCGCGCTGATTGACATGGATTTCTGGAGCACCCGCACCATTGTCGAGGACGGCCACCACTTCTGGCGCTCCTACTTCCGCTATGATGGCGACTACCGTGTCTACCCCTTGAGCATCCCGATTTATCAGGACGCTGTACTGGCCGATGGCTACTGGAAAACGTTCAAGGCTCAATTCTACCAGCTGCGCCGTTGGACCTATGGTGCCACCGACGTTGCCTATATCGCCGACAAGGGTTTTTGGCATAAGAATAAGGCTCCCAAAGCCGACATTCTGGCCAAACTGCTCAGGACACTGGAATCCCACGTCGGCTGGGCTACGCAGGCTCTACTCATCTGGTACATTGGTTTTATACCGGCCCTGTTCCATCCCCAGAACCTGGCGGCCAATGAACTGCCCTTGATCGTCAGCCGGGTCCGGCTGGTCGGCATTCTCAGCCTGCTGGCCACTGTTTATGTCTGTTTGATAACGCTGCCACCGCGGCCGAGCCGCTACAAGCGTCACCGTTCGCTGCTCACGCGGTTAGAATGGGTGCTCTTACCGGTCACCAGCATCTGTTTCGGCTCGGCCGCGGCCTTCAACTCGCAAACCCGCTTGATATTCAAACGCTACCTGACCAAGTTTGATGTCACCGAACACGCCACCTTCACCCCTGAAGGCAAAAGCCACCGCCGGCGATGGCGATTCCGCCTCAGTCGCCGCTAGCGTTTCACACCGTGAAACGCCTGGTATTGGACGCCGGCAGCCCTGTCAAAGCGGTTTAGGGCTACCTGTGCCACCCGGACGATGTCATGCGGGCTGACCGTGCCGTCCGTCGCGTAGCCCCGTAGCTTCTTAATAACAGTCTCTGTCAAGCCGCCGGCGTCACTCAGGGCGGTTTTCCGGTGCCGACAGCTCTCATATAGGCTTAGGAACAGTTTATCGCGTAAAAAGGGCTGTAAATGCTTGCCATTCCTGACGCGCCAAGCCAGTTCGTGCCGCACCGCCTCCTCAGTACTAAAAACCGCCGCGCAGGCCAGGCAACGCCGCCGCCGCCAAACCCGGTTGCTGCGGGCCTGCGGCCGCGAGTTCACGACTCTTGTTTGACCGCCACAGTATATACAAACCATGTCAGCATATTGTCATAACGCTGTTAAAATAGCCAGTGGAAAAGTTCCCTAAATCGGTGCAAAAGAAAAAGCCCGCGAGGCTTCTAGGCCATCCCGGGTTATTGTACGACTCTGCCAGCCAGGAATTTACTTGACTGAAGCGGCGGGGCGGAGTCGGCGGATACGGTTGTTGCTCTTGGAAGAGACAAGTTCCTCGTAGAACAACTCAAAAGCGTCTAAAGCGCTGCCTTTACGAATACCAAAACATCCCTGTTTAACCGATTTATCCTATCAAAAAAGCCTATACCAGTCAATACTCTTACCCTAAACGCTAGTGCTTACTATAGGGGTAGAGGCAAGTTTGGTGGGCGATATAGGATTCGAACCTATCACCTCCGCAACGTCAATGCGGCGCTCTAGCCAAATGAGCTAATCGCCCGTTTCTTACCCAAAAGACAGGGGTAATGATAGCAACTCAGGCAACAAAAAGCAACTAACACCGGACATGACGTCAAGCCGGTTTAGTTTTCCCCAAGTCTAAATGTAGGAATTACAGCATAAATAGGCTAGCCTTATAATACTAACCCTGCTAAGATAGTCTTTACAGGTGAAGTTTTGCCGAGACTGTTTTGCCTCGACGAAACGAGTATAGAAGGGTTGAATGACGTGCGAGATCATTCAACCCTTTTTGTTTGGCGAAAGACGGTGCTATAGTGAGGAGAACTGAGGTAAGGGGGAGAGATGTCGGATCAGGCTGAGCAGTTGCAAACCATGCGCCACTCGCTGGCGCACATCATGGCAACGGCAGTGCAGCGGCTCTGGCCGGAGGCTAAGTTTGGCATCGGGCCACCGGTGGAGCACGGCTTCTACTACGACATCGACTTGGACGGGACCAAGTTATCCGAAGAGGACTTTCCCAAGATTGAGGCGGAAATGCGCAAGGTGATTACCGATGACGTACCGTTTGAGCGTCTCGAGAAACCCATCTATGAGGCTATCGCTTGGGCGCAGGAGAATAACCAGCCATATAAAGTCGAACTGCTGAACGACCTCAAGCGGGCCGGCACGACGGCCGCCAAGGACTTGGATGCTGAGGAGTTGGGTACGGTAGCCACGGGCGAATCACGGGTCGAACAAGTGTCATTTTACAAGAACGGCGACTTCATCGACCTCTGTCGGGGGCCGCATGTCGGCTCGACCGGCCAGGTCGGTGCTTTCAAGCTGTTACGCGTGTCCGGTGCCTACTGGCGCGGTAACGAGAAAAACGCCCAGCTGCAACGGCTGTACTGTGCTGCCTTCGCGACCGAGGACGACCTCAAGCATCACCTGACCCTGCTAGAGGGGGCCCGGCGGCGTGACCACCGGCGCCTGGGGCAGGAGCTGGACTTGTTTGTATTCTCGGATCTGGTCGGATCGGGCCTGCCGCTGTTTACGCCCCGTGGCACGGTGCTGCGCGAGGAACTCAATAAATTTTCGCAGGAATTGCGCGAGCGCCAGGGCTATCAGAGAGTCTGGACGCCGCACATTGCCAAAAAGGAGCTCTACGAGATATCCGGCCACTGGGCGAAGTTCGGTGATGAGTGGCTGACAGTCACAAGCAAGGAAACCAGCGACCAATTAGTCATGAAACCGATGAACTGCCCGCACCATCAGCAGATTTATGCCGCCAGGCCGCGCAGCTACCGGGATTTGCCGTTAAAGTATATGGAAACGACTACTGATTACCGGGATGAAAAAGCCGGCGAACTGCTGGGCCTGGCACGGGTGCGGTCACTTACTCAAGATGATAGCCACACTTTTTGCCGGCCTGACCAGATCAAAGCCGTTATGGCCGCTCTGGTGGGCGCGACCAGGGACTTCTATACTACGGTGGATTTGCCACTCAAGGTGCGCTTGTCATTCCGTGATGACTCGGATAACTATCTGGGGGATGACGCCTTGTGGCAAAAGGCCCAGGCTATTATCAAAGAAGTGGTTGAAGAGGCCGGGTTGGATTACTACGAAGCTATAGGCGAAGCGGCCTTCTACGGGCCAAAGATTGATTTCATGGCCACGGACGCCTTGGGCCGCGAATTGCAGGTGGCAACACCTCAACTGGATTTCGTGCAGCCGGAACGCTTCAAACTAAAGTACGTCGACCAAGACGGCTCGGAAAAAACGCCGGTAATGGTACATTTCGCTATGCTCGGCTCCATCGAACGGTTCCTGGCCGCTTATATTGAGCACACGGCGGGGCGGTTTCCGGTATGGCTGGCTCCGGAACAGATACGTTTGGCGACGGTCAACCAAGAGACGGCGACGGTCAAGTTTGCCGACGAGGTGCAGCAAAAGGCGCAAAAGTTGGGCTTGCGGCTGGTGGTCGACAATTCCAACGAATCGGTCGGTAAAAAAATCCGGGCCGCAGAACTCATGAAAATACCATATACAGTAGTGATCGGCGACAAGGAGATTACTAGCGGCGAGATGGTACCGAGGGTGCGCAAAGATATGTCGGTCCAGGACGAGGAACGGCCAACCGGTGTAGAAGAATTCCTCAAGACCGTGGCGCACGAGGCCGCGGCACGGGTGCATAAGACTTCGTTGCATGGCTGATTCTGCCAGGGCTGAAGCTGGCTTTCGGAAACGCGTGGAGGCGCTGGTGGCGCAGATTCCTCAGGGGCGGGTGATGACCTATGGCCAAATCGCGGCACTGTGCGGCCAGCCCCAGGCTGCCCGGATCGTTGGCGGTATCGCGCACTTCGGCGATCCGGCACTGCCGTGGCAGCGGGTGGTTAACAAGCAAGGCGGCCTGGCCAGCGGCTATCCGGGCGGCTGTCATGGCCATAGGCAAGTGCTGGAAGCCGAAGGCTTCAAAGTCTCGGATGACTACCGTGTGGCAGTTAAGGAATTACTGTGGTGGCCACCCGCAAATTGAGTTCTCTGCTGGTAATAGTCGGCGAAACGGCCAGTGGTAAGTCGGCTCTGGCGCTGCGCCTGGCGAAGCAGTTCGACGGCGAAATCATCTGTGCCGACTCTTGGACAGTACGGCGCGAAGCCGACATCGGTACAGCCAAGCCGACGGCCGCCGAACAGGCGGCCGTGCCGCATCATCTGTTGGACGTGGTAGGTCCGGATGAGGACTTCACGGCTGCGGTTTTCAAGCGCTTGGCCAACAAAGCGATAGATGACATTTCCCAGAGGGGCAAATTACCTATTATGGTCGGTGGAACAGGCCTGTACGTCGACGGTGTGATTTATGATTTTGGATTTTTGCCGCCCGGAGACCGCAAGGCCAGGGAGGCCTTAAATAACTTGAGCTCCGAAGCCTTGTTGGCTAAGATTAAAGCCGCCGGTATAGGGCTGGGCGACGTTGATACCCGTAATAAACGGCGTCTTATCAGGCTGATAGAGACAGCGGGTGCGGTCCCGGCCAGGCATGAGCTGCGCGCCGACACGTTAATAATTGGCCTCAGGACGGAACCTGATCTGCTGAAAGAGCGGATAAACCGCCGGGTCGATGGCATGCTGGCCGCCGGCCTGGAAGCCGAAGTCCGCGGCTTGGCTGAGCGTTACGGCTGGGACTGCGAGGCGCTTAAGGGCGTCGGCTATGCGCAGTGGCGGCAGTACTTTTCAGATGGCCAAAACCTGGCCGAGACCCGCCAGAAAATCATCAAAGCCACGCTTGAACTCGCTAAGCGCCAGCACACCTGGCTGAAGCGTAATAAAAGTATTCGCTGGTTCTCTAACCCTGTTAATTGGCTTGATATTGTAGATTCTGTTACAACGTTTTTGGATCGCTGAGATTCACAATTGAGCCAAACTTTGTTACACTGAATGGGTGATTGAGCAACTCTTTGGGTCCAAGACGCGCGTCAAGTTGCTGCAGCTTTTCTACAGCAACCCGAACCGTTCGTACTTCGTGCGCGAGATTACGCGCAAGATTGACGAACAGATAAATTCTGTCCGCCGCGAGCTCAGTAATTTACTAAGTATCGGCATCATAACCTCTGACAACACTAACAACAAGCTATATTATGAAGTTAATCAGAAGTATGAATACTACAAGCCGCTGCAAGAGATTTTTGGCGGTGGTCTCAAGAAGTCGCCTAAGAAGACCGCGGCTGCTGCTGCGGAGGCAACCAGCGAAGAGAGTGCTCAGGGCGACCTGCGCGCCGTCGGGCACGTTGAGCTGGCAGTTTTTACCGGCCAGTTTACCCGCGACGACACAGCCGGCGTGGATTTCCTCATAGTCGGCGACGTCAATCCCAACGCGCTGCAAAAGTATGTTGACGAACTGGAAGGCAGAGAGAACAAAACCATCCGTTACACCGTTATGAGCCTGCCCGATTTTCGCTACCGACAGCAAATCCGCGACCGCTTCGCCACGGCCATCCATAGGGCCAAGAAACAGATTATAGTTGATGAACACGGCCTGCTGAGCGACATCTCGGTTCCGGAGGAAAAAGTCTAGTGGAGCTACAATTTTATGGTGCGAATTGCCTCAGCCTGACGCATAAAGGTACTCGCATCGTTATCGACGATAATTTGAATGAACTGGGAGCCAAGAGCATTACTAAGGCTGGCGACGTGGCCTTGTTCACTGGCTTGCACCAAACCGCGGGCAACGATGCCGGAGCGCGTGTGAGCTTCGACAGTCCGGGCGAGTACGAGGTGGCCGACATCTCGATTATCGGCATCGCTGCCCGGTCTCATCTGGAAGAAGCCGGCAACCTGGGGGCCACCATGTTCAAGCTGACGGCGGGCGAATTGAGCATGCTGATAACCGGCCATATTTATCCTGAACTCAGCGATGCCCAACTAGAGGCTATCGGCACCATTGAGCTTTTGGTCGTACCTGTCGGCGGCAATGGCTACACCGTTGATCCGGCCGGCGCCCTCCAGCTTATCAAGGCCATCGAGCCCAAACTGGTTGTGCCGACGCATTACGCCGACAAGGCTTTGAAATATTCCGTACCGCAACAAGAACTGGCTGCCGCCCTCAAGGAGCTAGCTATGGAACCAAAAGAAACCGTCGCTAAGCTGAAGCTCAAGCCCAGCGAACTGGGCGACCTCACCCAGTTAGTGGTGCTTGAAAAATCCTAACTAATTAGCTTTGGTCTTGACGGGGTTCAGCAGACCCTTTTTCTTGAGGGTGCGTATGGCTTGGGTTGAGAGCTTGAGCTGGACTTTACGACCGTCGACAACGACGGTCTTCATCTGAAGGTTGGGCTTCCAGACCTTCTTGGTGTGGCGCTGAGAGAAGCTGACGTTGCTGCCGTATTGCTTGCCTTTACCGGTGATATCACATTTCTGCATAAGGTGTTATTGTAGCGGTTTTAAGGTTTCGCGTCAACTCGGCGGACAATTGATTTTTGCTCGGGCGGTAGTTTGGCCAGCAGATTAGTGACGGTTTGGCCGCTAACAGGGTCAACCAGATCAGGGTCCATGTCAACCAGGGGTTGCAGCACGAAGTCACGCTGCCGGAAAGCTGGATGCGGAGTCGTCAGGTCTGCTGTACGCAGGTCTAAGTCGCCGTAGAGAATGATGTCGATATCAATTTCGCGCGGACCATTCTGGAAGGTCGGTGTCCGGCCAATCTGTTGCTCGATGTTTTTAAGGCGGCCTAACAGGGTTTCGGGTGCCAGATCGGTCGTGCCGCTGATGGCGGTATTAACGAAATCCGGTTGGTCGGTATAACCGACGGCTTTCGAAAGATATAGGGGCGCCCGTTTGAGGTTACCAAGCAATGGGGATAGCAGCTCAACGGTCTGCTCAATGTGACTCGCCGGGTCGCCGACATTGGAGCCCAGCGCCAGGTAAACGGTAGTCATTGCCCTATGGTAGCACGGGGCGCGGGGATCGTATGGACGCAGCATTTGCTATTATATGAGCGTATGACGAAACTTGTGGGCATATTAAACATAACGCCGGACAGCTTCAGCGATGGTGACCTGTTCCTGGATCCTGAGTTGGCCGTGAAGCATGCTGAAAAGCTATTCACCGACGGTGCTAGCCTGGTAGATATTGGCGCCGAGAGCACCCGTCCGGGTGCCGTTCCTGTAACGCCGGCGGAAGAATGGCGCCGGCTCAAGTACGCCTTGGAATGGTTCATGAACCTTTACCCCAACCAGCTGTCGCTCGACACCTACCATCCGGAAACCGCCCGCCAGGCGCTAAAGCTGAGGCAATTCGTTATCAATGACGTTACCGGCCTCAGCCATCCAGCCATGACTGATGTAATTGTCGAGCACCAAGCCCGCTGCGTTATCGGGCATATGCCGGGATCCGACATCCAAAAGGCACACCGGGCCAAGCCGATTGACAGCCTGCAACAGGTCGTTGATGAACTTTTAGCCAAGGCGGCTTTATTGGAGTCGAAAGGCTTGAAGCGAAGTAAAATCATCCTTGATCCGGGCATAGGCTTCGGCAAAACAGAGAAACTTAACTGGCAGTTGCTCGAATTCGCCTCAAGCGTGCCGGATTACCCGGTTATGATCGGCTACTCGCGCAAGCGTTTTCTCGGTGATAAACGGATGGAGTTGGAAACCAACCTGGCCGCTGGCCGGGCGGCCATTGCGGCCGGCGCGGCCTATCTGCGCGTTCACGACGTAGCCGGCCACCGGCAATTGCTGGAGAAGGGCTAAGTATGTTCACTGACCTATCCGTCACCGATCTCGTCGTAGTGCTGCTGTCAATCATCATTGCCTTGTCGATTCATGAGGCCATGCATGCTTACGTCGCGCACTGGCTAGGGGATGACACGGCGCACGATATGGGACGCCTAACCTTGAATCCGCTCAAGCACATCGATGCGCTGACCACCGTCCTGTTGCCGATGGTATTGTTGCTCAGCGGATTGCCGCCGTTCTTCATTGCCAAACCGGTGCCATTCAACCCCGACCGGGTGAAGTATGAAGAATTCGGCGCGGCCTTGGTAGGGGTTGCCGGCCCGCTGACCAATCTGGTGTTAGCCGGTATCGCGG
>Ga0302325_10021431_pt1 | contig 13529 bp, 20 predicted proteins | sample Palsa_T0_2_FD_201948 | JGI IMG/M metagenome (GOLD analysis project Ga0302325, IMG submission 201948) | Peat permafrost microbial communities from Stordalen Mire near Abisko, Sweden - Palsa_T0_2 | ecosystem: Environmental > Terrestrial > Soil > Palsa > Peat permafrost | place: Sweden: Abisko... | reverse complement strand
CTCCAGAGTACACAGACTCTCGAATTTATATCCCCCGAACATCGCCAGTTCATGCATCCGATCCTTTGCCCGGCGCGCCTCAAAGTCCTTCTCCTCCTCAATGTATCTACCGTCAACACAGAATCCACGAAAACGCGGCGGCGCGTACGTACATTGTGTTTTTGAAGCGGATGGCATTCATACTCCATCCCTCATTGCGCTCAAAGGGCGTCTACCATAAGTCTCCTCCTCGACAAACCCTTCGAGACGAGCAGGGAATAGAAGGGAGGTCACGCACAGTCATTATTTTAGTAAGCATGCCTCGCCATGTCACTATATCGACATCCAACCGTTTCTCCTTCTCTTGCTCATATTTCATCAGACTTTCCAACAGCGAATCGAGATGTTCATCGACCTCCTCATGTTTTCGAAACATGTCAAACCCAGCCTCGAGATCTTCTCCCATCCGCGGCGGGTAATAATATTTCTACAATCAGTCCTGATGAAGAACAGCGCTTCCAAGGAACGGAAGCGAGGGACAGGGCGACCCAAGGACACTGACCATGGAGGATGTATCGTGGTGGAGAGCCCGGTTTTTGTCGTATGAGAAACATGTTATTTCAACGGGCTGCTTGATGATTGCGCAGGGACCGGAGTACGTTGTCAGTGGATCGATGGGGAAGGAATGTCTCGTTGAGGAGGGCGAGGAGAGTTTTTGTCGTTTGGGCGGTGGAGAGGCGGACATGTCGAGCGCGGAATGGGTCGGTCGAGGGCGATCGGTGATTTGAGTTGGGGATGCGAAGATGCGAAGATTTTGGTTACGCCTGCGGGTTTCATCTGACGCTTCTACGGGAAATAAGAGCTCGAATTGATTTTACATATGTTCTCCCTTGAACCCGAAAAAGGTCGAGCAAACGGCCTCCTGTAACTTCTCCCTATCAACTCCTTCTCCGTATACCATCTCAAACAAGACATTGACCCAACCATGTCGAATCCAAGGTGCACAAAAATAAGACTCAATCCCTTCCGCAGCCTTCACTGCCTCAGAGCGGATAAAACACGACAACTTTGGCTGGAAATCTTGTTCCTCTTCCATCCGCGTGAGCGCTTCCAAATAGCACTCTTGTTGAAACATCAGGCGTTCCCACACCCACTCCGCGTATTTCTGTCTTCTGGGCCATTGCACTTCCAGTAAGCCGGGAAACCTACAGAATGTTTCCCATGGAATCGTTTGCGTGTAACTCCAGTCTATGACTGCTTTGACATTCCCGTCGTCATCAACCAAAAGGTTATGCGGCCCGAAATCGGGGTGAGATAGGGGAAACCCGTGTTGCAGAAAGGCGCGTTGTGGGATGAAGGGACAAAGAGTCCGGGATAGCCAGGGTAGGAAGCAAGCCTTCCTTCGAGCATTCTCGTCAGGATAATCTTGCTTGAAGCAATCGCGCCACGCTGACTCCGCGTAGTGAGTATAGTACTCCAATGCCGTGTGGAAAGGACCGGCCAATTTACCGCCGGCAGGGAAGGAGTCAATGACGCTGGCTCCGGTGGCATCCGTTCTAAGACATCCGATTTTATCGAAACGAACCTTGCCAAGCTCGAGTTTTATTGCGGCCATTTGTTGTATAATCTTCTGGCGCAACGGTTTGGACAATCCGTTCCAATCCGGCACCCAGCCCTGCACTCCCTCCATCAACATAAACGGCGCACCAAAAGCATTCGCTGCGCTGGTGTCGTATGTGTACACCTGTGGGACAGGGATATTTGTGTTGGCGGCCACAAACTTCATTGTCTGCACTTCGCTGTCCATCGCACGCTGTTCGTTCTCGGTGAGCGCGTACTTGCTGATGCGCGCAATGCAAAACCTGTCAGGAAACACAAACTCGACGACGACGTTGTACATGCCATGCACGTATTTGTCGCTCATCGTGCAGTCATGCCCGCCTTGAAGTGCGGACACATACTCGCAATAGCGTTTTCGATCGAGCGCGTTGAACTTGGCTGCGGCGTCCTTGCCGGAGTCCGTAATGTATTTATCGTCCGTCCATCGTTCGCTAATAGCCTGGCCGCCGATTCGGAAATCAGAATGACCGTTGGCCGAGGACTTGGAAGGGAAACGGAGTGACACGTTTCAACTACGCACGTAAGTGATGCATGAGCTGTAGCCTGTACCACTGGTAATCAAAAAAGCGGAATTACAGTCGGACCTGGCTGATTGGGCACCTATCCGACTGCACACCCTTTCGAAGTGCACGCCGCTGGCATCCACCACTCATGGTTCCACATTAAACTGCACGATCCTGTCATCTTCCATTCTGCACGGCCATTAGGAACTATGTGCGAGATTAGAGTACAGCTATTTAAATGTTTCGGATGCCCATTTTGCGATATAACCATGGTTGACTTGACTTTGACGAGCTGCATATGCAACGATTTGTGCTTTTTGACCAAGTGACAGATTTCCATCTTCAATAGCAGGCTTAGGCTTGGTCATAATTGCCTTGTGGAAATTTTCTTCTTGGGGTGAACCATTGTGACAGGCCATATTATCTAGCAAGATTATTTAGTCGCACAGGCCTCTAGATTCCCTACTTGCACGCCCTGTAGGTCTGCACGGAAAATTGGTCCACCATCGTCGTGCAATCAGCCAGGTCCGACTGTATTGCATAACCCCTATCATACACACCCGCACACCCGCAGTCCTACCTCCCCTCCAACTTCCTAACATCCTCCAACCTCGCAATCCTCTCCAGGCCCTCCTTCTGCTCATTCCACCTCTCCCCCAGACCCTCCTCCACCATCCCCACGCGGCCCAAACTCCGCGCAATCGTCTGCTCGAGGTAGTGTCTCCGGACTTCTTCCGCGGAGCCCTGTTTCGCGTTCGTGGGCAGCGAGCGCAGGGTCCGCAGGAGGGAGATTAGGGTGCGGATTTGGTCGGTTAGGAAGTCTGTTGTCTCGGAGAGGGGGAGGACTATCGTGAGCGTTGTAGAGAACAATGGACGAAAATGTTATAGGACAACGACGGGGATGTCAATGCAAGGGAGGGTGGTTAAAGACAAAGAACAAAGATGGTTAGAGGATTTTTCTTTCTTAGAGGGTTAAGGAGGAGAGGATATGTTAGGAGGTAGTACCGTCGTTGGATTTAGTTGCTTCAGATAGGAAGGCGAGGTTTTTCGCGTTTTGACGGAGGGGGACTAAATGCGCCTCATTCTTCGCGTGTTCTCTCTGTAACAGCATCGTCATTTTATTCGCCTAGAATCAACATCCCAGGTCCCTTGACATGACAAACCTCCTGGATCCTCTTCCGCGTGAGTTGTAACGCATTATCAATCTCCTGATCCTGTTTCGTCGTCGTCGTAAACTCCAGTCCCTACAATCACCACTGTCCCAACCAACACACCCCCAAACCCCCCCGTTCAACAACCCCGTCCAACAGCCAATGCCAGCATACCTGATGATGTTTCAAGCGTAAATACCCTTCCACCTCCTCAGGCACATTAAACACATTCCTCAAAACATACAACTCAAACGCATCGAAATTCCTATCCACCGCATTCTCCAGCAGTGTTTCCACCTGCGCCATCCCAAACTCCATCTCCCGGAACAACTCCTCCCGCGGCGAATCCTCTGCGTCGTCCAGCGCGAAAGCGCGCTTGTCGCTGGCGCCGGGCGTGGGAAGCGACGGGATCAGCGTGTCGCGCAGGTACGTCTCGAAGGCGTCCATGGATTGGTAGAGGATTGCGTTGGCGGAGTTTATGATGTCGTCGATGAGGGTTAGAGGCGCGTATTGCAGGTGTTCGGTCATGAGTTCGGTGGTTGTGTCTGTTGGGGCGGTCATCTTGGCTGGGTCGATGGGTGTTTGGTCGCGTAAATAAAGAAGCTCGGTCCCCTGCGCGAGGTTGATCTGATTGGATCACAGAAAATTGAGAGGTTCCTGCACAAATTTGCACCATCTGTAGGTGGATTATGAGGACGGCCAGGGTGCCTGTTCAGTCGAATCATCGAGTCTCTGGGCCCTCGTTTCGGTTACAGGTGTTTGTACAAAGTCGACTGCGGATCAGAGCCAATGCGTCTCCTGTCCCTCGTTCTTCACAGTATACTATTTGCGTCATTCTTATGTCTCTCCTTTGTCAACGCATCATGGACCAAACGACACATGGTTTCTCAGGCCCTTCAAAGCGTCTAACACGTAGGAAAACGAACACCATGTAGAGACCTTTGATGCAACGTCATTCTTCGTTCTCCACGACTTGGACAATGATAATCAATGGTACATCCCCGAACGATCTTTGTCTCCCCACCGCGCGAACTTCCTTTGTTTGTTCAATGTACAGACTTGGAGAGTTTGATTTCTATGAACTGATTATTTTTAGGACGGCGAATGAAGTACGGACTCTGTATGGTCTCCACGACCCGGCTATTCCATCGCAAAGAGCAAATGAAATTGTATACTCGGTATTCCAATTATTCGGCAAATCCGTCGATCAGAATATCCTAAAAGACGAATTCGTCAAATTACTCGACTCAGGAGGCGATCTAATAGACTGTGAATACGACGGCCACCACGGCGACGACGAGTGGGAGGTACGTCCCTCCGCCCCTTGCGTTTCGCAAAAAGCGTATGTATGTTGATGGTAGTTTGAGATACACCATGTAGAGCAGTTTCACTCCGATGATCCACGCGATGAATCGGAGTGGGATCATCCGGAAGATATTGGTTTGACCTTTATTCTTGGTGACGGGTTAATGGGTAGAACATTTTAGGAAACACGAGGAGATGTATCATGCGCAGGAGCAGCAGCATTTAGATCCCTGGAGGAATATTCCGGAAAAGTTTCGCAGACGATCGTGATGATTGATGTTATGGGTACAGTATTGCACTGGTATAGGGAGGTTTGTTAGAGTGTGGATTTCTGAAATTTTGTGATATCGTCTTTGTGTGGGAATGGGATGGTGGAAAGGTTTCTTCAAAGTATATTGTTATGGGATACTGCGGCCGCAGGTTGTGGAGATGATTCAACCAGATAGTGGACTGTGAATGGGCGAAGTCCATTGCAAAAAGAGAGATACGAGACCGATAGTGCGATTACTATTCTCGCATAGTAGTCTTCCTCTACCGTATTGCCGAAGCGCCGGAGATCGCCGTGAATTTTGATCTCGTCTTGATGTGCACAGATTTCGTTTCAGCCTCACCACGCACGCCCGCGCAATCCTCAAACCATAAGCGGCCGGCTGCTCGAGTTCCAATCACAGCGAACCCCCTCGACAGAGTCATGAGTGCTGCTACCAAAAAGCGACTCAAGGCTCCCAAGAAGGTACCCGTCTCCGTTGCTCGCGGTGCTAATTCCAGCGAGTTCTTTCAGACAACAACTTCCAGGAGTCATGGTCCGTGCTATCTAAAGCGTTTACAGAAATCCACAACAAGAACGCTTCAGAGTTATCCTTCGAAGTCCTGTACCGCAACGCATATACCCTTGTCCTCCACAAAGACGGCGAAAAGCTGTACAATGCCGCAAAACAGGTCGTGGGCGCCCATCTCGAGGATGTGGCCAGTGGAGATGTCCACGCTGCGTGGCAGGAACTCGTCAACGCGCCAGGAACACGGGATTACGAGAAACAAGATGCGGGAGCGCGGTTTCTGAAAGTCGTAAGAGATGCTTGGGAGGAACACACGCTCTGTATGAAGATGATACGGGATGTGTTGATGTATTTGGTAGTGGCCCTGTGGAGTGTTGGTGAAGCTAATGCGAAGGATCGGATATATGTCAAACAGGCTAATGTTCCGTCGATTTATGACACTGGATTATCGCTCTTTCGGACAGCGTTGATCCAGAATCCAGAAATTCGGATTGGACAGCATTTGATATCGACGATTTTATCGCATATTACTTTGGAACGACAGTCATATCCTATTGATCGTACGGCGGTGAAAGCGAATTTGGAAATGCTGCAGCAGTTATTCACGGATAACAAAGACACGGTCTATGGCCAGGACTTTGAGCCGCTGTTCATGGGAGAGTCCAGTAAATTCTACGAGAGAGAATCAAATGAGTTATTGGTCGACTCGGACGCAGCTTCGTATTTGCGACACGTTGAAAGACGATTACAGGAAGAGTACGAGAGAAGTCAACATTACCTGAGTCCATCTTCAGAACCCAAGATCCGTCGTATCGTCGAAAAGGAATTGATCGAATCGCATATGAAGACTGTAGCCAAGGTCCCTCCAGTGCATAGTATCAACTGACGGCAGATGGAGAGCGGATTGAAGTATATGTTGACGAACGATAAAATGGACGATCTAACGAGAATGTTTCAACTATTCCGCCGAGTGGATCCTGATCACCGTATCCTGACCAACGGATTGAGCGCCCATATCCAGGCGATAGGAAAAGAAATCAACGCTAGCGTAATTCAACCTAGCGCCAAGGGGAAAGAAGCCGAACCAGCTGTACAGGAGACTGGCATTACTTCTGCACTGAAGTGGGTCGAGCTGGTTCTGGATCTTAAGATGAAATACGACAATATTCTCACAGAAGCTTTCGGCAATGAAGCAAAGATGAAAAGCTGTGTGGTGGAAGGATTCTCCTTTTTTATTAACGACAACATCAAGTCTCCTGAATTCATTAGTCTGTTCATCGACGAGAATCTGAAGAAGGGCATCAAGGGCAAGACGGAGCAGGAAACAGATGCAATACTGGACAACGCGACTGTCTTATTCCGATTCTTGCGAGACAAGGATATTTTCGAGCGATACTACAAGAGTCATCTCGCAAAACGTCTGCTACAAGGCCGAAGTGTTAGTGATGATGCTGAACGAGGCATGCTCACTAAACTACGTCTTGTCGCCGGCTATGCCTTTACCACGAAACTCGAAGGAATGTTCAAGGACATGAAAGTCTCACGAGATTTGATGACGGATTATAAGAAACATATCTCTCAATCGAGAGCAGACGATGATGTGACTCCTGAACTCTCTGTATCGATCCTTACGTCGACTTTTTGGCCTCTTTCATTTAGTTCAGGTGGAGGGGTCGGCAAATGCGTGTTTCCGCCCAATATTGAGAAAGCCAAGAGTAGTTTTACTCAATTTTATCTCAATCGGCATTCGGGACGTCAACTCAGCTGGCATGCAGGAATGGTATATCTACGTAATTGAATACAATTGACGGGTCAGGGTAACGCGGATGTTCGAGCGACGTTCAAGGCGCGGAAACATGATCTCAATGTCAGTACATATGCAATGGTTATCCTAATGCTCTTCAACAACGTCAATGAAGGGGACTCGATTTCGTTCACGGTAACTCAGCGGGCAGTTCTGTTCTGACTTGTAGGATATTGAAACAGCAACAGCTATCGCACCAAATGAATTGAAACGACATCTCCAATCTCTAGCCTGCGCCAAATTCAAAATCCTGCTCAAAGAACCCAAGTCTCGCGACATCACCGAAACAGACCGCTTCTCTTTCAACGCAAACTTCCAATCCAACCTCGCACGTATCAAAATCATGACCGTCGCAGCGGCAAAAGTCGAAAACACAGAAGAACGTAAAGATACAATGGAAAAGGTGGAAGAGACGCGTAAACATCAAACTGAGGCGGCCATCGTCCGAATCATGAAGTACCTTCCCCAACTGCGATGTCTAATTTTAGACAACGCAAGACATTGGATCACAATAATCTCATTGCTGAAGTCACTGCACAGTTGTCGTCACGGTTTTCGCCGGTGCCGAATATGATTAAAGCACGGGTTGAAGCCTTGATCGAGAGGGAGTATCTCGAACGAGACGAAACGAACATGAAGGTTTACAAATATTTGGTACTCCTCTGGTTTGTATGAGAGCTAACGTGGTAGGCATGAACAGCGATATCATGGGGGGGTGTTAGGCATTCATAATGTATATTCTTTCTTACATCGCATATTAAGCGGAGTGTGCATCAAAGAGACATCATGTTTCGAACAATAGTAATATATATTGTGTACAATTGTTATACCTGTTTATAACCCAAAATGCCGTGAAGTCGAATAAATAGACGCCGGTTTTTCTACTCTACATGTTCATTAACTTCTTCAAAGTCCCGCCGATAAACCCTCGTACACCATCTTTCCCACCGTACTTCGATGCAGTCATCAAAATCGCAAGGCTCATAGCAAACGTAACACTCTCCAATGTCTTCCTTCCCGTCTCTCTTCCCTCACGAATTGATGCCGTTTTCGGGACAGGGAGGACAGTCGTCAATGCTCTAGGCGCCACATACAATGCCATCTCCCCTCTCCTCCTCGGTGACTCTAGAAAAATTGACAACCCACAAAGTAGACATCCTAACAGCGGACCCGAGGTATCATCCCAGTATATGCGCGATATGGAAGGAAATAAGGTTGGGCCTAGTCGAGAACGAGTGAAACATACTCCATACCTGGATTTAGCGATGAGATGGGGCGGACTACCATGTTAACGAGACGAAAGTGGCCAGGAATGCTGACGAACGAATCGAAGACGTTAGAGCCTTACGAACAGCCCGACGAGAAATCCCTCGCAACAGCAGTAGTATATTTATAGGGAGATAAATCTACTTCTAGTCAAGACCACGGGGAGAAATACCATCATCGCGGATTGGAAGGCTCGTCGCCATCGCCATCTGGGAGGTATCAGCTAAGACAACATCGGGCGACATACAAAGCATGAACCTCACAACTCGAAGAATATCCCTCATGAACCAACTGACAAGGAATCGGGACAGTGTCCACTAAATTCCCCTGCTTCTCATCATACCCCAGATCTCGCGCATACGGCTCAAGAAACGAAGTATACTCTCCCTGAACCCCATACTTCAATTTCCCCTGTCGAATATACCGCAACGCAAAGAGTAATCTCTCATCCATTGCCGCCATCCTCATAATCCAATCATTATACGAACTACATCAACAAAACCAAAGTTGAGAGCGTACTTGGGCAGTCTCTCCGGGTTGTAGAACCAGGCAAACATGATGATGGTACAACTGACGGCAAATACAATGGCATCGGCCTCTTTCTTTAATAATCCCTCAGCACGTGTCGTGGGAGGTCTATTTCGCCAAAAGTTTTGCACAATCACGTCAATGGCACGAACTAATGCAGCGAGCGTCAAGTCCACAGTTCGTTTCCGTGGTCGCGAGTGGTGCCAATACATCATCCCAGCTAGGGAGCTCCCAAATGATGCTACGAGGGTCGTCGCGACAGGCGATATCTGTCGCTTTGAGACCCGTTGAATCAGAGGTTCCAAAGCTTTTCGACCGCCAAGGATAATCACACAGACCATGGCAAAGCCATCGAAGCGCACTCCACCCTTGATTGCGTTTACGACGCGGGCAACAAGTTCGCGTTCTGAGCTGATTGCATCCTCATTCTTAGGAGCCTCGACTTTTCTTTGCTTCAGACGTTTGGCGACATAGCGAGCACAGACAGAAGCTACTCGTGGAGTCGTAGTCGCTGTATAACCGAGGAGGTAAGCTAGAAGCAGTCTGCCATTAGATTTGCCATGTGAAAGTCTCATACGGCCGTAGGACGTTGTATACGGCGGCGGAGGACCTGCGAAGAGGTCTTGAGCTGACCAAGATAGCAGAGACATCTTGAATCCGAGTTCCAGACATCGTCGCAGGCTATCTTGAGCTATACGCCGACTTTACGCGATTGTGGGAAAGGAGTTTGGGGGGTCAGCTGCTTTCCCGCGCACGTGCCCGGCGATCCGGTCCGATTAATCAGATCAGATCAGATCATGAATCCTTTGAATCACGAAGGCATTCGGTATATGTGAGTTTACGATATTCCCCAGTTATAATGCGACCGCAAACTTACTACTGTATATTTAAACCCCAGTTACGTGCTATCCTATCCCCTACACCGGTCCACAAAACCCAAACAAAAAAGGATGAGAAACCTATCGTGCTACAAATCAACCATATAAACCTGTATCATCGTGCATGCATGAATGCAATGATGCTCAAGCTGAGAGAGATTGAGAGAAATCACTCATCTAGAGAGCCCCTTCAACCTCTTTCCTCAAGAAATCCTTGGCCTTATCCATCCACTCGCGTCCCTCTTTCTCAATCAATTCGAATTCGTCACGGACAGTGTCTTTCCAGGACTTGTCCTCCGTGGCATCCTCGAAGATGAAATCGCTGGTTCCGTTCTTGTTGACTCCACCGTTCCAGGCGAGGAGGTTGACGGTGCCGGATGGGACGTCAGTCAACATGTCGGGGGTGGCGATCTTGACCATGCGTTTCTTTAGCTTGGCGGGGGACATGGGGACAGTATAGTCTGAGCCGGTTGAGGGGGCGAGGGAGAGGAAATAGGAGAGGAGGCCGCAGATGTGGGGGGATGCCATGGAAGTTCCGGAAATGGTGTTGGTGGCATACTTGGATCCGATCCAAGTGGAGAGGATGTTAAGACCAGGGGCGAAGATATCGACGCATTTACCATGGTTGGAGAAGTATGCACGGGCATCAGCGAGAGAGGATGCACCGACGGTGACAGCCTTCTCAGCTGCGGCGGGAGAGTAGTTGCAAGCATCTTGGTTGTCGTTTCCAGCAGCAACAGCGAAATGAAGACCAGCATCAACAGCAGCATTGACTGCCATATCAAGAGTCTTGGAGGATCCACCTCCGAGAGACATGTTTGCGGTTGATCCCTAGAAATTAGACAGGCCCATGTGACAAAAATACCTTGTAGGTAGACTTCTTGCCCTTCTTCTTCTCAGCGGCTTCCTCCTTCTCGGTTGCTTCAGCAGCCCATTCGACACCCTTCAGGACATCGGACATGGTTCCGCTACCGTTGGAGCGGAGAACCTTGACAGCAACAATCTTGGCCTTCTTGGCAACACCGTAAGTCTTTGAGGCGATCGTGCCGGCAACGTGAGTTCCGTGACCGTTGCCGTCCTCATCCTCATCACCGGTGGGGATGGTAGCACCCCAGATGGCTCGGCCCTCGAACTCTTCGTGGTGGATATTGACACCCGTGTCAACCACGTAAGCTATATGTCAGCAATGCTCACCGGGGATGCGATACCAGTCACGCCCTGTCCACCACGAGAGTCATAGTCGTACTTGTTGAAGGTCGAGAAGCCAAGACTTTGGCGATGTGACAGCCTTGCAAGACCCCAAGGGGCGTTCTTCTCTTGGGCATAAACAGTGACCTCCTGGTCAGCCTCGATATAGGCAACGCTGGGATCCTTCCTGAGAAGGTCGATGGCTGCCGTGGAGAAAGTGCCGGAGTATCCCTTCAGCTTGTTTGTGATGTTGTATGTGTGTTTGACCATCCCGAAGAGGTCCTGGAGCGGGTTGTGCCACCCGAAGGTTTGTTGGGAGCCGCCGCTCTGACTCAACATGGGCGGCTGGGCGAGGAGTGTCGTTTGAAGGAAGGTGTGGTGTGCGGCAACGGCATCATCATCGACATGTGGATGGAAGACGACGATGTACTGGTTCTCGATGGTCTTCGCATTTGCCGAGGTGTGGATCGGGGCCTCATAGTCAGAGTCATGGAAGCCAGACTTGACGACGGCCTCGGTGATGTATTCCGGGATGAAGAGCGCAGTGACGTAGGGAAGGAGGGTGGCAAGTGCTGCAACAGAAATGACTTTGACCATGGCTGCGACAACGACGACGATGGACGACTACAACGAGAAACACACAGCGAGATGGCGACAAGAACGAGTTAACGTGAGTTGGTGGTTGGTTGTTGTGGGGGTGAGTTGGGCTGTGCCTGCCCTGCCTTCCGATCGGGTTATATTGTGTGTGCTGTGGAGCGGAAAGGTGGGCGAGTCTTATCATTCTGTGGTGCTAGTCATACGTAACCATGTAACCGCCTTCAGATGCCGTAATCAGTCCAATCAGAGACCGCCGTCAAGTCCCACATGCGGAATCTTGCGCAAACGACCAAGCCGAGCACACAATGTCGTTGGCCGATAGGTCCCTGGTCACAAGGGGCACCACCTCATCCATTTATCTCCTGCAAGGGGCCCAGTCTCCGCCTTATCACCACCTAGGTCATGTCTTGCAGCTTTCTATAAAGACTTGATCTCAAAATATACTGTATTAATGGAAACCAATATGCATACTTGATGCCCCCAACTTCTCGATGCTCCAATCTCCGCAGTCTGAAATGTACAAAGTACCTCGCTATATTGAATTCCTTCATCCCGTCCCTGAAAATGATATCCTCTACTCTCTCATCAACACCAGAATCAAAAGCAATCGCGTCAAATCAACATCAAACCCTGCATCATGCCACTGATGTCTCCAGGTCATTCGGCGTTGTCTCACCATTCACGTGCGGGCCAAAATAATCCTCGCCCCAGCCGTTGGTCGTCGGCTTGATCCGATTACGCATCTGTTTCTCGAAATGGCCATCTCGCAGTTCCGGACTCGGATGCTGCACTTTGATTGCAGGCACTTTCTGATCGGGCCGATCCGGAGGAGTGACAACGGTTCTTATCACGTCAACATCATCCGTTATTTGTGATCTGGTGGGGGCAGGCGTTTGAGATGGTGTGGGGATAGGGGATTCCTCCGGGATGGCAACATGCGATAATTCTTCCTTTGGTTGCTGGCCCGGTATTTCTTCCTTTGTCCTCACATTCGCACGGATAAATTTGACAAAACGCTCAGAATATTGATCCGGGGGAACAGCGGATAATTCGTCTTTTGGAAACGAGAAACCCTTAAAGAACGTCTCGAGATGTTTCTTCAATCCGTACTACCAATTAGCCACTCCCTTTTGTGTAGCTTACAGTGGTGAGTAAATCGATGACCCCGAAATAATAAATGTAGTCGCCAGTAGGCTCATCTTGACTGTTTGTAGCGAACAATCCGCCATCTTCGCTAGTGAATAACCCGAGTTTACGCTCCAGAAACTCCTCGTTAGGGAGATTCGTTGCGAGCCGTTTGAGAGGCGGTGGTTCAAAGGCTTCTTTTCCCTTCTTTGAGGGAACCCGTTGCAGTTGCACTTTGGGCTGATAGACAGACAGTGTATTACCACGAATGTTCTCTGAATTCCCTCGTGCGATATCATGAATACCCAGAAGTAACGAGTAATCCATGATATTCAAAGATGATAGAAGCTACTGTTAGTCTGCTTCTCAAGGGCAAGGTACCTCTACGTCCTTCTTCAGTTGAGACATCAGCAGGGCTTTTTTCCTTGGACCGAGATGTAGTGCCATGCCCCTATTTATCCAGTTAAGATCTTTTAGCGGGCCCTTGGGATTGTCCTTCAACTTTGTTTCGTCAAACTCTCTTCCAATGGTCGATCCTTTCAAATCATACGTCTGATGAATATCCCGATGTGCGGGGAACACTACCATCAACTCCACCCGCCATAAATTCCATACCATTATTAATGACGACAAGGTGCACTTTACGCCCCTTCATCTTGACCCGATGTAGTCCATAAAACTGCGAAATCAAAGTATTCGGATTCGACTTGACATGCTACCATCAGCCTCCATGCAAACACTCGCAAGCGGTACCTCAAAATACTGACGCAATATCTTCCGCAGGTACTTATGTTCCGCATGATGCAGCG
>Ga0302325_10021430_pt1 | contig 13530 bp, 5 predicted proteins | sample Palsa_T0_2_FD_201948 | JGI IMG/M metagenome (GOLD analysis project Ga0302325, IMG submission 201948) | Peat permafrost microbial communities from Stordalen Mire near Abisko, Sweden - Palsa_T0_2 | ecosystem: Environmental > Terrestrial > Soil > Palsa > Peat permafrost | place: Sweden: Abisko... | reverse complement strand
CGGCGCTCGGCGTCGTCTCCCAGTACGGTACCGTCGGATAGCTGGTGTATCGCGGTCCGGCGACATCGTACTTCGCCACCAACGGGTCGGCCAGATTTGCGTTCACCCGAACATCTCCCGCTGGACTTTGAGCACCAGCCGCACGTTGTCTTCCGGGGTGTGCTGCAGCACCCCATGCCCCAGTCCGCAGATCCAGGCCCCACGCCTTGCCGCCGGCAGCGCCAGTACGCCGGCGAATATCGCGCGCAGCCGCGCCTCCAGTTCCGCGGGCGGCAGCAGCAACCATTGCGGATCGATGTTGCCCTGCACGCCCCAGCGATCGCTCTGCCCGAGCAACGCCTCCACCAGATCGTGCCGCCAGTCGATCCCGAGACACTGCAGATCGATGGCGCGCAGCCCCGCCCAGTGCGCAGGTCCCGTATCGCGCGAGTAATAGATCAGCGGCGTATCCGGGCAGCGGGCGCGAAACTCCTGCACCACCGCGGCCAGCGCCGGCACCGCATAGCGCGCGAACTGCTCGGGGGTGAGGGTACCAGCCGCAGTGTCAAAGATTGCCACGCAGTCCGCTCCGGCCTCGGCCTGCAGCGCCATGTTGGCGGCCAGCAGCTCGCGCAAGTGCTCGTTGAACCCACCGTAGAGGCCATTGTCGCGCCCGCCGATGCCGGCGCGCGCGAATCCCTCGTGCGAGCCGGCAACGGCATAAGCGTAGAGGGTAAACGGGCCGCCGACGAAACCGATCAGCGCGCGATCGGCCGGCAGCCGGGCACGCACCCGGGTGATCGCCTCGGCCTGGAATGTCATATGCGCAGCGCGGGCGGCGCCCGGCTGTAGCCGCGCCAGATCCGCCGTGCCGCGCAGATGCCAGTCGAGCTTCGGTCCAGGCTCGTAGCGCAGGCCCATGCCCATCGCTTCCAGCGGAAACAGCAGATCGGAGAACAGGATGGCCGCATCGAAGCCGAAATCCTCGATCGGCCCGAGTGTGACCTCGGCCGCAAGCTCCGGCCGCTTGCACAGGTCCATGAAATCGTGCCGCGCCCGCAGCCGCTGGTAGTGCCGGTGATAGCGTCCGGCCTGGCGCATGAACCACACCGGCGGACGGCCGGGGTTGCGGCGCGCGAGTGCCTGCTGCAGCAACGATTCGGTCACGCTGCTCTACCACGCCGGCGCGTCGCTGAATCATTCACGATTGATCTCCGTCAGCAGGTAGCCCACTCCGCGAATGCTGCGGATGACGCGCGGATCCGCAGCGTCCACCTCGATCAGCTTGCGCAGCCGCACGATGAAATTGTCCACCGTGCGCGAGGTCGGAAACTCATCGGTGGACCAGGCGCGATCGAGGATCTCGTCGCGGCTCACCGCCTTGCCGACGCGCTCGGCCAGCAACCGCAGCACCGCGCACTCCTTGTGCGTCAGCGCCACGTTCTCGCCGTCGACCGTGGCCGCGAAGCGCTCGAAATCGACCATGGCGCGGCCGATCCGGACCTGCCCGCGCATGTTGCCAGGCACGCGCGCCAGCTCCTGCGCCCGCTTCAGACATTTCCGAATCCGCAGCAACAGTTCGCGGAAATGAAATGGCTTGCCGATGTAGTCGTCGGCGCCGAGCTCGAGGCCGCGGATACGCTCTTCGGCGGCGGCATGGGCGGTCAGGAATATGATCGCCGTGCCCGGCGCGCGCTCACGCACCACCCGCGCGAGCTCAAATCCATTGCCGTCAGGCAATCCCACATCGAGCAATGCGAGCTCGAATTGCGCCGCGCCGATCGCCCGGCGCGCGCTGGCGAACGAATCGGCACGCGTGACCTGAAAGCCTTCCGCGCCCAGGCGCTCGACCAGCGTCTCGGCAACATTGCGCTCATCCTCTACCAGCAGCAGTTGCGAGCCGGTCAGCAGTTGTGCGCCGCTGCTCACGTGCCGACCCGGAACCACAGCTCGGCGCGAAAGCCGTCGCCCGGCGCAGTATCGAATCGCACCCGGCCATGCATGCGCTGCATCAACCGGCGCACCAGATACAGTCCGACGCCCGCGCCGGCAGAGGCCGCGCCGCGGCCGAACAGGCGTCCGAGGCGGCCGGTACCGGCCGCAACCCCCAGGCCGTTGTCCTGATACTCGAGCACCACGAAGCCCCCGTGCCTGGAGGAGGTGAAGCGCACACTGACGGGAGTCACCCGGGAATGGCGCACGGAATTCTCGACCAGGTTGCGCAGGATCAACTGCAGCGCCGCGGCGTCGGCCTGCACCGGCGGCAAGTCCGCATCGAGGTGCGCGCGCAGATCGAGGCGCTCGCCGTACGCGCCGCCGATGTCGCGGATCGAATGCGCGAGCCAGGGGTGCAACGGGATCTCCTGATCGGACAGCGAACCGCCGCCCTCGATGCGCGCCAGCTCGAGCGTCTTTTCGATCTGCGATTCCAGGCGGTGCGAATCCTCCAGCAGCCGTCGCGCCAGCGTCGCCCGCTGCTCGCCCTCCGCGATCGCTTCGGCCTGCAGCCGTATGCTGGTCAGCGGCGTACGCAGCTCGTGGGTCACCGAGGCGAAGAACGCCTGCATGCTGCGAGCGCGCCGCTGTTCACGCCAATACAGCCACGCGAGCAGCAGCGATATCGCCAGCAACAGCGCCAGAAAGGTGCTCGACTCACCCACCAGCATCAGCCGCGTGCGCGACCACTGCGCGGCGCCGAGATCGGCTCCGGTACCATTCAAGGCCTCGAGCGCGGCAATGCGCCGCGCCTGGCGCTCGATCACCGTCGTCCACCACACCACCAGCACCAGCTGCAGCACCAGCCACAACAGCGCCGCGCCCGCGATCAGCGTCGTGCGCCGCGCCGGCGCGATGCTCAGGCCGCCCTGTCCTGCGTTGCGACTCACATACCCAGCCATTGGCGCCAGTGCGCCGGTTGCGGGAACAGGCGCAGATTTTGCACCCCGGCGCGGCGCAGGTGTTCGTAGGTCTTGCCCGGACCGCAGGCGTGCTGCGCGCCGACCCCGACGGCACCGCCCCAGCGTTCGAACTGCGCACTGCTGAACCAGTACACGTGGGTCGCATCGGCCCGCGGAGCGCCGGTCGCGTCGTCCGCCGCGGCGCGCTGCCCATGGCGGTAGGTCGCGATCACATCCGCGGCGCCCCAGCCGGCGCCAGCCCAGCCGGCGGCGGCTTGCGCATGCGTGAGCACCACCCACTGATCGTGCGCTGGCAGCTGCAACAGGGGCTCGGCCAGCAGCGGCTCGAGCGCGGCCAGCCCCAGGCCCTCCCCGCAGCCCTCCACCCACACGCCGCGTTCGGCCAGGGCCTGCCAGGTGTCGATGCCGGGGACCCAGACATGAGCGGCGGAGTTGATGAGTGTGGAATCGCCCTCGGGCAGCGCCCGGCGATGGCTGACGAACAGGGCCGCGGCATCCCGGAGTCGTTCGGCGCAGCGCGCGATGCCAGCCTCGATCGGTTCGACCCCCGGGCGAGCGGCCCGGCTGCCGTCCCAGACGTTGATGGCCAGGCCGGGCGGCTCGAGCGGCGTCGCGGGCGTCCAGCGCGGCTGCAGCGCACCGGGCCCCGGCGCCGCGTCCGACTCGTCGCCGTCGCGCACGTACAGCAGTGCCCCGAGACCGGGCAGCTCGATCTGTGTGGCGCCGAAGCGCTGATGACAGCCGCCGCCGCGTTGCGCGAGCAGCGCGCGCTCGACCGCGACCGCGGCGCGGGTCGGCGCGTGATCGATGAGGCGCAGCCGCTCGGCAGTTGCGGCATGGTCGCGGCGGCACTCGAGCGCCAGCGCGCCCTGTGCCGGCGCGGCGGGGCATTCCGACAGCGGCAACACCATGCGTGGCAGCCCGCAGAGCAGCTTGCGCAGTAACGCCTGGCCGGCCTCATCGGCCCAGAGCCTGGCGAGACCGGCGAATGCGAGCACAATGCCGTCCAGTTGGCGCGCTGAACCGCGCGGCTCGCGCAGGCGGCTCAGACGCGAGTCGACATTGCCGCGCAGATCGACCAGGCGTACGCGCCCGAGCGAGCGCCGATCCGCGGCACGCCGCGGCAGCACGCGCTGCAGGAATTCGGGCACGAAACTGGCGCGACGCGGCGAGGAGCTGCCGATGAGCAGCTCGTGGCCAGCCGCCAGTCGCTCCGGTACATCGGCGGCGAACAGCGCAATGTCGTGCGGCAACTCGCGCCTCGGCACCGCGGCGAGCAGCAGGCGCGCGGAACGCTCGAGGCTCAGGTCCTTATACGAGTGCACGGTGAAGTCGACCTGGCCGTCGAGCAGTGCGGCGTCGAGTTCATCGGTAAAGAATTCCTTGCCCTCGACGCTTGACAACGGCGTGTCGAGGATGCGGTCGCCGCGGGTTTCGATGCCGACCAGCTCGACCGTGAGACTCGGGTGTAGCCCTTCGAGCTGGCGCGCCACCGCGGCGCTTTGCGCGCGTGCGAGCGCGGAGCGGCGCGTGCCGAGCTTCAATGCTCGTGGCGCCATGGCTCAAAGATGATCGAAGGCGGCGAGATCTTCCCAGCTGTGCGGGTGCGAGGAGTTCGCGCCGAGCGAGCGCAGCAGGGCTTTCTCCAGACAGGCGCGGCGCGCGCGCTCGAACTGACGCCGCCGTAGCTCCGAGTGCGCCTGGAGCATGTCGAACAGGGCACCGAGGCTCACCAGCTCCGGCAGCTCGCTCCAGGGTGCGGCGGGTTGCGCACCCAGGCCCAGATGAATCACCCGGCCGCGACGATCGCCGCGCGCACGCCAGGCGCCAACGCGCGCCGCATCCCGCGCGGCGTCGCTCGGTATACAGACGATGACATTGCGCGCGCCTCGCCAGGCCGCGAGTTCCGCCTCGCGATCGCCCTCGATGACGCGGACCGGGCGCGCGGGATCACGCTTGGCCAGCTCGCGTGCCAGCTCGAATGCGCGTTCGGTGGTGCGATTCCAGAGCCACAATTCGGCGCCCGTGAGCCAGGGTGCGATCGATTGCGCGAGCTGACCGGCGCCCACCACGAGGGTCGGGCCGCCGTGGGCTTCATCGCCCAGCAGCCGGCGCGCCTGCGAGCCGTAGGAGGCACTGCCCAGATTGCCCAGATACTGCGCCCGCACCGCCTTGGCATCCTGAAACAGCAGCTGCACCCAGGGGGACAGCTGCTGCGCCAGCGGCGAGGCGCGCTCGGAAAACTCACGCCAGGCCTGCTTGATCTGGCCGAAAATTTCGGTCTCGGCGACCAGCTTGCTCTCCAGCCCGGCGGCAAAACGCAGCAGAAAGGCGTACGCGTCTGCGCCGAGGAAACTCTCGAGCGCGCCGTCGGCCGGAAATTGCTGCCGGGCGAGCTCCACGAGCCCGCCGCCCACTACCGCGACACGCCGCTGGCAGGTGTCGATCGGAAAGCAGTCCAGGCCGGCATGAGCCGGGGGCGCGGTGGCACCAGGGACTCGGGCGCCGCGCCAGTGCAGGACGTTAATTTCGCGTAACTCCACGATCGGCAGGCTAGCGCCGCCGGAGCCCAATTTGTCATGACCGTGTCATCGCCGGGGCCAAAAACGCCGGGTGCACGCAGCAATTGTGATCGGCTCAGGGGTCTGCCGGAACCCGACCTCCGGCACCGCGGGCTGCGGGCTGCGGGCGGGAGGGCCAGGCCGTCGGATCAGCCAAGGACGGCCCGTACCCGGTGGGTCGCGCCGTCATCGACCAGCGGGACCAGCGCCGGCTGGGGCTTTAGCGCCAGGCCGTCGAGCTGCAGGCTCGTGATCCCTCGATTGACCCCGGCCGTGCGCTCGACCGTTATCTCATAATGTGCGCTGCGGTAGCGGAAGCTGATTTCGAAACCTTGCCAGCCCCTGGGCACGCAGGGATCGAGCAGCAGGCTTGCGCCACGCACGCGGCAACCGAGCAGCCATTCGAGGCCGGCACGGTACAGCCATGCGGCCGAGCCGGTGTACCAGGTCCAGCCACCGCGCCCGACATGCGGCGGCTCGGAGTACACGTCGGCAGCCACCACGTACGGCTCGACCTTATAGCGCAGGGCATCGGCGAGAGTACGAGCGTGGTTGATCGGATTGAGGATCGAATACAGCTCGATGGCCTTGTCGGCATCGCCCAGCATCGCGAACGCGATGACCGACCAGATGGCCGCATGCGTGTACTGCCCGCCGTTCTCGCGCACTCCAGGCGGGTAACCCTTGATGTAACCCGGGTCGGCCGCCGAGTGATCGAATGGCGGCGTGAACAGCAGCACCAGGCCGGCGTCTGGGCGCACCAGGTATTGATCCATGGCCGCCATGGCGCGCCGGGCGCGCTGCGCATCCGCCGCCCCCGAGATCACGCCCCACGACTGGGCGATCGAATCGATGCGGCATTCGCTGCTCGCCGCCGAGCCCAATGCCGTTCCGTCGTCGTAATAGCCACGTCGATACCACTCGCCGTCCCACCCGTCCCGTTCCAGAGCCTCGCGCAAGGCAACGGCGTGCGCCTGCCAGCTCAGCGCACGCGCGCCCTCGCCGCGCGCCTGGGCCAGTGGCGCAAACTGCATCAGCGCGGCATGCAGAAACCATGCGAGCCACGTGCTCTCACCGTGGCCCGCGGCGCCGACGCGGTTCATGCCGTCGTTCCAGTCCCCGCTGCCAATCAGGGGCAGTCCGTGAGCGCCGACGAGCAGGCTTTGCTCGAGCGCGAGCGCGCAGTGCTCGAACAATGAGGCGTTCGTGTCGGCCGGGGTCGGCTCGAAAAAGCGGTCCGATTCATCCGCGCGCAGCACCGCGCCATCCAGAAACGGCACGCTCTCGTCGAGAATGGCCAGGTCGCCGGTCACCTCGAGATAGTGGGCCACGCAGTAGCACAGCCAGGCACGGTCATCGGAGACGCGCGAACGAACTCCGCGGCCGCTCTGGGGCAGCCACCAGTGCTGCACGTCGCCTTCGACGAATTGCCGGCCGGCGGCGCGCAGCAGGTGCGCGCGCGTGAGCTCCGGCTGCGCTACCACCAGCGCCATGGTGTCCTGCAGCTGATCGCGAAAACCATAGGCGCCGCTCGCCTGGTAGAACGCGCTGCGCGCCCAGACGCGGCAGGCGATCGTTTGATAGAGCAGCCAGCCGTTGAGCATCAGGTCGAGGGCCCGATCCGGCGTTTTCACGACCACCGCCTCGAGCACTGCGCGCCAGTGCGCCTGCACCGTGCTCAGGCTGGCCTGCAGATCGGCCGCGCGCCAGCGCGTGATCAGCGTCTGCGCCTCGAGCACGGTGGCGCTCTCGCCGAGCAGGCATACGATCTCGAGACTCGCACCCGCGCTCAGTTCAAACGCAGCCTGGAGCGCAGCGCACGGATCGAGGCCGCCGCCCACGCGGCCGGACAGCGCGGCCGTCGCGGCCAATGCCGCCGGCTGCACGATGGTGCCGTTGCGGCCGAGGAACTCGCGACGATCGCCGGTCCACGAGGTCTGCCGTCCGCCCAGGTCCACGAACGCCACCGGGGCGTCGGCGCCGCTCCACCGATTGCGCGCGAACAGGGCGCCGGTCACGGCATCGATCTCGGTCGTGATGAACGGCGCCGAGGTGCTGCGCGACGCGCCGAGCACCCACTCCACGTAGGCCGTCACGGACAGATGCCGCGTGCGCGCGGAGAGGTTGCGGACCTTCAGTCGTGACACCTTGATCGGGCTGTCGAGCGGCACGAACTGCAGCAGCTCCAGCGCCACGCCGCGCTCGGTGTGCTCGAACTGGCTGTAGCCCTGTCCATGGCGCGCCACATAGGCGGCTCGTGGGTGACGGATCGGAGAGGCTGTTGGGCCCCAGATGTCGCCCGAATGCTCGTCGCGCAGATAGATGACCTCACCGGGACGGTCCCCGGTGGGATCATTCGACCAGGGCGTGAGCTGGTGGTCGCGACTATTGCCCGCCCAGCTGTAGCCGGCTCCCTCGGCCGACACCTGGAAGCCGAAGTCGGGATTGGCGATGACGTTGATCCAGGGCGCCGGCGTGCATTGTCCATCCCGCAGGATCGTCACGTACTCACGCCCGTCGGCGCCGAAGCCTCCAAAGCCGTTGAAGAATTCCAGCGTCGGCATGACCAGCGGGGCTTCAGGCGCCGCACGCGCCAGCGCGCCCCCGCGTGGAGGGGGCAGGCGTTGGGTGTTCTTTTCGAGCTGTTCGAGCTGCTCGACCAGGCTGCCGCGGCGGCTGAGCAGCACCACACGGGCGGCGGCCAGCAGCGTCTCGCGCGTGGCGCTCGAGATGATATCGGCCCGCAGCACGAACACCTCGCCCTGCGCGGCCGCACCGGGGATGCGGGGCCGTGACAGGCGCGTGCGGATCAGCACCTCCAGCGCTGCCTGCAGATCCTGGGTGTAGGACGGCGCTCGTTCGTTCAGGATCACCAGATCGACGGTCAGCTGCTTCAGCCGCCAGTACTCGAACGCGCGCAGCAGCTGGCGCACGAAGTCGAGATCGTCGGTGTCATCGATGCGCACCAGGACGATCGGCAGATCGCCGGAGATGCCATGCGCCCAGAGCGCGGCCGGTCCTCCGATCACGCGACGCAGCACCTCGGACGGCGGTCGCAGCGTCCGATCGCTATAGAGTATGTAACCGGCCAGCAATTGGAACAGGTTGGCCTCATCGGCCGTCACGCCGAGGTGGTGCAGCTCGACCTGCGCTTGCGTCCACGCCAGCGTCGTCGCCCGGTCGAAGGCCGCGGGGTCGTGATGCTTGTCGGCCAGATCGAGCACCTGCGCGCGCGATGGCGCGATCAGCGTCCAGAAGGCCACGCGTGCCGTGGCGCCCGGGGCAAGCCGCACGCGGCGGCGCAGGCTGAAGATCGGGTCGAGCACGGTACCGACGGTGCCGGACAGCGTCCCCTCTTCGGTGACCGCGACCGCGGCGCGCAGCTCGTGCGCCCGGCCCAGAAAGCGCGCGCGATCGGTCTCGAGCTGCACCTCACCGATGGGATCGCCTTCCACGACCACCAGATGGGCCGCCCAGACTTCCAGCTCCGACGCGGCACGTCGCCGTCGGGTCGCCAGAATGACGCCGGGGTCGGCGACGAATTCGGTTTGCACGAACAACTTGGAAAAAGCCGGGTGCGCATTGTCGGCTTCGGGCGGTGCCAGGACCAGCTCGGCGTAGGATGTCAGCTCGATCTGGCGCACCAGATCGCCGGTATTGGAAATGGACACGCGACGAACCTCGGCATCGCTCTCCGCCGAGACGTACACCTCCAATATCGTCGTGATATCGCCATCGCGCCGTACGAACCGGACGTGATCCTCGTTGAACGTGACCACATAACTGCTCGGCTCGATGCAGGTGGGCTGGTAGCCTGCGGACCACAGGTGGCCGCTGTCCACGTCGCGCAGAAAGATGTAGGAACCCCAGGCGTCGCAGGTCACGTCCTCCCGCCAGCGCGTCACGGCAAGGTCCTGCCAGCGGCTGTATCCCGAGCCTGCCCCAGTGAGCATCACGGCGTAGCGGCCATTGGACAATAGGCGCGTGCGCGGCGTGGCATCGTGCGGCGAATTGATGCTGCGCGATATCACCGGGATCACTTCGTCGCGCGTCGCCACGGTTCGGGTCTCGTCGGCTCTTACATAGGCCACCGCCACGTCGCGTGGTGTTCGCTCCTGCAGCAGCAGCTCGGTTGCCTGCACGCGCGCTTCGCTGTGGAAGCGGGCTCGCATCACCCCGTGCAGCAGCGTGTTGGCGAGCGCCACGATCGTCATACCCTGATGGTGCGCCATGTAGGCGCGTACGATCGCAACGCTCCGGCCTACGGGCAGGCGCCGCGGGGTGTAGTCCAAGGCTTCATAGAAACCGTATTGGCCCAGGGCGCCAGTCCTGGCCAGACGAGCGAAATTGAGCGCGGCTGCCGCGGGCTCGACCATGGCCGCAAGCGCAGTGGCGTAGGGCGCGACCACGGTACTTTCTCCCAGGCCGCGCTTCAGGCCCAGGCCCGGCACGCCGAAGCTGGAATACTGATAAGTGAGATCCAGATCGCGCGCGTTATAGGCCGACTCCGAGATGCCCCACGGTATCGACAGCTCACGAGCGTAGGTCTGCTGGCGCCACACAACCAGGCGGCTGGTCTGCTCGAGCAGGCTGCCGGCCGGCGCGCGCATGACCAGCGAGGGCATCAGGTACTCGAACATCGATCCCGACCAGGAAACGAGCGCGGCACCGCAGTGAATCGGTGTTACCGCGCGTCCGAGCCGGAACCAATGGCGTGCGGGCAGGTCACCGTTCGCGATGGCCACGAAGCTCGCCAGGCGGGCTTCGGAAGCCAGCAGGTCGTAGCAACTCGGGTCGAGACTGCCCTCCGCTACGCGAAAGCCGATCGAGAGCAGCTGGCGCTCCGGCTCGAATAGAAAGTCGAAGCGCATCGCGCTCGCCATGCTGCGGGACTGCTGAGCAATGGCCGCCAGGCGCGGTTCGATAGTCGCGGCAGTCTCGGCCGCGCGCGCGGACAGATCGCGCCGGTGGCTCTCGACCGAGCAGCGCAGGGCCTCGGCCCACGCCGCCAGTTCCGAGCTGACGGCGTCGGAGCGCTCCAGTGCCAGGGCGGCGGCGTCAGCAGCCGTGCTGATGCTGAGGGCTGCCAGCGCATCCAGGTTCGCGGCGAGCTGCGCCGGCGTTGCCGGAAGTTCGCCTAGCGACGCGCCGATGGCCGCGAGTGCGCGCTCGAGTTGCGAATGTCTGGCGGTGTGAGCCGCGCCATCTTCGGCCAGCTCTGCCATGGACTGGCGCACGAGCCGCAGCGCGTCCTCGAGCCCGGCATACAGCCTCGCCCCCGCGACCTGCTGCCCGATCAATTGGCCGCAGCCGTTGGCCAGGGCAATGAGATGGGCCGCCAGATTGCCGCTGTCGACCGATGAAATGTACTTCGGCTCCAGCGCACGCAGGTCCTGGGTGTCGTACCAGTTGTAGAGATGACCTTTGAAATGCTCGAGCCCTTCGATCTGCTTGAGCGTGCCTTCCAGCCGCTCGATCATGTCCAGGACGCCGATCCAGCCGAAGTCCCGGGCATTGAGGATCGAGAGCAGGTACAACCCGAGATTGGTCGGTGAGGTGCGATGGGCGAGCACCGGGCGCGGATCCTCCTGGAAGTTGTCGGGCGGCAGCAGGTGATCCGCAGCGGTGACGAAGGTGTCGAAATAGCGCCATGCGCGCCGCGCGATCAGCCGCAACGCGAGCGCGTCGGGCGCGTCCAGAAATAAGCGCCCCGCCGTCGGCGAGCGACTCACCCAGCGCGCGATGACGGGCGAGAGCACCCACAACAGCGCGAACGGTACCGCCACCGCAGCTCTCGCGCCGCCGGCAGCGGCCAGCACGAAGACGGCGACGCCGATCGCCACCGCGCCGGCCATCTGCCGATAGAACCCGTACAGGCCGAGTCGCGGACTGATCTGTGCCTGCGCTGCCGTGATCCATTCGAGCAGCAGCCGGTGGCTGAAGAACAGCCGATACAGCGTGCGCACGATCGCATCGCCCATGAGCCACGCCTGATGGGCGAGAAACACCGCCAGCAATACCAGTTGCGATACGGCGCGACGCAGGTCCGCGACCAGCGAGCGCAGATGCGCGCGCTTGGATATGCCGCTGCGCCTTGGGACGATCCCGGCCAGCACCGGAGGCAGGGCCGGAATGGCGAGCGCGGCGATGATGAACGCGGTCCAGATCGCCGCAGAACGCAGCGGCAGGCTCCAGCCGACGATCAGCGAGAGCACGCAGGCAGGGGCGAGCAGGGTGCGGCGCAGATTGTCGAGCATCTTCCATCGGCCGATCAGCGGAATGCCACTGCCCCTGCGCTCGCGGCGGGGGTCGCCGCGACCGAACAGCCACGGCAGCAACTGCCAGTCGCCGCGCGCCCAACGATGCGCCCGCGCCGCCGCCACGTCGTAGCGCGATGGATAGTCCTCGACCAGCTCGACGTCGGAGACCAGGCCCGCCCGGGCCAGCGCGCCTTCCAGCAGATCGTGACTGAGCAGAACGCCTTCGGGGATGCGGCCCGCCAGCGCGGCGTCGAAGGCATCGATGTCATAGATGCCTTTGCCGACGTAGGACCCCTCGCCGCACAGGTCCTGGTAGACATCGGAGACCGCAGAGGAATACGGATCGATGCCTCCGGCGCCCGAGAACAGCCGCTGAAACACCGATCCTTCGCGGCCTACCGGCAGCGACGGGGCAACGCGTGGCTGCAGTATCGCGTATCCCTCCACCACTCGTCCGCGCTCGGCATCGAATTGCGGGCGATTGAGCGGATGCGCCATTTTTCCGACCAACCGGCGCACCGCATCCCGCGGCAGCCTGGTGTCGGCATCGAGCGTGATGATGTAACGCACGCCCATGGGAAAACTCGGCGTCCCGCCGGCGCCCGCCACAAAACTGGTATCGCCCGCCCCGCGCAGCAGGCGATTCAATTCGTGCAGCTTGCCGCGTTTGCGCTCCCACCCCATCCACTGCCCGTCGATCGCATTCCAGAGGCGCCGGCGGTGAAACAGCAGGAAACGTTCACCCGCCGCAGCCGGCCCATAGCGCAGGTTCAGCTGCGCGATGCCTGCGACTGCCGCCGCCAGCAGCGCGGCGTCACCGGGAAGGCTCTCCGCGGCGGCATCGGTCCAATCCGACAGCAAAGCGAAGCACAGGTCGCCGTCGGGACTCGCCAGATGATGCGTCTCGAGGCGCTGGAGATGCTCGGTGAGCATCGCCTGCGTCGTCAGCAGCGTCGGCACGACGACCATCGTGCGCAGCTGCTCCGGGATGCCCTCGCGCAGCTCGAGCGCGGGCAGGATATGGGCGCCAAAGCGGCTCGTGACGCTGCTGTTCACCAGCGCCATGGCTGCATCGAACGCCGGCGCGAAGCCGAGGATCGCGAGCAGCAGCAGCGACCAGTCGGGATCCCCGGCATGCGACAACGCCAGCAGCGGCAACGCCAGGAGGACGGCGGCGAGACCGGTGAGGCCCGCGATGTAGCCGCGGATGCCGGCCCAGGCGCCGATGCGCCCGATCCAGTTGCGCAGCGGGGGCCGAAAGCCGAGCGCGGCTTCGAAAGCCGAGCGACCGCCCGCGAACAACAGATAGCCCGGATCGCGCTCGCGCGCACTGGTGCCGCGCTTGGCGTTGCACACCGCACGTCGCGCAATCTCCGGCTCGCTATGTTTGGAACCGCGCGCCAGCTCCTCGATCGCGCGGCGATAGCGGTCCCGCGTCGGGAAGTCCAGCTGGGCGAAGTCGCTGCCCGCTCTGAGCACCGCGTCGACCAGGCTGACGCTCTCGAACCAGCCCGCCCAGTCGATGGCGGAGATCGAGCGCATGCTGGTAATCACATTGCGCACGGTCACATTGGAGGCCGCCTGGCGCTGATGCTCATCGCGCACAATCGCGTCGGCGGTCGTGCCTTGCGCGGCCAGCCGGCCTTCCAGCCAAGTGATGGCCGGCGTGATTCTTGGGTCCTGATCGCGCAACCGATGCAGCAGCTGGACCGCAAAGGTAGTCGACAGCGGCTCGCGGTCCCAGTCGCGCAGCACCGCCGAGAGCGGCTCGATTGCGGGTACATTGAGGCCGAGCAGCCGGTCGGCCAGCCC
>Ga0302325_10021429_pt1 | contig 13530 bp, 10 predicted proteins | sample Palsa_T0_2_FD_201948 | JGI IMG/M metagenome (GOLD analysis project Ga0302325, IMG submission 201948) | Peat permafrost microbial communities from Stordalen Mire near Abisko, Sweden - Palsa_T0_2 | ecosystem: Environmental > Terrestrial > Soil > Palsa > Peat permafrost | place: Sweden: Abisko... | reverse complement strand
GTCGCCGAGGAATCCAGCGTGGTTCCCGCGTCGGCAAACAAGCTGATATTGCCGCGGCCGGAGGAAGCGACACCGGCAGAATTGACGACCTCCACCTTCACCACGGCCTTCGAACTGGCGCCGGCGATGACCGATACGGGGAGCGTGTCGGAGAGAATCGACGGGGTTAGCGGGCTGGCGGCGAAGAACCTTCGACGCTCGAGGGATTCAACGAATGCGACACTGCGGGTCGAACAACGCGAAATCGTCGGTCGCGCAAGCATAACGCCTCCGGTTGGATGACGTGCTGAAAAGAGCCTCATTTCGCCTGGGACACCGGTTCATTCACGACTCACTCACATATTATCATCCTCTGAGGCGACCGAATGCAAGATGTTCTCCGCGTTCTCCGCCCACCGGTTGAGTTTGATCACCAGGGCTCCTAACCCCAAAAACGGCAGGCTCAATACCACCACCATGAAGGCCACCTTTCCATACCCGAGCCGATCGGCATCGAGAAAGACATAAGTGTATTCATGGGTGGAATCAACACGTTATAGGACACCGAGCAGGCCCGGATTCCTGCGGGAATTCCAGCGGCTGGCATCGGCGTTGCCCCTCATTACCTGTGTCACGGACTACGCTCTGATTGGTGCCGTGGAAAAATGAGGTGACTTATGCGACAGATCAGCAGATTCATCATTGCAGGAATGTTGGCACTGTTACCGTTGCCCGCCAGTGGAGCGGGACGAGGGAACGGGACACCGCAGCCGGCCCATGTCTCTTCCGGATCGACACCGGCGAGCCGTGTTGCAACGCATTCGCCAAAGCCTCCGAAGGTGCCGAGCGTGGGAGGCGCGGCGCCTCCTCCGGTTGCGGTGCACAAGACAGCTGCCGTGAGTACGACGGCCGCGGGACCTGCCGCGGAACCTGTTGACGACGACCCCGTACTCGACCTGGTGCCGGTCAGCGATTCGCCCGTGGGTTACGTTTCGCCCACGACGACCATTCAGCCGGCTCTCCCGTCATACGATGAAATCGAAAGCGGGAACAGCCGGATCAATTCGAGCGGTCCATTGCGCGCTGGCACCGACGCGTCGGCCACGACTGCGGCGCCCAGGACCAGTGATGCACTGTGGGCGCGGATTGATGCGGCGGGCTCGCACATGCAGGCGGTCTTGAGCACCCAACCGGAATACCGGGCGGCCGTGGCGCGCCTTGCCTCGGCCGAGCAAAGGGTCGCTGCCCTGCGCAGCGGCGGCCAAAAGGATTCGGACCAGATCCGGCTCGCTGCCCAGAAAGCGTTGGAGGCACGCCAGGATATCGCCCAGATGCAGATGAGCACTTTGGAAGCGGATCCGAATTTCCAGGCCGCCGTGACCCGCAACTGAGTGAACGTGCGCGAGGACGCCCACGTAAGAACGTGATGCTGCCATCCAGAACAGCGGCTAAAAGGTTTCGGAAGCGTGATCGCGCAAGGTTATTTGGGACTACACTTTCGTTTGCCGGGCAGACCACGGTGAAGCGCACCGGCGCGTTCGTAGCCTACGCACTCGACGTGCCCCCGGATTCCGCGGGCACGACTAAAGATGTGGGAAAGTTCACCGGCCTTAAGTCTAAAGGCACCTACGCCAACCTGCTCAACAGCGGCAAGTTCAACGACACGTTTGAGGGGTAGCCGCCATAAAACAGTTGTCCCGTCACGAAATGGCTTCGATCACGCTCGTCCATCGGCGTGGCACGCCTTGGTAGGCGGCCGCGTAGGTGGCGTCCAGTGGGAGGTTGATGTACCAGTCGGGATCGTAAAACAGAGGCATCTCCGGGATCGGCTCGCCAGGCGCGAACGACTCGCCATAGCAGTGAACCAGGTCGGCAACGCGGAATGAGGAGGTTGAAAGGGGCTTGCCGCCAGGCCATGCAATTCGCTGTCCGCCGATGGCTTCCCAGACGGCGCTGCTCAGTCCGGCCGGATCGCTGGGGCCGGGGGGAAACAGGTCCACCACCACCAGATGGTAGCCGGCTTGCAAGGCGCCCACTGCCTTATCGACGAACCGCTGCACCGACTGCGGGCGGTCCTTGTTGCCGGGCGAAACGATCTCCAGAAGCGCGACGATCCGATCGTTGGTCGCATGGCGAATGGTCAGCGTGCGTCGCTTGAGAGCGTAGAGTGCCGCCTCATCGACTTGGCCGATAACGTGCGCTTTTGGCCGCGCCACTGCCAGCGCGGTGCCGGCGCCGCTGGATGAGAACTCTTCCGGCTCACGGCTCTGGTCAGCATCCTCGTCATGGTGCTCCAGCGCCAGCAGGTCTGGCTCGAACTCCGCCGCTCGCTGCTCGGCCAACGCGTATAAATCGCGCGGCAGCAGGCCGGAATTGAGCGCGCGGGTCAACTCCGCGATCCACCCCAGATGAAATGAGTGAAACGTCCCCGCGGTTACTCTTGTCCAGTCGTGCGCCGGCATGAAATGATTATACGGTCCACCGCGCAATATGGTGTTATTTTATGGGAATCCTCGGATCCCCGCGGTAGGCTTTGCGAGCATGGAAGAGGTGCTGCCGCCGCAGACGCAGGAAGGCGCGGGCTTCGAGTTCACGCGCATTCGCCAATTCACCGTCTTCCTCGAGAACCGGGTTGGCCGGCTCAGGGGCATGCTTGACGCGTTAGAGGAAGACGCGGGCATGATCGTTGCCCTGTGTATCGAGGAATCTGCTGATGCAGCGCTGGTGCGGGTCATCTGTTCTTCGCCCGAGAAGGGGCACCACCGGCTGCAGGCTGCGGGGTTCAGCATCAGTGAATCGGAGATCCTGGCCGTGGAGTTGCCCCAAAAGAGCCGGCATCCGTGGATCGCCGTCTGCTCGGCGCTGCTGGCCGCGGAGATCAACATTCATTATGCCTATCCGCTGCTTCTGCCCCCGCGCGGGCCGGCGATCGCGCTCTACGTTGACGATCCGACCCTTGCCGCCCAACTGCTGATCCGCAAGGGGTTCACCCTCCTCGGTGAAAGTGACCTGAAATAGTCATGGAAAAACGCCGATTCCCGGTCGAATCCGAGCGGCGACTTGGTTAGATCGCTGCCGAGCGCGTCATCCTCGCGGCTGTCGCCATGCGTGTAGCCGCCGGTCATCGACAGGTGGTGCTCAATGCCGGCTTCAAAAGCCTTACTAGGAAGCTAGGGCGAACCGCACGAGCGTGCTTTCCTTCTCCTCTAGGCCGATGATGATTTCATCGGTGGCGAGTTGGAGACGGTTCAAGTCCGTATGTCCCAACTCCGCCTCTTTATCGATGACGGCGAGCGAGCGCCCTTTGATTCGGTGTGATCGGAGGAAGTTGGCTACGGCTACCACCATCAGGCTCTTCCCGGACGATGTTACCGGAAAAATGTTCCGTGGTTCACCGATTCCATTCATCCGGAAGTCAACGGGCAATGAGCCCTCTGGATCATGCCGCCGGTCGATCCAATGCCGCTCAACCCCACGCTTCGGCTGAACTCTCTTTCGCAGTATCGCATCGATCGACACGGGCAGGGATGATCGAAGCGGCGATTCAACATGGTATAAAATTGAAGATACCGCCGTAATCGCTTCGCAGAGCCCGAGGCAGGCGATGCCGATTTCCGGCAGCTTGAACTGCCTGCGAAGCGCCGGCGTCACAAACTCGACATCGAACGGCCGGCACATCCTGGTAATTGCCGAGCGTCGCTCGCCGGGAAGATCAATCCCCTGATTTTTCAGGAACGATACCGTAGCGCCCTCATCCGACACGCAGAGCGTATCCCCAAAGTCGGAAAAATAGAGGCATACGGAGTCCCCGTTTGGATATTCAAAAGACGTAGTCGCAACCGACCCTACATCGGTAGCCTGTGCTTCGACGAGCAGGTCGCGGCAGAGCCTTTTTGCCAAATGCGGGATAATCATGTTACCTGCGATTAAAAAAAAGACTCGCTGAATCGGGATCGTGGATTTCGATTTTTGTGTCCTTTAGAAATTCCGGCGCGAGGCGGTCGATTGACTGCTGTAACGACAGCTTTCGCTTCGGCACAGATTTCAGCTTTAGCGGTTCCGCACATTTATCCCACGTCCAATCTTCGCGGATCGCCCGTTCGTTGTACACATGCCGATGCAGCATGCGGGAGGGTATAACCGATGGAGGAAACCACTTGGGATTCGTGTGGCGGCAAAGCTGCGTCTCGTATCGGCAGAGAGGGGAATCCGGATACCCAACCAGCTTCCCGAATAACGTGAACGATGCTTCTTGGCGCGCGACGCATCGGCATATTTCAATCGTAAAGTCGGTCAAATCATCGCCGTCAACCGGCCGCGCTTTGATACGGTTCCGCACCTCGTCGGTTCCGCTGCGCCCATCATACCTGTTCTGCCAGGCGTCGTACCCCACCAGCGGGTGCAGCAAGCCTGGCGCGCCCGGCTAATTGACGTAGGCGCAGCGGTTTTCCCAGTAGTTCTGCCAGCGATCATCTTGGCTGAGCCATAGGCTGCGCAGACCCAGGATTGTCTCGACGCCATCGATCGAAGACGTGGAAAAATGCCGTCAGCAGCGGGTCAATCCAGTTGCCACCATCACCCAACGCGATGACCTCCATTGCCTGCCGCAGTTCACGCGCTGCAGATTTCTCCTAGGCGCAGAACCAGGCCGGGGAAGAGAGACGGGCGGATCTCGTCGTTGCCCCGGCCGACGGTGTCGTCATGGTATGTGCTGTCGCGGAGAACCAGGCACTGCAATGTGCTCTTGAAAGGATCGAGCAGCCAGTAGTTCGGTACGCCGAACTCGGCATACCAGCGGTGTTTGGTGCGATGATCGTGGCTTTCATGGCCAGGGCTGGGGCATTCGATAATCAGCGTGGGCGGGATGAGAATGCGAGTGCGGGCCAGATCCTTGCGCCCCGCTGCCAACGCGGCGTCGCGTTGCCGCTGTTTGTCGGCTGGCGTCAGAAACGCGGCATCCGCACGGGCGACACGGTCCTCGCTCACGACAATATCCACTTCGGTGGCGAAGCTGCCGGCCGCTTCGCCAGTGTGAAGTACGACGCGAGAGATCAATCTTAGAAGCGTCTCGCCGCCGACGAAATATGCTGGAGGCATTGTGGTGAGGACTCCTTCGACGATCTCGTAACGTCCCTCAAACCACAGTCGCTCGATTTGGGGGTCGTCGAGGTCGCGAGCGGCCCAGCCGGTGGTGCCGGGAACGAACGGGCGGGATTCTGCCGCGCTCAAAGGCATAGCGGTTATTATAGTGGCGCCCCGGGTTCATGCGATATGGGGAATTGTATCGCGCCCCCGCGGACACAATCCAACGGATGGCAATCCGTTGGCTTTTCCGGGGGGCCTTTGCGCAACTGCGGGCTGCGGTGCATTCACTCGATTCGGCGCCGGTTACTCGATCTTCCGCAACTGCAGCGTATCGATCACTTTTTCGTGCGCCAGGGCGTTGGTGATGACGACCATCCACTGGCCGAGCTCGACCCAGTCGCGGCGCTTGAGATACTCCAGGGCGTCGCGGATTGTTATTTCCGGATCGGCGTTGAACGGCATCAAAAACGGCTCTACGCCCCATGGCAGCAGCAACTGCCGGAACTGCACTTCGTCGTCGGTGAACGCGAAGATCGGCACGCCGGTGGCGCGCAGCGCCGCCAGCGTGTAGGCGAGAAACCCGCTGCGGGTGAAGACCACGATCCCCGAGTGGCCCAATTCCTGGGCCAGGATGGCGGCAGCGCGCAGCATCTTGGCCTTCGGTTCTTCGAGGCGGATCTCCTCGTTGATCCCGCGGCGCTCCGATGGTTCGATGCTGCGGAGAATGTTCTTCATCACATCGACGCATTCCAGCGGATACATGCCGGTGGTCGTCTCTCCCGAAAGCATCACGGCGTCGGCGCGCTCGCGCACGGCATTGGAAACGTCGGAGATTTCCGCGCGCGTCGGCATGGGCGAAGAGATCATCGATTCGAGCAATTGCGTCGCGATGATGACCGGCTTCCCCTCGGCGAGGCAGACTTCCACCATGCGCATCTGCACCAGCGGGAGGATGTGATAGTCGATTTCGATTCCCAGATCGCCGCGCGCCACCATGATCGCATCGGATGCGCGCACGATCGCTTCGAGGTTGCGGACGCCGGACTGATCTTCGATTTTGGAAATGATGCGCGCTTTGGATCCGAGGGAGGTGAGAAGCTGTCGGAGGGCGACGACGTCTTCGCTGCGCCGCACAAACGAGAGAGCGATGAAATCGACTCCTGTCTCGACGGCGATGCGGATGTCGTGCTCGTCCTTTTCCGTCAGTGCCGGGAGGTTGATCTGCACGCCGGGGAGGTTGATATGCCGTCGCGAACCGAGCTTGCCGGGGGTGAGCACTTTGCAACGGACGCGCGTGCTGTCTTTTTCGACGATGTGCATGCGTATCAATCCGCTGTCGACCAGGACGGTGGCGCCGACGGTCACATCGGCGGCGAATCCCGGGTAGTTGACGCTGACGCCGCGGATGCCTTCGCTCGGGGCGACGGTGTAGAACTCGAAGACGTCATCGATTTTGAGGTCCATCGGCTCGCGGACCACGCCGGTGCGGATTTCCGGCCCCTTCACGTCCATCATGACCGCGACATGCCGCTTGCACTCTTCAGACGCGGCGCGGATGTTCCGCAGAGTGTCGCGGACCCACTCCCCCGACCCATGGGCCATGTTGAGACGCAGCACGTCCACGCCGCTGGTGATGAGCTGATTCAGCTTCTCGCGACTCTCGGTTGCCGGGCCGATGGTGGCGATGATCTTGGTATGTCTGTAATAGCCGCGCATGAGCCATCCGTTCGGAATGCGCAGGTTGGTTGAGGGGGGAGGGTAGCAGGCGCGGGGGCTGGGGGCAAATTGGAACGTTAGGAGGAGGGTTTTCAGTAAATGCGGGGGATGGTTTTCAGTTTTCAGTTAAATGCGGGAGCCAGACCGCGTTTGCCGAGTTTTTACTGAAAACCGAAAACTGAAAACTGAAAACTCCCTGCGGTAGGTTCCCCTCACATCGGAATCGATACATTCCTCTGCGGCCTTGTCCGGAGAAGCTCCGCATCGTGGCGGGCGATCTGCTTGATTTTGCGCCGGACGGGGCCGCGCAGGATGGCGGCACTGGCGAGGCCGCGCTCGCGGGAATAGCGATCGAGCCAGGCCTGGCGCTGGGTCTCGCTTACGGGCAGTTTGCTGGTGCTGTAGAGAAACTGAGCGAGGTCTTTGACGATCCATCGGCTGCGTCCGAAAAGAACAGGCAGCTTGCGCACGCGCGCGGTGTCGATGAGGCGGAGTTCGAGGTCGTCGTCGTCGGCTTGCGCGCGAACAAAGAAATGGCAGAGGTACAGATCGCGGTGATGCAGGCCGCGGGTATGGAGCAGTGCGGCGAGCTTCGCGGTCGGAGCGAGCAGACGATCGAAGGAGAAGCCGGTTTCAAGCAGCTTGTCGGCCGGGGCGAAGTCGGGGAGGTTCTCGAAGATGATGAAGCTGCGACTGTCGGCCAGGCTTCCCCAGCCGACCAGATCGGCGGTGGGAATCTGCTCGGCGACGGCCAGATGGTGCGACTTGACCTGGTCGTGTGCCGGAAGCGGGCGCAGTTGCCGCGCGGGGAAGCGCTTGATGTGCCAGCGGGAGACGGTCCCGTCGTCATCGTCGAGATCGATGTATCCGTTCTCGCGATCGGGAAGTTTGCGCCAGATGCGAATGGAGGGATGCTCGAAGATGGCGTGCGCGTCGAGTCCGGCGCGGCGCGCCAAGGGCTGAAATCGCGGGGCGAGATGGAAGTGGTCCTTTGACGAATCGATCATTGAAGAGTCTGCCGGATGAGAAAAATCACTTAGAGCGTAGCGTCCGCTGCGCTGTTCTCAAGAAAGAGCCGGCCCCGATCCGACGTTGGCATTCTGGCTGGGGGCACTATAATGCTTGAACTCTTTTGATCCCACGGCCTGAATTTGCGAAAGGACTGGTCATGTCTCTTCAATCGCTGATTGCAACGGGAACGAAGCTATGGCTTGACTCCGTTGAGCCGCAACTGATTACAAAGAATCGCGCCTTGGGGGCGACTGGAGCGACCTCCAATCCGATCATCGTGGCCGACATCGTGAAGGGAGGCCATTACGACGACCAGATTATCGAGCTGGTCGAGCAGGGTCTTGACGACGACGCGATCGCCTGGGAGCTGGACAATCGACTGGTGAAGCAGGCGCAGAACGTTTTTCTCCCGGTGTGGGAGAAGACCCGCGGGAATGACGGATATGTGAGCTTCGAAGTCGATCCGCTTCTGGAGGACATTACCAAGCCTGTCCCGCACGGGCACGCGGTGCAACGGTACGTGGAGCTGGGGAAGAAGTGGTCGGCGGGGCATCACAATCGCATGATCAAGGTTCCCGCGACTGCTGCGGGGCTCGCGGCTTTGGAAGACATGGCTGCCGCGGGAATCACGTTGAACGTCACTCTGATTTTCTCGGAGCGGCAGTACAAGCTCGCCCGCGACGCGGTGTGGCGCGGCGCCCAGCGGCGGAAGGAAGGGCCGGTGGATTTGAAGAGCGTCTACAGCATTTTCGTATCGCGCGTGGATGTTTACACCGAAAAGCACGTTCCGGACCTCTCGCCGGCCGCGCAGGGGCTGGTGGGGATCGTTAACGTCAAGCGGCTGTGGCGGCTCAATCAGGAGTTCTGGTCCGATAAGAAGCTGAGATTGCAGCAGGAGATCGTCTTCGCGTCGACCGGGACGAAGAAGCCAAGCGATCCACCGGATAAATATGTCGAGGCACTGGCGGGAAGCGACATTCAAACCAATCCTCCCGCGACCAATGACGCGGTTGAGAAACTGAATAAGAAGTACACCCGTCAGATTGACAAGATGCCGCCCGACGCCGTCTTGCGCGAGATCGATCAGAAGGTGGATGTGGTGAAGATGGAGAACAAGCTGATGGAGGAGGGTACGGCGAAGTTCGCCGACCCGCAGAAGGCGCTCTTGAAGCTCATTTCCGAGAAGCGGGAGTCGCTTGCCGGCGCGAGCCACTAAACTTACTCCCTCTCCTGGTATTTCCGGGAGAGGGCAGGGGTGAGGGTGATTTCGAGTACCAGCGGATGCCGAAATTCCAAATCACCCTCACCCCAACCCTCTCCCGGAGGTACCGGGAGAGGGGGCCAGACAAAGGCCGGGGGACGCGATCTTCCTTTCCCCCATCTACTTTCTACTTTCCCCCAACTACTCTCCAGCGCAGCTTCGCGGAGCTGCCGTAGCTTGTGGAAGTTGGGGTTTTTCTTTGACTTCGGAAGGGGCTCGCGATATTTTCGCTGCTTACCCGCAATGCGAATCGGAGGCTTGCGCGGGGTAGAGACGCACGAGTCTCTGCGGAAGATCTGACGACTGGGGCGCAGAGTTTGAGGCGTTTTGGAGTTGCGGCCCTCGCCGGAATGGCCCTGCGTTTGATTCCCCGTTGTAGCAGATGCCTTACCGACGCCATCCCGGCGCAGTCGGCCGGGGCTCTGAGGAGTAACACCTTTGATGCACGCGCGTCGCTCGTCTGCGGTCTCGAAACGTAAACCCTTTGCACCCTTTATTTGCGAGTTTCTGGAGCCGCGGCGGCTTCTCACGACCTTCACTCACGTCGAAGGAGAAGCCCCCACGACCTTCGATTTTGAGGATTACCACGGGGATATCGAGCAGATCAGCTTCTTTGGGAACATCACCGCCGAGGTCATCGGCGCGCAGGTTCAGGCAGACAACACGGTCAAGCTGATCGATCTACCGGCGGTCACGGCGCCGCTTCCCGCCATAATACCGCTGGACTCCATCTTCGCGATTTATGTTTCCCAGTCCGATTTCACGGGCGGGATCACCGTGGCGCAGCTGCCCACCACGAATATTACCGGGGTGCCGGTCACCGATCTGCCCACCACCCCATTTGCCGCCAGCATCGGCAGTCTGCGCGTGAACGACGCGCAGACGGGCCAAATGATTGAGGTTGGTGCGCCCACCGGCAGCGGCGTGGCGCTGCTGGGCGCGGTAACCCAGCAAGTGCCGGTGGGCGGACCCATTCCTGACAATCTCGAGCCGATTACCACCGCTTCGGTGAACCAGGCGTTTGGCGTGCTCCCCAGCGATGTCACCACGCTCAACGCTGGCCTCATCGTCGCCCCGGGCCAGAATCTCGGGAACTTCTACTTCGGCGGCACCGTCATGGGGAACGTCCAGATCGGCGGGGCGATCAACAATTTTTATGCCGGCTGGCTGATCACCGGCAATGCCAATGGAGAGGCGTCCACGAACACCGTCTCCGATCCGCAGAATTTCAAAGTGGCCGGCGATATCCAGAACCTTTACGTACTGGGATCGATCGGAACCGAAGCCGCCACCGCGACGATCGCACCGGACTACGTGACCGGCTTTGACATGTATGCCAGCGGAACGATCGGCACGGTTCAAAGTTTCGGATCGATCGTCGGAGCGATCAACGCCGCGGATCTCCAAAGTGCACCCAACAACGGCGCCGATCAGACGGAAACTGAGTTCATCGACAATACAGTGGTCGACAGCATCCCGTATGACTATTTCGCCAACGACGAGCTGGGCGCCGGAGCATTGCCCGAGGGAAATCCGCTCTTCGCGAATAACACCTACGCCACGGCGCAGTACATCAGCAACTCATACAACGCGGCCTTGGCCGCCGACGCGGATGTCGTTGTCGATGGCACGCTGCAGGACGACAAGGTCAACTTGGATAAGGTTGATTATTATGCCGTGCCGCTGCTGGCAGGACAGACCATCACCGTGCAGGCGGTCGAAACCGAACCGACTGTGACGACAACCGGAACCGAAATAACCAGCACATTGCAAACTGGAGTATTCGATCCGAATGGTATCGAAATCGCCTCTGACTACAACCGCACCGATGACGCCGTTACTGCCGGCGAGCCGTTTCAATTCACCACCGATCAACCCGGCGTCTACCGCTTTGCCGTTGCTCCCACGGGCGACGGCATGTTTACCGGGTCGGTGGCCAACGTCGGGGACATTCCTTACACGCTCACCATCAGCAACGTCGGACACATGGCGATTGGATCGATCGTCGCCACAAACACGATCCTGGACAATCCCACGACCAGCGAGGCCGGCTTCGGGACGCTGACCGGCGAGGTCGGCTTTGGCGCAATTACCGGCGACATCGGCGCGATCGTGGCCGGCGGAGCGCTCCTCTCCGGCAGCGGAGATACCGTCTCGGTAGAGAACGGGAATCTCCGGGTGCTGGCCGCTGCAACCATGGGCAACATCGCCTCCGATAGCGTCACCGGGAGCGCCGTCGGCACCTCACCCACTGTCAACGTCCCCAACGGCGATGTTGGGCTGGTGGAGACCACCAGCGGCGCAATGTATTTTAATTTGGGGACCACGGCCGCCGCCGCCATCGGCGGCGACTACCAGCTGGTTTCCTCCGCGGGAAACTTCATTGGCGACCTGATCGCGAACGGCAACATCGGCACCGTGCGGGCGCAGAGCATCATTGGCAACAAGGGGGGCGATCAAAGCGTATTCTCGGTCGATGCCAACCATCAGAGCGATGACGGAACCATCGATTTGATTGACGATGCCGGCGATTTCGGCTCCTTCCCCCAGGGGGGCCCATCCATCAACGTCGGGCCGGACGGGACGCTCAAGTTCCTCCACGTCGTCGGAACGGTCTACGGCAATCCAGACTTCGGCAACACCGACAGCGTTGGGACGACCATCACTTACGCTGCGGGCATAGCGGTGCCAATTGTCGACTCCTCGGGCGCAACAGTAACGCTGACTCCCGTGGAGACCACCGCCGTGTTGGACCCCGCGCTGACCGTCACGTCCTACCCATTGGACGATGGCGGCTCTGCCATCGTCAGCGTCGTCTCGACCGGCGGGCTGACGGTGACGGGCAGCGGCAATCTCTCCAACCAGGGATTCGGGATCGGTTCGATTGATGTGGAGGGGGAGGGGAATGCGATCACGGCCGCCACCGATATGCTGACGCAAACCTTCGACGGCAAGGTGACCGTGCCGGTCACCGGTCTGCCGACGATCGGCACTACCCTGCTACCGCTCGACGTTGTCTTCAGCGGCAACGTGCAAATCAGCGCTTTCGACCTGACCGGGGGAGATTTTGACGAGATTGCCGATAACACGCCGGGGGGCGAAATTGTCAACGTTAGCGCCACGTCTGTTGGCACGCTCAGCGGCAACGACCCCATCGGTTCGAACCTCTACCACAGCACCGCCGCGGCATTGCAGCCCAATGCCGTCGTCCTCAACACCTTCCCGTTCAACGGGCAGCGCACCGGCATCGTGGTGAGCGGCAGCATCGCCAATCTCAGTCTCGCGTCGGTCGGAGATATCAGCGTCGGCGGAGACATCGGGACCATGACCGGCACCATCCGCGGCCCCGTCTTCGCCACCGGAGAAATTCACAATGTTCTGATCGGCAGCGGAATTTATCCCAGTGGAACCGGCGACCTTTCCGATGCCGGCATCTATGCGGATGGGGCGATCGGCAACGTTGTCGGCACCAACGCCGACATTCGCGGGAACGTGATATCGATGACGGGCATCCAAAGCGTCCACGTCCAGAATGGCTCGATCATCAATGCCAATATCGGCAATTACACCGTCTTGGCCGACTCGGAGAACATCTTCACTAATACATTTACCACTCCCCAGTCGACCACGAACGTCCTTCATCCGATTCTCAACCTCGGAAGCGTTGTGACCAACGGAACCGGCGGAATCATCGGTTCGGAGTTTGTAGCAGCCGACCTCGGAGTCCTGTCTTCACGCAATGGATTTGGAATCCTCGGTTCGTCGAGTCTTACCGTCGCGGATGGATCGATCGGCAGTATTTACGCCGACGGCTATGGAATTCGCGGGTTCGCCTCGGGTATCGGCGGCGGCCTCAACGTCGGATCCATTACAGCCAATGGAAATGGCAGCCTCGACAGCACCGCGATCTTCTCGAGTCAGGTTCGCTACAGCGAAACCGCGCAGTTCGATCCGTATTTTGGCACCAATCCCAACAGCCTGACGGACATCGACATCTACCTGGGCGCCAGCGCCACAACACCGGTCATCCCCGGCGTCACCGACACCGGTGTCATCGAAAACTCTGTTTTTAATGGCAATCACAATCTCGGCAGCGTCAGCGCGTGGTCCATCCGTACGACCGCGGCGGAGCTTGCGCTGGACGAGGGTACCGAGTTCGACTTCGCCAACTCGATCGGAAGCATCGTCACCACCGGCCCGATCGACGGGATGACCGTCGTTACCGGAAAGCTCGGCACACTGTCCACCGGCGGCGATCTGATGCACACGTCCCTGACGATTTCCGGGCGAATCAACAGCCTCATTGTTCGGGCCAATCTCACCGACGATTCATCCATCATCGCCCACGGCAAAAACGGTAATATCGGGAAGCTGACGGTGGACGGGAATGTCAACGGTCTGATCGAAGCCGACGGCGGGAGAATCGGCACCGTTCGGATCCTCGGAAGCCTGTTCGGAACGATCAAGACCAGCTTCAT
>Ga0302325_10021428_pt1 | contig 13530 bp, 16 predicted proteins | sample Palsa_T0_2_FD_201948 | JGI IMG/M metagenome (GOLD analysis project Ga0302325, IMG submission 201948) | Peat permafrost microbial communities from Stordalen Mire near Abisko, Sweden - Palsa_T0_2 | ecosystem: Environmental > Terrestrial > Soil > Palsa > Peat permafrost | place: Sweden: Abisko... | reverse complement strand
CTCTCTAGCGATCAGCCTCGGTGGGCGACGTTTCCTTGACCTGATTGGTCGATCTGCGGAAAACCTTTGTGGTAGGTGACCTCGTTGTTGAAGCCGGCTTCCTCGATACTGTCGACGCCCTCGACCGTCACCTTGTTCTGCACGCCGGATATCGACAGTCGAGCGCAGTGGCCGGTGATGACGACGGTGTTGGACACCCCGCTGATGCTGACAGTGTTTTGATTGCAGACCACGGTCCGATTCTCGTTGATACCGGAGACGATGACGTTCTCGCTCACCGGTCCTGTGGGGACAGCTGCGGGAGGCGTCGATGGTCCGGCGGCAGGAATTTGCGTCAGGCCACCCGAGGGAGCGGGGGTGTCGAAGGAAATGCTTGGAATCGGCGCGAACGTGGTCAACCCGCTATGCGAAACCTGGTGTGCGGTGAAGAGCATGATCCCGACGGGCAGAGCGACCATGCTAATCGCGAAGACAGCGGCCACAATCCACCACGTCCGGGCGCGCGAAGATGTCTGCAGCGCCTGCCCGAATTGCGAGCCGCTATAGGGAAGCGGTGGCGGTTGCGAGCCGCTGTAGGGCGGCGGTGGCGGTTGCGAGCCGCTGTAGGGCGGCGGTGGCGGTTGCGAGCCGCTGTAGGGCGGCGGTGCCGATTGATTCGAGGGAGTCGAAGGCGCAGCCCATTTGCCGGGCGACGGTGCTTCGGATGCGCGTGCCGCCTCGGCGAGCGGCTGTTCCAGCTCCCGAATTCGGGCTTCGGGATCGTCCTCGGAATTCATCCACAGATGCTCCCATACCGAGATCGGCCCGAATAGGTCATTCGCATTCGGTAGTTTCTGCATCGTGTCGGACATCGCTAACCGCCAGATCCTGCTGCGTCGCCGCCCAAGCGCCCTTGTCGAGCCGGGTGACACCGAGCTGGTCACCACGCCGGCACCCGAGCCCGCCGACGGCGAGGCGCTGGTCCGCACCACTTACGTCGGCCTCGACGCCGCGGTCCGGACCTGGCTCAACGACCAGCAGGGCTACCTTCCGCCGGTCCAGTTGGGTGAGGTCATCCGGGCGGCCGGCATCGGCGAGGTCGTGTCGTCGCGATGCGACGCTTATCAAGTCGGCGATGTGATCACCACCCTGACCGGATTCCAGGAATACGTGATCATTCGCGACGACCTGTTCAGCACTCCCATACCTGGCGAGAGCGACCAGCGGGCGATCATGTCGGTCTACGGGCCGACGGGTGCGACGGCCTACATCGGGATGACCGACGTCGGTAAACCGCAAGCCGGTGACACTGTCGTTGTCTCGGCGGCCGCCGGCGCCACCGGGTCGATCGCCGGCCAGATCGCCAAGATCGCCGGCGCGAGGGTGGTGGGCATCGCGGGCGGCCCGGAGAAGTGCCGGGCCGTCGTCGAGGACTTCGGGTTCGACGCGTGCATCGACTACAAGAACGACGACCTGCAGGCCGCCCTCAAACAGCACTGCCCCGATCGGGTCAACGTTTACTTCGATAATGTCGGCGGTCCGATCCTCGACGCGGTGCTGGGCCGATTGGCGATGAACGCACGGGTCGTGCTGTGTGGAGTGATCTCCAGCTACCTCAGCGGCGATCACCCGGGACCGGCCAACTACGTGAACCTGCTGGCTAAGACGGCGACGATGCAAGGCTTCAATGCGCTCGATCAGTGGGGCCGCTTCGGCGAGGCCTCGGCCGCGCTACGGCAGTGGGAGCATGAGGGTCGAATCAGCCACCGCGAAACCATCTTTGAGGGCATCGAGTCGTGTGTCGATGCCCTCAACGGACTGTTCACCGGTGCCAACATCGGCAAGATGCTGGTCAAGCTCAGTGAGCCCACATCGGCGTGAGGAGTTGCGTTTCGGCGGGCGTCGTGGCCTGCTGTAGGCTTTCTCCCTGCTGCCGGTGACGCCACCGGCACCGGGCTGTGGCGCAGTTTGGTAGCGCACTTGACTGGGGGTCAAGTGGTCGCAGGTTCAAATCCTGTCAGCCCGACCAGAGAAAACACCCTCTGAGCTAGTCTTTTAAGTCTTTGAGCGATCGCACGAATGTTCGGCTCACGGAAAATTGTCACAGATTGTCACGAGCGTCTGAAATGTGTCACCGCACGCGTGTGCGACTAGATCAGCCTTCGGCGGACGACGTCCGAGCAGCAAAGCTACGAGCAGCGAGCTCCAGTGCGTCTGCCTGTGCGTGCACATACGTCCGCATCGTGAACGAGATATCAGCGTGGCCAAGCCATGCGGCAACCAGCGCGATGGGCACGCCCTGCAAGTGCATCAACGTTGCGCAAGTGTGCCGGGCATCGTGCAGACGCACCTGTGGCACATCGATTTTGCTGATGGCGGCCTGCCACATCGTCGACATCGTCGACGGGTGGTACGGCTCGCCAGCCTCATTGCAAACGACATAGCCCAGTTCTGAGTACGCCTCGCCCAGCGCCCAGCCGCTCAGCGGCCTGGCGCGCCTTGGCGGCACTGAGTTCGGCTCGCAGGACATCAGGTAGCGGAAGGACACGTCCGCCCGAGACTGTTTTGGGCTCGTCCTGGTCCACAGCGCGTCCACCTACCTCCACACGCGTTTTTCCGATCCGCACCGTGCGCCGATCCAGATCTACGTCAGCCCAACGAAGTCCGCGATCTCGCCGCATCTCAAACCGGCCAGCGCCAGATGCCAGGCGTGCCGATTACGGTCCGCCGTGATGCCGCGCAGGACCGCCCGAGAACGTCTCAAATGTCCGCGCCCTACCCGGCACCCGATCCACCAGGGCGGCAACGTTTCTCGTCAAACGACCCTCGGCGACCAGTTGTCCCAGCACCTGTGAGATCGCGCCGATCATGTAGTTGCACGATCGAGCACTCCACGCCTTTCGCGGTTTCCCGTTAGGCCGCATCAGGCCGCCCAAGCGCAGCTTCCCGATCAACTCGTCAAGGTGTCGACGGGTCAGATCCTGGACAGCCAGCTCACCCAACTCGCTACAGACCGGCTGGAGGACGTATTCGTAGCCCGTCGTCGGCCGGATTTTGTGGCGAGAACGGAGCCAGTCCGCGCAGGCCTGCTCAAGGGTGAGATCGGTTGGCTGCACATAGGACCCAGCGTTGACCTGCCCCTGGATTTCTGCCAGCGCAGCCCGCGCTTCTTTCTCGGTCCGGTAACGGTGCCGCAGCTGCGTGCGCTTGCCATCGACTACACCGGTGTCCACGGTCAGCTGGTAGCGCACCACGGGCCGACTTCCGGCGCGACGTGCCAGCTCGACACGCCGGATCTGTGGCGGCAATTGGCGGCGCTCAGCCATTGTTGGCAGCTAAGATGCAGCCACGGTGTGCGCGGCGATGAACCGGTGGATCTCAGCCGAAGTGACACGGCGAGAGCCCCCGATCTGCACCCAGGCCAGCTCACCGCCCTCGAACAGTCGATAGAGCGACGACCTCGAGATACGGAGGGCTTTCGCAGCCTCAGCGATGGTGAGTAGCAGACTGAAGTTGATAGGCCGGCCGGCGAAAGCACCTAGGCTGGGACGTCCGGGAGTTGATGGATGTGTCATGAGATTCCCTTGTGCTGTCCAATATCACACCACTTTAATCCCGCCCAATGACGTCCCGTGCACAACTTTCGACTAGGCGCCTCAACAATAACGCTTGCCGTTATTAACGCGGGTCGTTATCATCGGTGAGTGATCCGCTCGTTCCGGAATAGGGATACGGAAGGGCTCTGGAATCGCCGCCACGTCAAGCGACTCAGTCCGGAGCTCAGCAGACTCGCTTACAACAAGCTCGTTCTCATCAACGCTGCCGAGAGCATCAACGACCTACGCGTACCGCCAGGCAACCGACTGGAAAAACTCACCGGCGACCGCACCGGCCAATACAGCGTCCGCGTCAACAACCGGTGGCGCATCTGCTTCACCTGGAGCTCCAGTGGGGCAAGCAATGTCGAGCTGGTCGACTACCACTAGAAAGGACAAACCGATGCCAGATTTCGCTCCCACCCATCCCGGGGAGATCCTCCTGACCGAGTTCCTTGAACCGATGGGTATCTCGCAGTACCGGATCGCCAAGGTGATCGATGTGCCCGCGCGGCGCATCAACGAGATCGTGCACGGCAAGCGCGGCATCAGTGCAGACACCGCGCTGCGCCTCTCGCGCGCACTCGGGCTCAGCGAGATGTTCTTTATCAACATGCAGGCCCACTACGACGCCGAGATCGCGCGCGACCACATCGCCGCCAAGCTGGACGCCATCGAGCGCATCGCCTAAAACACGCGAATTCGTCGGACTGGCTTTCCGAGCCTCCCGGCCCCCCATCTCAATTGCTTCGCCCCCTTTCACCGCGCCCCTCTGTCTCACCTCATTTCTCCCTGATCACCGAATCCGAATCCCTCGTCGGCCGCGCCCACCGAACAGCCACGCCAAACACATGTGCGGCAGAACCCGAAAGCTGTTGCGGGGCAGGTCAACCGAGCAGCTACACCTAGCTGCGGGGTCACGAATCCGTCCGGTGGAGCGGGCCGTAGGAGACTGATCCGGCGGCGTGGCAGTGTCTTGATAAAGAACGGTTGCGAGACAACTTGTCGATCACTTAGATGGGCGGCTTTCCCACGTCGGTTCCGTCCCTGGGTGACTACACCGCAGGTCACGGGCGGGCGAGCATGCGTGGCCACGGCTTGGACCGCGGCACCCAACATCAATCCCGCGTGACCGCGTTTAGGCAGCGCGGCACGAACGCTTCTAGCGCCAGAGTGTGGTTGTCGTCCGCAGCGCACGCCGAACTGACAGTTGCCGTTGAACGGTGGGCGTTGCCGGTGAGCGCTGCATGCGGGTTCGGCAAAGACAGGCCCGCAGGACCTGACCGGCAATAGGAGCTACCGCTAGGTTCTTAACGATACGGTCACATCCACCTATTGCCTGGCAGAGGACGTGGACGTGACCAATCCCGGTCCTCTGCTGCTGGGCAGGATCCCCGTCGATCGTTGCCCCCAAACGGATTGAGACCGGGTTTTAACGAGCTGGGGCCATGGCGGCAGCGGTGGCGTACCGCGCGGTACCCTGGGCCTTCGCCGTGAAAGTCGGTTCGGCGCCGACACCGGCAGATGATCTCAGCCTTCTAGGCTCAACTACCTCCGACTGATGAGTAGCGAACGTACATGTCACGGGAACAACAGAAACCGTCCGAACCGGGGCCCGGTCGGCTCGTCGACGTGGCGCAAGCATTGCGCGACGTCGCCCGATCATTGGAGGCCGAACCGGACCTAAAGCACGTGTTAGCGGCCATCGTTGCCTCGGTCACCGACACAGTCCCCGGTGCCGAACAGGCCGGGGTGTCGCTCTACGAACACAAACTCTTGCAGACGGTCGCCTCGACCAGTGACGTGACTGATCGAATCAACACCATCGAGCACGAACTCGACGAGGGTCCCTGCCTGCAGGCGCTGCTCGATCATCGCAGTTACCGAATCGACGACACGTCAACCGACACTCGGTGGCCCCGGTTCGCCGCTGCCGCCGAAGCACACGGTGTTCGGTCGATGCTCGGATACAAGCTCTTCACCACCGGTCGAACCCTGGGGACGCTAGATCTGTACTCCTCGATACCGAATGCGTTCGATGCTGAGTCCGAAGTCGTCGGGGAAGTGTTCGCTGCGCACGCCGCCATCGCGCTGCTCGGGTCCACTCAGCAGAACGAGTGGCAGACCGCACTCAATTCTCGCGACACCATCGGGATGGCCAAAGGCATTCTGATGCAGCGCGAACGCATCAGCGACGTCCAGGCCTTCAATCTGCTGGTCTCCACGTCGCAAAACGCCAACATCAAACTCCACGACATCGCCGTCTGGTTAATCGACAACGCCAACAACGCCGCGCGTCGAGACGACTAGACGTGTTGACCCGCTCGGGGGGCAGTCCGTGCTACGCCACCAACGTCAGGTTGGCGTCGACTACTTGCTATGCGCTTGGGACTCCGCCCGAATTCGAGCTTTGCTGTTCGTTCTCGCCGCGGCCGGGGGTCCCAGCTCCTGCGGAAGGTCCTGAAAGCTTTAGCGGATCGCGTTCGGTCGCGTTCGGTCGCGTTCGGGGTACGGACGAGATACCGCCCGCCAATTCGGCAGGGAGCGGCACCCCTGACCCCTACCCGGGTGCAGCGCGCAGGTGCGCCCCGCGGGCCCTTCTTGCAATGTCTATTCGGGATAAGTACCGCACCGTACTGGGAGCGACTGAGCTCGCGGAGTCGGCTCCCCTCGGGCTGGCTTGCCCGTCGGCGAGAAGGCAACAGGGTCCCAGCCCCCACCACGGCCGTATCCGGCGCGGATTGGCCGGGCAAAGAAGGTCGCCCAGAAGGCGGTGCTGAAAACCACCATCGTCCCGATGATGAGCGGGCCGAAGAGCAGGGGATAGAGCGCCATCGCCTCCGCAAGGTAGCGGCAGCACACCAACAGGACCGCCAAAAATGCCGCCCCGAAGGCGACCAACCCCATCCGCGACCCGCTCCGGCCCCGCGCCGGTTCGCGCAACGCCGACTCCACGGTCAGGCACAACACCGCGCCCGCGACAAGGTCGACGCCGTAGTGGTAGCCGAAGCCAAGCGTCGCTGCGATGGTGCACGCCAGCCAGAACGTGCCGCTCAGCCGCAGCCAACGTGGTCCACCACGGGAATGGATGAAGACCGCCAGCGCCCAGGCGGTGTGCATCGACGGCATGCCGTTGCGCGCAGTTGAGTCGTCGAAGGCAACGGCTCTCGGCGACAGGTCAATCGGCGGCAAAGCGTGTGGCCAGTAATCGCCGACTTGGAAGCCCCGACCCGCGCTGCCAAACGCGAAATCGGGGCCGACTAACGGGAACAACACGTAGATCACCGGCCCGATCAGGCCGAGCAGCAGGAACGTTCGCACCAGAAAGTGATGCGGCCAGCCGCCGGTGTTGACGTTGCGCAGTTGGTAGACCGCGACCACCATTGCCGCGACGGGCAACTCGACGTACACCCAGTGCAGCACCGCGTCAAGGATCGGGCCGCCTGCGTCGACGAGCCGGCCCACCAACCACGACGGTTGTGCGAGCGCGTGATCAGCTAAGAGCGCATACTCGTCTAGGACCGTCGGCCGAACAGTCGCGGTGATGCGCAACCAGGTATCGCCGACTTTGGTCGCGATGATGAGCAAGAGGCCCAAAGCGATCCCGCGAAAGGCGGTGGTGCGTTCGGCCCCCGCCCAGCGCCGCCAGGCCACCAGGACCAATCCGGTGAGCACGATCAGCGGCCCGTTGCCGAACGTGAACACGCCGCCACGCAAAACCCTCTCCGCGGCGAAAACGACGTCGAGCGCCGCGGCCACCGACAGCGCCAAGATCCGACACCGGTCAGACAACCCAACCATGGCCACGCCGAGACCGACCCAAGACAGGGTGGCCGACTTTGGGGTAGCGACGTAGTCGCTGATTAGGCTATGCAGCGGACCCTGAAACCCGGCACTGCTGGCAGCGACCTGCAACCCGGCCAGCAACAAGACAACCATCGCTACGGCGATCGTCACCCAGGAGCGGGTCAGTTGAGCACGCAACTGCACTCGTTGCACGCCGCCGATGAACACCAGTCGGATATTAGGTGTCAGGTTGCCGTCAGAGGCGTTAATCGCTGCAGTAGTTAACCGTGACCCCGTGGCCGTTTGGGTGCCTCACTAATCTGCGTCGACCTCGCCGGCTCTTGTGGTGATCTTCGCGGCGACGCCTCGACACAGTATCCAGCTGGGCTTCAGCGCGAGATCAACGTCGATGGGGCGACGGGGGACAGTGTGCGATGCGGGGCTCCAAATGAGTAGGGCCCACGATCCAAGCATTGACGCGCGGAATTCTTGCACGGTTGCAAAGACGGGGTGCGTAAGGCACTTCACGCAAACATTTCATCGCCGCCGGCGACAGTCTTCGTACCAGTACCGATTGCGCCAGCCCCCCAACCTCCAAATGGGATCGTCTGCGACCCCATCCGTCACTGGGACCCTGAATGCAGTCATTACTAGCAAGCAGGCGAACCGACCAGCGCCGCGGATCCTGACCTCCTCCGCCAAAACTCAACGGGGGGCAAACTCCCAACCCGGAACGTGGGCAAGGTCGCGCCGTAGGTGAGGCCACCGGTACCGGGCACAGCGCCACGTACAAGTGAGTCGTCCGGAACGGGCTGCATCTGACGTACCGCTGGGTAATCTGATCTGGCGTCGGCGTGCGCCTGGTGCTCGGCCACGAAGCGCAGGTCGCCGCGATCACGCCTATCCAGCCGAAGACCGCCCCATCTGCGGTCTGGTTCGCTCCGAACGTTCTCTGATGCTGGAAATGAGGAGTATTCGTGATGGCGGAGTTTGACGCCCAGGCGAACCGCCAGGCGCCGATAGAGGGTGACCTGGATCCCGAGCAGTCGGTCTCTGATGACGATGATCTGGCGGCAGGTATCCGAGGATTGTCGGCGATGGTGGCCGCCGGCCGGAGCCTGCAGCAGGTGCTGGGCACCGTCGCAGAATTCGCGGCACAGGCGATTCCTGGTGCGGACGCAGGCGTCGGAGTGACCCTGCTCAGACCGATCGGCGCCACGATGGGCGTTCAGGCGTGGGCGGCGACCACGCCGGTGGTCCGCGAGATCGACATCGTCCAATACGCGACGCTGCACGAGGGGCCGTGTATCAGCTGCATGCAAACGCGGCGAGCGGTGGTCAGCGGATCGCTGGGAGCTGACAAGCGGTGGCCGCGCTTCGGCAACCGGGTCGCCCGGCGGGGGGTGGCGTCCGCGTTAGCGTTGCCGCTGCTGATTGATGGCCAGGTGGTCGGCTCCATCAACGTCTACGCCCGGGATAAGGACGTGTTCGGTGAGCATGCGGTTCGGTTGGGGTCTGCATTCGCTGCGCCGGCGGCGGTGTCGGTGTACAACACGCAGTTGCTGGTCGCGGCGCAGGAACGAGCAGAGCAGCTACAGCGTGCATTGCTCAGCCGCAAGGTCATCGATCAAGCGATCGGCATCATTCGAGGGCGCACCGGGGGAACCGAGGAGGACGCATTCAATCGGCTCAAGCGCATCAGTCAGACCGACAACATCAGGCTGGCGGCGGTTGCTGAGCGGTTCGTCGCTGAGACAGTGCGGCGGACCCAAGAACGCCACAGCAGTGCAAGCGGCGGCGCGTAGAAGCTGCTCGCCCGTCACAGGCGACTGAACGATGCCCGCGTTAGCCGTACATTGTTAGGGCGAGCCAGCAAATAGTGCTGACAGCCCCACGCCATAAGAATCCAACACTGGCGTGGTCACGGCGTTGTCACAACTGGGTCCGTATCAATGGATATGACCAGAGACAGCATGGAAGCTTTTTGCTGGTCGGAGGCTACTCAGACACATTGCACGACAACAAAATTCGGCCGATGTCCGACGGGGGGTCAAGTGGTCGCAGGTTCAAATCCTGTCAGCCCGACCAGAGTTTTCGCAGCTAAGAGGCGGTCTTGGAGCAAATCCGGGCCGCCCCGTTTGCGTTTCGGGGACACGTGCGTAGGGAACTCAACGCGGCACAGCATCCGCCGCACGCCGGGTTGCTAGCAGGAGCCTACAAGGGCGGTGCCGATCGCGAACTCGATGCCGCCGGCCGACGCCGTGATGATCATGTCGATGATGAAAGGTAAGGCGTAGCCGGATTTCGGTCATAGATCCACGCAGAAAGGTCAATCACTTTGCAACACATCATCATTCACGGCCCGCGGCCACGACCAGACGCCCGGCCACTCGTCATCGCCGGTGCAGCGCACGACGCTGCGAGCTGGCTAGCTGGTGCCGCCGTCAGCGTTGGTGATGACGAATTGACCGGCGACGCCGCAGACATCATGGCCAGGCAACGCGCTCGTCAGCGGTGGTGACTGCCGTGCGCACCGGCATCGCCAGCCTTCAAAACGCTCTGGTCAGCGCCTCGGTGATAGTGACCGCCGCAGTTATTGGTGCTGGCGCGGCAGGCGCCGACCCAAGCCAGCAGCAGGATCAGTTTGTGGGGCTGCTGCAACAAGAACAGATTCCCGCCCTCGATAACGTGCCTGGTCTCGTCGACCGAGCGCATCAAATCTGTGGCGAACTCGATGGCGGCACCCCTGTCGACCCCGTGGTGAGCGAAGAGATGAACCGTTTGTTTGATTCCAATCCGGTGATACATGCATTTCCTGACCGCGTGAGACGAACCGCGGTCAGGTTTGTCACCGCACCAGTGGAGGTCTACTGCCCAGGCCATCAAGGCGAGCTCCCGCCGCAAACATAAGTCACCGAGCCCCGCTGGCGATTAGCGCGCCGACCACGACCCCGTTGTCGCGTTTTGGTCTGCACCACTCTGTGTCGGTACTCAGCCGGTCCGCTTCGACCCCGTCGGCCTCATTCAGAACCGGCGTAGGGTGGATCTTGTATACATTCGGTTTCTTCACCGCGCCGGGAGACGGGCCGCGTGTCGGCACGGGTTCGCCATCTGCGCGCAACGGCTCCGCCCTTGTTCAAACTTTGCCACGGTCGCAAAGCATTGGTCTGGCAGCGCTTCTTTGAAGTCAAACAGGGTTATCGCTGAGCGGCCGAGTAGGTGGTGAACCGTTGTTGCACGACGATCTGGTCAGCACATCCGTGACGTATCACCTCGGTATCGCGGTGCTCGCTATCAGCGGCGACTTTGATATCGCCACCGCCCCCACTATCGAACATGCGATCGCCGAGGTTCTGGCCGAGGATCCGCCGTCGCTCATAATCGACCTATTGGGGGTTCGTTTTCTAGCCTCGACGGGCGTCGGCATTCTGCTGAACACCCGCGACAAGTTTTTTGACTTTGACTGCTTCTCGGTCGTGGCGCAAGGCCGAATGACCCGCCGAATTATCCAACTCCTCGATTTGGACCGCGTGCTCTCACTCAAGGAGACGGTCGATGAAGCGTTGAGCGCGGCAAGAGAACGCAAGGCGACGGCATCGCCGACTCCCATTCCGGAAGCGCCGACCGCCTGATCGCTGGATGAAGTTTGAGCTCAGACGGCGGCCCAATCGATGTGGCCCACGGGCGGTGCGAGTTCGTCAGTAGCGCAACGAATCTCATCCATCGAGTCCTACCCAGCTCCCGGTGTGATTCTTGGAAAGTCAATGACTGGCGATTGCTGCGGTGGTGGCGGAGCCTGCGTGATCGGTTGCCCCAAGTGTTGGGGGCAGTAAGCACTCGCCGCGATCATGGTGAACTGGGCGGCGCCGTCGGCGGTAAATGCCGGATTGCTCGATGACACGCTCGTGATGACGCCGACTTCGGGATTGCCCTGGTCCATCAGTTCGCACGCCTTTTTGCCGACCGCGACGGCGACAGTTGGATCCTGGTAAGTGATGCCGGCCTTCTTGAGCGCCGCCAAAAAGCTTGCGTCGGACCACGAATTGCCCGGATCGGCCTGTGCCGGCGTAGCCACGCCGAGCGCAGCCGCGAAGCCCGCAAGCAGAACAAGGAATCGCATGGCATCATCTTCGTACAGATTGGGCGCGGGGATGTGAACGTGAAGTGGCCCCGGCGTGACGGTCCGGTGTGCCGTCCGGCGATTCGCCGGACCGGTGTGCCGGCACAGGTTATGAATCAAGGGTGACCAATCAGCACGTGAACCTGACCCCGCAGGAAAATTCGTTGATCGACGGGACTCATCCCGATGTGCTGGCGCGCATGGACGCGAAGTCCCTGAAGGAACTGCAGACCAAGCTCAGGCAAGCACGCGAGAAGAACTTCAGCCTGCTGCGTCGCCAGGGTGCCGCCCGAGTCGAGGCCGAAGGTGGCCGCGGCGCCGCTCAGCCGGCCAACGAAAAGCGCGGCGAGAAGGTGGAAGTCTTCGACGAGGCGCTAGCCCGGGTGAACGACCGCCTCGAAACCGTCAGCGACGCCGAGTAGTTACCGGCTCTTCGCGGCTTGAGCGGTCCACCGCGAAGCGGCTCCGGTCATCACTCGACGATCGCCGGCTGTGGTTCGGTTTAAGGTTCTGATGATGAGCGGCGACGTGACCACATGAATCGCGACGTGGGCCAGCGCAATGGCCATGTGATCCCGCGACAGGTCGCTCAAGTGGCAGAGATGCTCTCTCGGCGAACCGACGAACTCGCGACTGCGCTCGCGCGCGCCATCACCGGCGGCACACCGCTTCACCAGTCGTCCCCGGTTGATTACTTTGAATCGGTCCTGGTGAGCTGCGCCGGGACAATTCGGCCGATCTTCGCCGCGATCGCTGCCGAGAGCCCTTTCGATACGAGTGAAGCCACCGAGTTAGGTGCCATCCGCGCTCGTCAAGGCATGCCGCTTGCGTCGCTGATGGAGTCATGCCGGGTCGGGTTTGTTGCGCTCGGGGAGCTCGTGCTGGCCGAATCGGCAGCCCTGCCCGACGTGGGGAACGACGTGGTGCGCGCGCTGATCGCGAAACTTCATGCAGCCCAAGATGTTTACACCAGGGCCATGGTCGTCGGCCACCGAGAGGAACAGAGCCGTCGACTCGATAACGACGAAACCGAGCGGTCGGTTCTCTTCGACTCCTTACTGCACGGCTGGCTGCCCGCACCGCAGGGCTTATGGGGCCTCGCCGACGCCCTTCAACTGCCCAGCTCGGGTCCCTATATGGTCGTCGCCGCAGAACTTCCTGCAGTCGCCACTATTGCGTTGTCCGAGATCGAGTCGAGATTGCGGAGCGTCGACGTGTTCTCGGCGTGGCGGCTTCTTCCCGACCTGCATGTCGGGGTCGTGCACGTCAGCACGGACAGACACCTCGCGACCGTGCTGGCACTCATATCCCGGATGGCCACCACCCGGGTGGGAGCGAGCGCACGTTATGAGGACCTGCGCGAGACTGCCTTGGCACTGCGACATGCCCACCTGATGCTGCGCGAAAGCGTGGACCCGGCGGAACCGGTCGCGGTGTTCGACGGCTCGATTCTGGCCTGTGCCGCGGTCAGCGCACCCGACGTGATGATCAAACTCGTCGAACCCACCGTGCGATGCTTCGCCGAACTGAGCAAAGATGAGCGCCAAGTTCTCTTTGAAACATTTCGGGCTTGGCTGGACAGCGACGGCCAAGTCGGTGCCGCCGCCGAACTGTTGTTTTGTCACCCCAACACGATCCGCCACCGATTGCGCAGGATCGAAAAGTGCACTGGCCGTTCCCTGTCGCGGCCTCGGGACGTCGCCGAGCTGTGCCTTGTCTTCGAAGTGAACCGTCGGCTGCTGTAGCCGCGGCTAAACATCCGTGGCGTGCTGTCACGAACAGGCTTGTCCTGCAATGCGTTTGGTAACACGCCTACGTCATTCAGCCCTCGACACTGAGGTGGGACACGAAGACCCATTCGCCGTCAACCTTGCGACAACCGTAAATTGCGTTTTGCGTATCGTGGAGCTTGCCCCCGCCCAGATGCCTCAACGACGTCGTGATCGTCGCGAGCTTGTCCCCGAAGAAGACCACCTCGCTGCTGTCGATCACGGTCTCGTCCACTCCGGTAGATTCGCCAAATTCCGTGCTGTACAACTCAATTAGCTC